>VFSW01007558.1_pt1 | contig 15756 bp, 9 predicted proteins | sample 5358111 | NCBI WGS metagenome assembly VFSW01 (sample SAMN11554181, study PRJNA540505) | mine drainage metagenome | isolation source: sediment from site ElyBrook_90M | place: USA: Ely Copper Mine, Vershire, VT | collected 2017
GTGGAAACGCCCGCGTCGGCGTAACCGAACATCTGGCGGACGGCGCGCGGCGGGTCAATCGCCCCGTGCGCGCCGGAGACCTGCCACATGCCGTTCAGGACGCGACAGATGCGTAGGTCGGGCGTAAACTGAAGGTAGGCGCTCTCAGGCAAACTCATGAGATTGTCTCCTCTAACTGGTGGTGGGTGTCTAGGGCATACACTTGGGTGGGACACTGAACGCTTTTGATGATACAACGTTTGCTGGCTGATGTGTTATAGGGCGGCCCCAGGTTATGAATACGTTGCCGTAATGGCGACGGTGGTCGTAAAGTCTCCATCAGCGAGACAGCGTGGTTCTCGCCAATGTCGCGTAGCGCATGCGTATAGCAAGCGTCAAATGTACCGTGTGCGTACACCGCCAGCCGACTTTGAGGAGTAGTGTATGACGACCAGACACCTCGTTGATCCAGAGCTTGCCCCGATGCTTGAGATGTTCCCGACCTTCGAGTTCACCCCGGAGGCGCTGCCTGCGATTCGCACGAATTTCGCCGAGATGATGGCGCAGGCGGCGGCGATGGCGCCCGACTTCCCTGACATCGAAGTGACGGAGCGGCGCATCCCTGGCCCTGCTGGCGCGCCAGACGTGCGCGTGTTGGTGTATCTGCCGAAGAGCGCGCCGCGCCCTATGCCCGCGCTGCTCTGGATTCACGGTGGCGGCTACATCATCGGCAGCCCCGAAGGTGAGGATATGGGGGTCAAGGTCATCGTGTCGCAGGTGGGCTGCGCCGCCGTCTCGGTGGACTACCGCCTGGCGCCGGAGACGCCGCACCCTGGCCCGGTGGAGGACTGCTACGCCGCGCTGAAGTGGCTCTATACCCACGCAGATGAACTGGGGGTGGACGACAGGCGCCTGGCGATTGGCGGCGGCAGCGCGGGCGGTGGCCTGGCGGCGGCGCTGGGGCTGCTGACGCGCGACCGTGGCGAGATTCCGCTGGCCTACCAATTGCTGGTCTATCCGATGCTGGATGACCGTACTGTGACGACCGCCGATCCGCACCCGCACACCGGGGAGTTCGTGTGGACGCCGCAGGCCAACCGCTTCGGCTGGGCCTCGCTGCTGGGGCGCGAGCCGGGCGGCGCCGACGTCTCGCCCTACGCCGCCGCCGCGCGCGAAACCAACCTAGCGGGGTTGCCGCCGACGTATATCGGCGTGGGCGCGCTCGATCTCTTCCTTGACGAAGACCTCGATTATGCGCGTCGGCTGCTGCGCGCCGGTGTGCCAACCGAGCTACACGTCTACCCCGGCGCATTCCACGGCTTCAACCTGCTGCCGACCGCATGGATGTCGCAGGCGCACGACCAAAGCTTCATGGCCGCGTTGCGCCGCGCCTTGCAGCCAGCGCAGGCGGACGCCGCAATGGCGTAGGTGGCGGCCACATAATCGCTATAGTCAGCCCTAGACCATGAATACTTCAACTGCATGCGACGTTGTAGCCATTTGCCAAACAAGAGCAGATGGCTACAACGTCGCATACGACCAACAACAAGCGCCTTCACGAGTGTGCAATATGCCCGAAATTTTGACCTTAGGAATAGTTCCGCTGGTGCTTGCCGTATCATCCATGGTGTGCTAAACTGCATCCATCACCTGTATTGGGCCTACACTGTATCTTATTTGACGAGGTAACGATCATCCCTTCTCACGTCTGATGTTGTTCATCTACATCATACCATACTACGGTATGGATTGAGCACGAATGTGAGAATCTATGCCATCACCCATCATCATAGGCGCATTTCAGTCAGCGGGTGTACAACGCCCATTTCCCGCTGAATTAACTCAAATTACCCGCGTCTCAGGCGCCAGAGATGGCGTTCGATGTCTGGCGTGTGTGCGTCGCTGCCTACTGCGTGAGGGGGCAGTGGGATATTGCACAGCGGTCGTCAATTCAGGTGGCGCGCTTTATTCGACCGCATACGGTGTGATCGCCGAAGCGAGCGTCACCCCCATCGAAAACAAACCTATCTATCACTATCAGCCTGGTGCGCGTACCCTCTCGTTGGGCAGTCTGGGCTGTAACCTTAGGTGTTCGTTCTGTCAAAATTGGGAAGTCGCCTTCCGTGATGCGCGAACAGGCGCAGACTTGACCGAACCCAATCTGCCTCCGGAACGCGCTGTCGCCCTCGCTATCGAGCAGAACTGTCAGGGAATCGCTTGGTCACATAACGAACCCTCGATCACTCCCGGCTATACCCTCGACTGCGCCCAGTTGGCTCATGCTGCTGGCCTCTTTACTGTGTTCGTCACCAATGGTCTCTGCACGCAGGAGGCAATGACACTGCTTGGCCCCTGGCTCGATGTCTACCGGGTGGATGTAAAAAGTATTGACGCTGCCTTCTATCGGCGCATCGGCGCCACTGATCGCATCAACGAGGTTTTACCGGTTGCCCAACGCGCCCAACGTGAGTTTGGCGCGCACGTCGAGGCCGTCACCAACCTGATGCCCGGTCATAACGACAGCGATGAGCACCTCGCGCGGCTGGCGGATCGCCTAGTGGCGACACTCGGCGCAGACGTTCCATGGCATCTGACGACTTACGTCCCTTATGCCTTTATGACGGATACCCCCACCACACCACCCAGCACGCTGGCCAGGGCGCAGGCTATCGGTCGCCGCATCGGCCTTCGCTACATCTATACCGATAGTGTCACTGCCCCTGAGAGCGCACATACCTACTGTCCAATGTGTGGGGCGTTGGTCATCGAGCGCGCCAATGGCGTTGCGCTCACGCATGCGTTGACGGCGAACGGCCACTGCGCTAACTGCAACACGGCGCTTGGTATCGTCATGCCACGGCGGACAACGTAACTGGCGCACGTTCTCAAGTTTCGCGCTGTCACGTGCGTTTTTGGACATCTAGTCTTGCCACAACTGAGCGTTTTCTAATTTTGGCCTTTCCAACCACAGTGATCATGTAGTATACTAAACGCGAGCTTGAGCAGGTTCCGTAGCAAATTTCGTGATAATGTGTTCACCTCGGCAATGGAGAACAAGCTCAAGTGGATATGGCTGTCATCGAGAAGGGATTGCATCCGATGAAGCGAGTGACTCACCAAAATCCCAACCGTTGGCCTGGAGCCGCGACGACGATAGTGCAAACTTCGCACATTCACATCGCACACACGAAGCGCACGATACCCGCAACCTCCTCGACCCACGCCACCTGGTTTGCATGGCGAGCGCGGCTGGCGCTCCTCGGCGGCGCGCTCCTCGCCGTATGCCTGCTGATAGCGACACAGGCGCTACTTGCGCCGCAGGCATTAGCGGCGTCTTCCAGCCTCCAGCACGATACTGCTGTTGCCCACCAGCGTGCAACCCAAGCGCAGCAGGATCAGAGTGGCCAAGTAACAGTCATCGTACTGGATATGTCTGGCTCGATGAGTACGAATGATCCTGCTGGTCTGCGGTGTTCCGCCGCCAACGCCTATATCAGTTTGAGTGGCACGGGCGACTATATCGGCGTCATTGGGTTGGACAACAGCTCTGGCTCCCGTGGAGGGCCGCACAACTTCGAGACGGCGCAGGTGTGGGCGTCGCCCACCGATATGTCTACGCTTGCTGCTCGCAATGGCCTCATCAACTCCATAGCGACGAAGTCGAATAACTGCTCGCCTGACGCATCCACACCCACCTATGATGCGCTCAACCAGGCGCTGAGCATGCTGGCGTCGGCGACCAAAGGCAACGGTCGCACAGGCTCCGTCATTCTGCTGACCGACGGCGTTCCTGATCCAGATACCCAGAGCCAGCTCAGCGCAATCCAGAGCGAACTTTTGCCCAAGTTTCAGGCGGATAGCTTCCCGATCGACAGCATTGCGCTCGGCGCCGATCAGTCGTCCCATCCATTCTTGCGGGCGCTCTCCAACGCAACATCGGGCAATTTTTACGATGACTCCAATGGCCCGGTTCAGGGGGCGCCTGATGCGCTCAATATTGCGCCCTTCTTTGTGGATATCTTTGCCTTGCGCAACCACCGCACACCAGGGCCAACGGTCGCGCCTACGAATCTCAGCGGCGGCCTTGTCTCACAGGATCTCTCCGTGCCATCCTACGTCGCGCATTTGGATGTGATTGTCGTGAAAGATACCCCGTCCACCAGTATCTCATTGACCTCCCCTACCGGACAATCGTTGCCTCCGGCAGTCGCTGGTGCGCTGGTCGCAACCGACCCACACTATGCGATTTTCTCCATCGATGGGGGACAGGTTGGCGTGGAAGCCGGCCAATGGCAGGTCAACGTGACCGGCTCCGGGCGCTTCCTGGTGGATAGCCTCTTCAAGTCATCTTTGGTGTTGGCGATCACCAGTCCCGACGCGAGTGTTGCGGACCTCCCACTTGGCCAGAACTTCACGGTGGCGGCGACTCTCTCATCCCAGGGTATCCGCGTCGTCGGGCAGTATACAGTAAGCGGCGTCATCACGTCGGCTAACCCGGCGGCGGGCGGCGCGCCCTTCGCCGAGGTTGTGACGTTTGCCCAGGCGAGTCCTGGCCTCTATCAGGCCACTTTGAACATCCCACAATCGGCGCCCAGCGGCGCCTATACCATCACAATCAACGTTACGGATATCAGCGGTATACCGATCTCCAGTATCGCCCGCACCATCAGGCTGGAACTCTTCCCCACACCGGTGTTCCTGTCAATCCAGTCAGCAACGCCCACCACGGCCACGGTGGACGCCTCCGTGACGCAATGGGATCCGGCGCTTCAGGTACTCTATAGTCTGCCGGTAGTTTCCTGGTTCAGCGGTTGGCCGCTGGACTGGTTGCCGGCGCGCCCGACCGTCACGCTCCCAGGCGAGGTGACGTTGAACAACCAACTCTACTCTCAGGCGACCGTCAACGGCGTTGCCACTCGCAACGGCTCGACGCAAAGCACGCCCATCCAGGTCGTCAACACTGGTGGTGGTCATTTCACCGTCCACTTCGTTGCGCCTGTCGCGGGTGTCTATACCATCGTCTTCAAAACGAGCGGAAAATTTTCCGATAGCTACGGTGATTTCGGCACGACCACCCGTACTGCGCAACTCACTGTCATCCCAGCGACTCTCAAGCAGGAGGTGATCGCCTGGCTGATCACGCTGCTGGCGTATCCCTTCTTGCTCTGGCTGATCTACTTCAGCTTCCTTGGGCGCTGGCTGACGCCCGCCCCCGATGGGAAATGGATCGTGACGCCCAAAGACAGCACGGTAGGCGTTTCGACACCAGGAGATTTCAGACGTGCGCGCTCGGATAATCTGCTGCGATTGTTCCTCCACCGCAACTGGCGAACCACACATGAGGTGTTTGGTGACGAGAGAGGTGCGCTTTTGGTCTTCGGGCGTGGGTCTGTACGCGCACGCCAAGTTGGGAACAGCGAGGCCTGGAAGCAGACGAACGGAGAAAAACTCCCTCAACACCTAGTTGGGGTCACTGGTCTCTCCAACGACAACTACGACTACACCTTCCAGATGCGCCATTCGAGCACTAGCGACAACGACTATGACGACAATGGTGAGAGTAGTCGCAGGCGTCCGCGCAACACGCGACGTCAAGATTCACAAGCGGCAGCAGACGGCTATGACAGCGGCTATGACGGCGGCTATGACGGCGACGCCCGCCGTGGCCAAAATCGGCAGCGCGGCAGAACCCGTAGCAGAAACCGTCGCCGGACAACGGATGATGACTATGCGTGATAGGGGCGACCTGCCGTGAAACCGGAAAGTTCAGGTGGAACGTGATCAGTGATCGTATTTGCACTGGCGCATTTCCACTCTGATGAGGTATGCTGTTCATCATCCGTAAAGTAGACAATTGTGAAGGGCGCTATTGGTATCGGTGGCTTTGCTCGTCCCGTTGGTGTAGGGGCTGCGCCGTTGTCAAGCAACTGGAAGGTGTGAATGGAATGACATCAACCGCAATCACCACCCCGGCCTTAATTATCACGTTGGGAACGACCTCCTCGATGGCGGCAAGCGAGGTATTCGCTCACTTGATGTCACTGAGTCAAGACGACCGCGATAGTGTCTCGCTCGTCATGATTGATACAGACCTCAGCCGCCCGCAGATACAAGATTTTCTCGACGTTCACGGCGGCGCGTTTAATGTCTCCAAAGCGCAGATTGCCGTCCCCAGCGGGATAGACTACGCCCAATTGCCCCCAAATTGGGAACACACATATATTCCACCGTTTCGACCGCACTACCACGATTACGGGGCAGGTGGTCTGCGGAACAATGGGCATGTCGCCCTCTGCTATCACCGCGACGACGTCGAAACGTCGATTCAGGATGCGCTAGGGAAAATCTATCGGTTGGGAACGAGAGAGAACGAGAAGCGCGCGTTGGCTGTGCAGGTCTATGTGGTCGCGTTCCTGGGCGGTGGCACCGGCAGCGGCATCGTCTCGGATATCGCCGTGATGGTGAGGCAGATGCTCACTTCGGAGCAAAAAAACCAGCGCCTGATCTTGTTTGCCATTCTGCCCGGCGATACCTTGCCCGGCGTCAACCCCAATGAGGAGAGTTGGCGCAAAAGCAATTCCACCGCTGCCTTGGTGGAAGTGATGGCGACTGGGATGGCTGCCCAGACGGCGCCTAATGGTCTCTATAGTAAGTACCTGCTGGGCAAAGAATATCGAGTAGCTCCTGGCCCAATTTTTAATGAGGTCTACTTGTTCGGGCGCACCAACATGAACAGCGTCGAAGATACCGCACGGATCGTCGGGCTGGACATCTTCCAACGGATTACTGACGCCTCTGGCATCGGTGATGTCGAACGCAGTAAAGCGCCAGATCGCCAGGTGCTGACCTCGGTGGACGATGAAAACCTGCCGACGAACTTCAGCGCGTCGTGTCCTTTTGAGGTGCGCTTTCCAGTTGATGAGACCACCGAAGCCTTTGCCGAGGTAGCCACCTCGTATATGCTGCTTTCACCGGTATTCATCGGGCAGCGCCCTAGCTATCCCACGCCCACCGAGGCCGAGCGCAACGTCTGGGTGCAAAAGTGGCGGGGGGTCGCCGCGCGTGTGACAGTCGCGTCTGGGCAAAACGATCTGACGATCAGTCGGCCTGCGGAGTTTACAGCGGGCCAGTTTGAGGATGCGACACCGCAGAAAAGGGCGATCCTCTGGCAGCAGCTCATACGAGGCCTTGGGGCCACAAACGCCGAGATTGCCCGCGTCATGGATCGTATGCGAACGCTTGAGGAAGCGCGCATCGCCGATGTAACCACCACGGAGAAACGCGAAACGCCCCTTGCGCGCAGCATGCAGGGGCGCAAAATACTCCACTATGAGGCGCTGCTCGCCGAGTATCAGGCGGCGCTCGATGACTTAAACCAGCGACGCCCAAGGGCATCGTCGCCTTCGCGGCCTAATGAGCTGGAGCGTAAACTGGATCACGGCCTGCGACTGCCACAATTTCTTGAAGACCTGCTCCCAGATATCCTGAACCCGGACATTCCAGCCGAGGTCGCCGACGCCTACAACGATGTGGTAGATGCGAACTATGCCGGTACGCGCTCCACCGCGCTCATTACCCTGGTGACAGCTCTCCTGGCGCGTGTCAATGAGCTCCTGAAGGCTGAGGGCGAATGGATGGCCAACACGCACAACGACGAACGGAGCGCCGAACTACGGAGGCGAGGCTACGCTCGTATGGCGTGGCAGGGCCGGTTGGCGCGTCCACACCCCCACCAGCGCCATGTGTTTGATCTCACCGCCTTCAAGGGAAAAGCGAACGAAAAGCGATTGCAATTCCTACCCGCAATGGAAGGCGTCTTCCGCATGGCGACCACCCGCGACGCGAACATGACGTTGGGCAATTGCTTGCGTCGCGATTCCTTTGACATGGCTAGTGAGATGGAGCGACTGGCGCCCAACTGCATCGCCTTCATCAACGCTTCACGACGCGATGATGACATGAACGAGAAGAATAGAGGCCTCGACGAGGAACATGCTAACCAGGTGCCAGAGAAGGTTTTGCAGTTCTTCCGCAAATACTATCAGGACTGGCTGGATGGTTCGAATCAAGAACAACTCGTGGGGCAGAACCTCTTCGACCTGCTGGCGATTGGCATTGCCGCCGAAGAACCTGCCTCGCTGCCCGTCGCTCGTCGGCGGACGCAGAGCTATCTGGAACGTCACCTGATCCATATCAAGGGTATCCTTGGAGAATTGGTGACCTATGAGCCTGGCCTCTGGCTCAACGGGTCATCTAAATTGTTGGCGACGCTTTATCTGGGCGTCAATTTCCGCGTTCAACAGGGGGAAGAGGCGGTTCTCGCCGATGCGATTAAAGCCGTCGGCTCTATGACGACGCGCGTCAATCTCATGCCCTACTTTTTCGATCGGGATCTGCATCGGCTGCAAGTCAATTATGGGCAGCACGGCATCAGCATCCGCACGATCCCTGATTTCTATAGCGAGACCAACAGCGCAATGGAGCAGTACCTGAACCACCAATCCGCATGGTTTAGCGACGGACAACCAGGACATTATGGCATGAATAATGGCCCGGTACACAGCTCCACCGAGATGGAACGCCTTGCCTGGAGTCCGGATGCCTGGGGCGCACGCCAAGGCTCACTCATCCATCGCGTCTGCCGCCGACCAATGCGCCTTGTGAATGCGCCAGCGTGGGCGCAGCGCCCCGCTGGTGGCGCTCCTGGCGGGGCTGGTGGGCCGCAGAATCCGCAAGGCCCACAAGGCCCGCAAGGTCCACAGGTCCCCTACGGTGGCGGCGGGCAACCTGGCGGGCAACCTGGCGGGCATGGCGCTTATGGCGCAGGTGGCGCACAGGCAGGGTATGGCCCGCCTAATCAACCCTACAACCAATCACCGCAGGGCGGCCCGTATGCAGATGGACAGCAGCCGCCCTACGCTGGCTGGGGGCCAAACCCGAACAACGGCGGCGACACCTTATAACGCTGACCACCACAGAATGTGAAGGGGTTCTCATGGCCAGTAAGCGATTAGTGCCAAAGTTCCGCCCTGCCGTCGTGATCCTTCTGGAGAACTGTGGAGACGAGGTCTATCAGAGCTTGTCTCGACTCTGCGCCGGCTTGTCTCCGCTGTTGCCCAACACACCCGCCTATAAGTGCATCGAGTTCATTGGCGTGAAACGTGATGCAGGAAGTTTGCGCGCCCTGCGTCTCCCGTTGCTCGCGTATACCGCGACGATGCCTGGCGGCGCCCCAGCCGACGCCGCCCAAGGCGCGGCGCCCGACGCCACGCCCGACGACTTTAGCGTCGTGATGGAGACGGCGCTGCGTAGCGTACAAGACGCGAGAACGAAAGCGGCGGTTCGGGCCGCCGGATATATCAACCCCCTATCACGAGCGCAAATTCTGGTGATAGGGAGCTACCTGGATGCGCAAACACGCGAGCAGGTGACAACGGAGCTACAAGCTTTTCTTCGTCACTTTGCCGCGACGACCGGGATTGACGGCGAAGGCGAGACCCTGATCACCTATCTGCTCAGCAATCCACCTGCCCCTGGCGAACTGCGGCGTCAGCAGCGGGGAAATGCAGGGCGTCAGCAATCACCGAGGCCAGCTCGATCAATCGAAGATATGTGGGCGGACTTTGAAGCTGAGCGCATACGTGAAGACATGATAAGAACTGGCGCGCAAGCGTCATCGCAGATGCTCACCTTTCCGCTTTATTATGCTGAGTCAACCCAATCTGGGATGCTCTACACGGCTGAGCGCGTTCGCTATCTCATCGCTGAGGCGGCGTTTGCCATGATCGCCACGGGGATCACCGAAGCCTCAAGCTTCCCCAAAGCAGTGCAGCGCGTCCCTGGCGTGACAACTACGACAATGAGTTTGGGTAGCCTAGGCGCCGCGTTGCTCCGCTTCCCCCGCGCCGACGCCGAGGTCTACTGTGTGGCGCGGCTGGGGGCTGAGGCGCTAGGGCAGTGGGCCAAAGACACCCCAGAGTTAGACATCCATGAGAGTGATCGTCGTACGCAAGCGGTGACACTAAGAGCCAAGCAGTTCGTGAAACTGACACTTAATCCCTGGTTAAAGGACATCCAGCATCCAGAGCGAGCGAATCCAACACCAGGCGCGATTCCTTGGCCAACCAGAGAGACCCTGCAACGCCCTACGAGAGACGCGCTCAACGAGTTTCGGCGGGTCACAAAGCGGATAAATGATTACCTGGACTACGATCGCATCGCTGATCGTGTTGACCAACGCGAACAGGATAACCGCAGTGATACCCATACCGACGCCTGGGCGGAGGTGACACGAGCCGCTCTCGGCGACGCCGAGGGTGACTATGGCCTCTGGGAGGCGACCGCCATCGCCGCCTGGGGCGGCGTCGAGAGTGAGATTATCCGTCAGGTCAACCAGCTTGCCAATGATGTATGGCTGCGCGACCAACGCGCCTGGGAGGACGCCGCCGTCTATATCCGTGGGATTGACTACGAGTTAAAGGCGCTTCGGCAGTCGCTCGCTGGTCGGCGGCAACACGAGAACGACGAGTACCTCAAGCAACTAAAGAAGTACGCCACTCTGGCCAGTGGGCCATGGGTGATACCTGCTGGCCAGGTCATCGGGGCCGATGGCGCCGAACAAATCGTTGTTCCCCAGGGTGGGCAGCCAGCGCCCGCCGGACCAGGGATGGCGAACCCACAGCCAAACGCCGGGAACGCCGGGAACGCCGGAAACGCCGGGAACGCGGGTGGCGCTGGGGCGCCCCCGGTCGGCGGCATTGCTGTTGGCGTCGGGGCAGCGGCAGCTGGGGCTGGTGCGGCCCCAAACAACGGCGTTGCTGGGGGGGCAGGCGCACCCCAGCCACCGCAACCAGCGGTTCAACCAATCGAGACACCTGAGGAACAGGCGCAACGTATGATCGACCTGCTCGCTCGTCGAGCCACCTATTACAAGACGCAGCTCCCGCAACTCGCAACGTTGGCTGGCGTCTCCGTTGCGCTCTCCCCTGCGCTCTTCACCCTGGCGCACGAGGCGCTACCAGTGTCGCTGGCGAATCAGCCGTTGGGGCTGGGCATGGCCATAGGGGGTGTTGGCGTTGCATTGACTGCGGGCAGTCTCGTCTATCGCAACATTGCCGATCGGCGGCTCGCTCGTGCGCGCGAACAGCACATCGAGTTCATGCAGCTTGTCATCCAGCACAGACGCGCTGTGCGTGAGGCGCGATTGCTCGCCGCCACGTTGATTGCTGTGCATGTTTATGTTCGGCAGATTCGGCAGCGCCTTGAAAACTGGCGGGCCACATTGAGCGCCGCCAGCGCCGAATTGGAACAGTTGGCGACCCAGACGAGCGCTAATCTCTTTGATGATGAGAGGCCGATGGCGACGCATGATGTGTTTGTCGGCAACGGCGTGCGACTACAGCGCGATATGCATCACACTGCCGGGCGCGAGCTTGAGCCAATTCATCGGGCTGTCACCCAACACCGTGTCAAATCCTCCACCCAACTGTGGCAGACGACCTTGCAGGGCATCAACGAGGAGATGCGGTGTCGGTTCCAACAGCAGAATACGCAAGTGATCAGCATGTCGCCTGAAGAGTTTACGCAGGCGGTACGGCACTTTCTCCAGGAGTGGCTACCCTCGCAGCATATCATTGGCGACATCTCGAAGATCGGCCCTGCGCTCTCACAAAATGCCCACGCGGTGGAACTGTGGCGCGAGGTGGTGGATCACGCTAGGCCGATGTATGGCGAGGCTGGGGACGTTCTGCCGTATGTCGCCGGCAATGTTGAGAACCTCGATGCCACCACGAAACTTGGCGTGGAGCCTACCGCCGAGCAGTTGACCACCCTCTCAGATGAGTGGGCGCTGATGGCGCGACTCCGCCAGAACACTATTACCAGCCAGTGATGAACCCTGATGAAAGTGAAGGATAGGTGATATGCTAGGGCGACTATTCGGCAGAAACCGGGCAGCCAACCAGCCTGTTAATCCGGCGGCCAACCAGGCAAATCCAACCGGGCAGGTTCCACCGAACCCGATCGGCAATCATGGGGGCCTCTATCCGCGTTGGCCGCTCCTCACGGCGATGCTCTATGTGCCGTTCATTTGTATCGGTTACGGGCTACAGTTCTACTTTCAAGTGGCCGTCTGTCGCTTGGGTGTCCTTTGCCAGCTTGACGCTGTACCTGGCGTGATTCAAGGGGCGCTGATTGTGCTGGGCTTTCTGTTCCTGTGGTATGTCATTGTGGCTATGGGAACCTGGCTACGGATTGAAGATGACACAACGGTGCGGAGTAGGCTTGCCAACTGGTTGCGACTGATCTCAGAGTTCGCCAGCGTTCGCTGGTTTATCGTGTGTGGTGGGCTAGCGGCGCTGCTCTTGCTTGGCTGGGATGCGCTCACTCTCAGCCTTACTGTTCCGAGTGTCGCTTTCGGGCTGATTGCATTGATCGTTAGCGCGTGCGCGCTTTTTTACCGCGAACGCCCCAACACCGCCGCCATGACGCCCCAGCAACTCCAGGAATATAACCTCACCAGAGCGACTGGTTTCTGGTATATCCTACGGACTATGCCACCGCTTAGATGGTTCATCTTACCGGGCGCCATACAACAACCCAACGCGCAGAACGCACAACCCTAGCAAGCTGTTGATGCCAAACGACGTCTCTTTGTAGCGAGTACCGTGTGTCGAGTCGAAGGGGGTAGGCAGTATGGCAGGCCCAGGTGTAGGCGTGAACGCTGATGTCTATGATGACGTACTGGCGAGGGTTAGCCCGCTGGTGACGGCGGAAACCCTGACGAGCACTGAGCTGATCGCAACGTATCTGCTCAACGATCTCTACAAGGTGGTGATCGAAGCTAGCATCAATCTCCCTGAGACGCTCAATATTCCCCCAGAGTATGGCGAAGATCCCAAGGAGTTGGTAGGGCTGATCTGCGACGATGTTGAACGAATGATGCTTGACCGCCTGATCGACGGCGCCGAGATTCTCCTGACGGATCCAGCGCCGAAGCCAGCTGCGAATGGAGCCCAGGAGTATAAGGTGCGCTACCGCGTTCGCTATATCATTGAGAACGGTCGCACACTCGATCCAACTGAACTGGGACGTTGGGGTGGTGATCTCAAGACACTCGCCTCGACGTTCCACAATGCGCGACTCACGTTTGGTGTGAAGTTCCGCGTTGGTGTCCCGATTGAGAGCCGCCGTAAGGTCAAAAAGCCTTACTACCACTTTGATTGGGCGCCAGAGGTGATGAACTATGATGGCAGGGACTTGGTGAGCTTTCACGTCGCGGGCCTCAGGCTGGCCGATCAGCGCGTGCAACGCATCACTTTCACCTCGGCGGCCACCTTGAAGAACCCCCTCAACACTCCATAGTTGGCTGGTTGACAACAGGCTGCACATTCGACCGCCTGAGAGAGCAAACGACGAGCGAACACGGCCACAAGAGGAAGCGGCATTGATGGAAATGAAGGGGGTGAGGCGATATGGTATCACGCGCTGAGTTTCGGCAGTTCACTCTCTTTATCAAACCGGATACTGGACCGATCACACCTGTCGTGATTGAGGGCGCGCTGGTGGACGCGGGTGGCCTGCGCCAAGCCGACGGCGATGTTGATGAGGTGGTGAAACAGATCCGCCAGTTGGGCAAAGATGGCCGCTTCGCCCAACTGGCGCTGGATTCACCAATGGCGCGCAACAACATCCGTGCGACGCTACGCCATACGCGCGTCATCCACAATGTTACCGGTGTCGGCGTCTACATTCCCGGCGTAATCGCAGGTGGGGCTGCTGTGGACGCCGCCGACGACGTGCGCCTCGTCACTGAGGAGTGGCAGAAGCGCCTGAGCGAGGCTGAAAAACAACGCAAGCGCGACGTTGACAATGCCTATGATAGAGGGCGGCAGGACGAAAAGGCAAACGCTCAAAGCAGACCAGAGGACGCCCAGCGCATCGCCGAGCTAGAGCGATTGTATGACACTGTTCGTGACGACCGTGATCGGCAAACTGCCCAGAAGAAAGTCGCCGAAGGCACGTTGACCGCAGAGCAAGCGGCGCATCAGCGTACTCGCGATGACGCCGCCCGCGAGATCGCCCGACTCAACGGTTTATTGACCACTGCTCAGTTCGAGACAGACCGTCTCAAACGCGAACTTGTGGCGTCGCAGGAGGCTAGCCAACGCCCGAACCAGCAGATGGGATTGCTCAATGCGCAGATGTCAGTGCTGACCGGTGAAAACCAAACTCTGCGTGAACAAAATGCTCGCCTGGAAGAGAAAGTGCGTTCACAACAGTTGCGCCTCGACGCTCAGCAGGCTGGGAGCGCAGTTGGCGGGCCTGGACCACACCCACCATACCCGGAGCGCGACCCGCTCGCGCTCTGAGCGTTCGTCGTGGCGTCGGTGGGGACCGGACGATGGTTCGGCAGTACATGCGGGCGCCAGCGCAATCGGGCAATGAAAGGCTATGTGATGAGCACACCTAAGAAAACTACTGGCGAGACTACAGCGCCAGGGCAGCACAAACGCCTTAATCGTCGAGCGACTAAAGAAGTTAGCGCGCCCAGCGGGACATCCGCCACGACAGCCGCGTATGACGCCACTCACACAGGTAGCGGTGGCGTCTCTGGGCAGCCAACTCGGCTGATTCCGGCGCTGCCCGGCGGGGCGTTTGTCACCGAGCCGGAGGAGATCAACCGCTTTGTCGTGCGGATCTCACCAGATGGCGACATCTCCTTCAGGGGGTCGCGCGAGCGGATCGATGTCTTTTTGCGCGCCTGCGCCGAGGTGGGGCTGGAGACGCACGTGGATCATATCGCCCTGTGTGGCTGATGACGCGTATCCGGCCATGACCGGTACAGAAAGTAGTGACGCACGATGTATTCACAATCAGCGAATGGCTACCCGCCACAGTATCCTCCGCAACAATATCCACCACAATATTCACCGCAAAACCCACCACAGTATGCGCCGGGCTTTCAGCCAAACGGGGCGCCCGCTGAGATGGGGTATCGCCCGCGCTGGGCGCAGGAGATGATCACGCTCTTTCGGGGGCGCATCGCCCGACAGTTTGTGCTGCACTTCAATATCAACGATTTCGCCATCACACTCAGCGATCAGAAGTCAACACTGGAGAACGGTGTTAACATCTGGCTCCCCAGTGGTGAGATCGTCGGCGTGCAGGATCAGCCCAGCCTCTTTCGGGCCTATCTGCATGACCTCCTCTACTCGCCGCGTTTCAACTGTCAGGCGATCTATACCTATACCCTGGCGAGTGGCTTAATCGCCGAAGACCGTGAGCGCAACGGCATTGGCCAACCACTCACCGCCGAACTGCAATCGGGGATGATTTCTCGCGCAGACGCCCTCATCCGCAGCGCCGTTCAGGCAGTAGGGGTCGGCAGACGCCGACAGGGCCAGCAACAAGACCAACAGGGCCAGCCGCCACGTCAGCCGGGGCAGCGGATGGAGGGCGAAGAGGTTGACATGCCCAAGAACGTGCCCGACAATCTGAAAGCGCTGGGCCACTTGCTCCGCACGCCCTACTACCCCAACGGGATGACGAAAGAACAGGCAGCGCAGCAGAACATTGGGCAGACGCCTGTCGCTGTGATCCTCGACTACGTCGAAAAACTCGTCCCTTTCCAGGTCGGCGAGGGCCAGGGAACGACCGAACAACTCCAGGCGCTGGAAGTAATCCAGAGTTGGGCGCTCGACCCAGTAATCCGCGAGACGGACAACGCGATCATTTTGCTCACCACGAATGTAGGGCAGCTACCTGCACGCATCACCG
>VFSW01007559.1_pt1 | contig 15751 bp, 18 predicted proteins | sample 5358111 | NCBI WGS metagenome assembly VFSW01 (sample SAMN11554181, study PRJNA540505) | mine drainage metagenome | isolation source: sediment from site ElyBrook_90M | place: USA: Ely Copper Mine, Vershire, VT | collected 2017
CTAATTTTCTATGAGATATTTTATAGATTCTAAATATTTTTTTGATTGGTTTATCTAAAGTTTGTTTATCGATATTGATTAAAATATATTCATTACCGTGCATTCCGAAAGATGATATGATATCACCAGCATCATGAAGAGTAATATCCCCTGTAATTACAGGAGAAAATATATCCTCGTAAATATTCAACTCTAACATTAATTTTTTTATATCAATGGATTGATTATCACTAGTGACTATAATGAGTGAATTTATTATATAATCACTAGAAGCAACCATTCCAGTTTTTGATTGAGTTGTATCAGTCATATTAATTACTCAAAATATTCTTCAATTCACTTTCAATTTCTGAACTATATTGTTTGTCTACTAATTGGATTTTTCTTTTGGATTCATTATTCGAAACTTCATAGTCATAATTAGTTACAGCAACCCATACTGTGTCAGTAGTTACGACTGTTCCATCTGGAAATGATATGGTAGTAGATCCCTTATCTATAACTGGAAAATTAATAGATGGTAAAGTAACAGCTTGTAATTGCTTACTAGCAAAATCGTAAGTATATGCATCATTAATAGTTGACACATAGGACTGTGTATTTGAAGTACCTGAAAAACTTGTAGTTACATTTACATATTGTGCGACATGGTGTATTGTTGCTTGAGCATTTGCTAAACTACCATATTTCAAAATTATGTTTTGATTTAAATCATTATCTTTCAATGCCATATCGAAATATGGATCTACTATAGAATTTGAGAAAAATACTAACCAATGTCTTTTGGAATCCCCATAATATTTGTGTGCAATTATTTCAGCATTATCAGAATCTTTCATGTTATATTGATAGTAAACTAAGGAATTCTCAAGAACACTATCCAATATTTTAACTCTAGCAAAAATATTAACTACTGATTTATAGTCATATTTTGTTGGATCAAATGTATATAAAATTGTCGGAAACTGAGCGAAATATTCCATTAAATAACTTTCCTACGTCTATGAGTTGTAATTGCTGCCTGTGACATTTTTATTCTAGTTTCTTCTGTTATGGGATCTTTAAATTTACTAGCTTCTTTATATGATCTTGCTTTTAATTTTAAAGCTTGAATAGTAGATATATTAACATTATAGTTAATATCCATATTTGACAATCAATAACCAAACTTATCAATAAGCTCCCTCGTAATGATATCCATTTCTCTGAATGTCATATTCAAATTGATATGTACAGGCATACCATCAGCAAATGTCGCATATGCACCTGATTGAGAATAGTTTACCTGAATATTAGTTAAAGCACAAGTAGAAATTTTTGCAATAGCATTATTTTCTTTGTTATTAAATAAATAACTGATATCAAATTGTGCTGGTGGAATAAAGTATCTTCCTGCACCTTCTCTATTTATTTCTGGTGCAGCATACATTCTAAATGTTTTGATGATATCAAGAATGTTACTTGATTCTACTGAATTTCTTGGTTGAAAATCGAACACAAACAAATAACTTCTATTTGCCGTTCCACGAAATACCATTTCTACCTGTGGATTAACGGCAGCATTTACACTTCTCAGTGCTAACTCCGTAAATCCATTTCCAGCACCAAAAGCTTGTGCAACAGAACCAACAGATTCAGCACCGGTTGCATTGTTATATAATACAGGGTGAAATTTACCCATTTGACCAGTTTTATGTGCGTCATAAAGACTTACAGCATCAGAGCCTAAATTCTTTGCAACATTTTTAATTCCACTACCTAATGCAGCAGCTTGTCCACCTTTTCCTAATGCTTCTGTAATACTTACGGTTCCCCAGTCTTGTGAATATTCTGTAAGTACAGTATCTGGCATGTAAATAGCAATTGCCTTTTTTACTCTGGTTAGTTTTGGTCTAATTTGTAATTGTGTTCCTAAAGCATCTATAGCAGCAGCAGATGCAGCACCACCAATGACTGTTCCATTAGGATTTACTAATCCCAATGCGGCACCACCGGCAGCGGCATTACCAATATTAGAAGGATTTAATTGGTAAATGCCACCTAATGAATTTTTTGTGTCGTAATTATTCTGTGAAGCTGAATTCGCTGCAACAGAACCACCAGCTTTATCGATATATTTGGAATTTGTTGGAAGATTTATGTTAAATAATACATAATGGGGAACATCTTGTGAACCAACATTAGTTGGATATCTCACCGTTGTAAAATCATAAGAATTTTGATCCAATGCGGATAATGCACCCACACCAGAAAATTTCGTGCTTGGCAACAAATTTGATATTACAGAAAGATTTGTTAAGGATATTGGCATTAGGCTAAATACTCTGTTGAAGTTTTAATTATTTAGGAACATTTCAGGAATGGCATATAGTGGCAAGTTTCTTCCGAAAAATCCCCAAAAATACCTAGGTGATCCTAATAATATAGTTTACCGTTCTCTTTGGGAAAGGAATATAATGGTAAAATTGGATGATTGGAAAGAAGTTATTTCATGGGGTTCTGAAGAAATAATAATTCCTTATAGATCACCTTTAGATAACAAAATTCACAGATACTTTCCAGATTTTATTGCGAAAATACTTAAACCAGATGGTTCTACGTTTATTAGAATATATGAAGTAAAACCATATAAACAGACTATCGAACCAGTTAAACCAAAACAAAGAAAAACAACAAAAAAGTATATTAGAGAAGTTTCTACTTATCTAGTAAATCAAGCAAAATGGAATGCGGCTGAAGCTTTTTGTGCGGATAAAGGATGGGATTTTGTGAAATTAACAGAAAATGATATTTTCCCAAAGAAAGCTAAATAAGACATGGCAAAACTATTAGATAAAATATCAAAAGATTTAAACTCTATGGGTTACGCTAGACGCTCTGTAGAGGCGCGTAGCTGGCTCCAACAGAAGGCTAGGCAGTTGGGTCAAGTTTCCAGAACGTCGCTCATAAACGATCACAGAAGGAATGCTGCCAGTGCTTACATAGGAAAGATGTTTTTCTTCTTTTACAATCCAAAATTGAGAGAGGAATTACCATATTATGACAAATTCCCTTTAGCACTTCCAATAGAATTATATAATGATGGATTTTTAGGTATCAACTTTCACTATTTACCAATAAATCTAAGAGTGGTTCTTTTAGATAAATTATACAATTTAGCAAATAACACCAAATTTGATGAAACTACAAAACTACAAGTTAGTTATGATATTCTAAATGGGGCATCTAGATATAAAGAATTTAAACCATGTCTAAAAAGATATCTAAGTAATCATATATCATCAAAAATGGTTGAAATAGAATCAGATAATTGGGACACAGCAATATTTTTACCAGTTGAGTCTTTTGCAAAAGCAAGTAAGTCTCAAGTATGGGCAGACAGTAGGAATAGAATCTAATGGGTATTTTCGATTTTCAAGTAAATGTTGGTTCTATTGCAAATGCAGTAGAAACTCAGGTTGTAGGAAGAGTTTTATCGCAAGCTTCAAGCGTGGAACAAAAATTAGTTAGCAAAGTTATAAATGCTGTTCCTGGTCCAGTACAATCAATTGTTGGTCAAGCAATAAATGCAGAGTTAGGAAATTTAGGGTTTGGTGGAAACAGTTTGATTGTATCAAAAGATTATGGTCCACCAGGACCAGTAAATGTTATTAATAATGGATTTGATATTGATTCATTTAGAAATAATTTTAGTAAAAACAATGAAATTAGTAAAACTGATAAATTTGACGTTTTAATACCGATTCCTCCACAAGTTGCAGCAGGAACCTCTTATGGTATGAAAGAACTATCTTTACAATGTGAAGTCTCTGAATTACCTTCCAGAGATATCAATATGATCGAATATCGTCAATATGCATTTACAAAACGTATTCCACATATCAACCAATATGGTCCGGTAACGTTCACCTTTTATTGTAATGGTAATTTACTTGAGAAAAAATTGTTTGATAGATGGTTAGATTTTATGATTCCTGCGGATACTGGTTTGGTTAATTATCCAGAAGATTCTACAGGATTCCCTCAGTATGAAAGTGATGTAATCATAAATCAATATGATCAATCTAGAAACTTAATTTATAGCGTAACCCTAGTATCTGCTATTCCTATCTCTATAGCTAATATGGGTCAAAACTGGGCAGATGATAGTGTACATAGAGTAAGTGTAACATTTGCATTTGTAAAATGGAAGTCTGATCAGACTGTATATGGTACACAACAATCTAGTAGTACCAATGATCTGATAACAAATTATACAAATGTCTCACCAACAACAGATTTAAGAGTACCACAAAGTTTTGGATTGAATTTATTACCAACAAATTTTGCATAATGTGAATTGGAGAAATTATGAATTTACCGAAAATTGATCAACCTTTATATGAAGTGAATTTATTGTCAATCAATAAACCTGTTAAATTTAGACCATTTCTAGTAAAAGAACAGAAGATCATGATGATGGCAGTAGAAGGAAAAGATATTGATTCTACCATGAGAGCCATTAAACAAATAATAGCCAATTGTGTAGTTGATCCTATCAATATTGATGAATTACCATTGGTTGATCTAGAAACACTTTTCCTAAATCTTAGAGCTAGATCTATGGGAGAAATGTTAAATCTATACTTCAAATGTATAAATGATATTCCTGGTGAAAAGGATTCTAGTATATTAGTCAAATGTAATATGCCAATCGAAGTTCAGGTTGATATTTTAAAAGATATCAAAGTAGTCGGTAACAAATTTCCAGATAAGATTATGTTAAGTGATGATGTTGGAGTGAAGTTAAAATATCCATCATTATCAATGGTTAACGATCTAATTGAATCAAATGATAATCAGGTAATTTTTACTGTAATAGCAAATTGCTTGGAATTAATATTCGATAAAGAAAATGTATATAAGGCAAAGGATGCGTCAACTGAAGAATTAGTAAGCTTTGTCGAACAATTGCCTACAGATAAATTTGATATATTAGCAAATTATATAAATGATATTCCAAAAGCTAGATATGAAACAAAAAAGAAGTGTCCTAAATGTGGTTATGAACACGATTTTGTGTTGGAGGGTATCTCCGATTTTTTTATCTAAGCTTTGGTAATGATGGATTGAAGGATTATTATACATTGAATTTTTCTTTAATGTATCATCATCAAAAAGATCCTAGAATGTTTGACGATATGATACCATTCGAACGTGATTTATATATTGGAATGTTTGTTCAGAAAATTGAAGAAGAAAATGAGAAAATGAAGTTAGAACAATCAGCAGCACGAGCAGCAGCGAAAAGAGGAAGATGATGAGAAGGAAAACTGGAAAAACACCTACAGGTTCAGGTATCGTAGATGTTGCATTAAAACTGATCAAAAAAGATCCTAGTCTTTCTTTGAAAGATGCTAGAGAGCTTGCTGCTGAAAAAATTAAAGAAAGTGATAGAATATCTAAAGAAAATGCTTCTTATAGAGAAAAACTTCACTATGGAATAGGTGGTAAAGTAAAACATAAGGTGCTTACAAAATTATTTGGATCTACTATTGGTGGTTTTGTTTCTAACAAAATCAGAAGCGCTTCTCATGAAAATTCAATAGTTTCTAAATTATTAGAAAATGAATCTAATTCTGATTCTAGTCCTAAAAATGACATGGCAACTTTAGTCAAAAAGTCAATTTCTGGTGATACTTATAAAACTATTTTAAAGAAACTTTCTACAATTGAATCTATTGTGAGAGAGATAGATTCTGGTGCAAAACAAAAATTAGAAAAGTCTGATGAACCTGATACGAAATTGTTAGAAGGACCATCAAAGGCAGAAAAGATGCCATTTTATGAAACTGGTATGTCATACCTTCAAAAGAATTATAAAAATAAAATGACAAAGAAACAGATGGAAGAAGCTGTTATGTCAACTGGTGGTGCTAATGAAAACGAATTTCTATTTAACTTGGTAAAAAGTGGTGGAAAAGGTGGTATTGGTAAAAAAGCTGAACCATTACCTGTAGCTGCCGTTCCTGCTGCCGTTTCTACTCAAAAAGAAGCATTGGAAACAAAGCAAGAAGAAGAAAAAGAGAAAGAAGAAAAGGACACGTCTAAATTTAGAAAAAAGATCTTTACATATTTGAAAGATATTGAAGATAGAGTTTCTCACCAAAAACATGCATTACTTGATGCTCTATTGGCATTTTTGATGAACAAAATAGGATTAAAGGGTATCATCGGATTTATTAAAAATTCATACAAGCTTATGAAACTTGTATTTAAATTGGTAAAACCAATTGGAAAATTGGTTGCTAATATTGTCAAAATGATAGCAAAATTATTCAGTAAAATTCCTGGTTTAGCTAAAGATGCTGCAAAGTTTTTATCCAAGGCAGTTGATGTTGGCTCGAAGCTTGTAGAAGGTGGAGTTGCAGAAGCAGCAGTTGGTGTTGGTACGGTTGCAACATTGGGATATGGTACTTATAAAATGGCATCTGGACAGGTTGCAAATAGTCTAAAAAAGGACACTGATTCCATTGCCAAAAAATATGGAGTAGAGATAGAAAGGAAAAATGGTTTTGCAACCGGTAATTATAAATTCAATGGAACTCTAGTTAAAGGATCTGATTTAACTGATAAAGAACAGACCATAATTGATGCTATTCAATATAGCCAAGCCGATCCTTATCGTGCATCACTTGCAGAAGCAAAAATTGCAAAAGATCCAGATGCTTATAAAAATTTAGGAAAGACTTCTACTGATACTGTATCTGAATTACCAGCACTTACTGTTGCTGTAAAAAGAATAGATGCCGCATCTTCAGAACACTCTTCTATGAAGAAGAATGTAAGTTCTGTTCCAATTATTCATCAACACATTTCCAACAATAACAAAACTGTGGAAAATAAAAAATCTGATGAATCTGCTATTCTAATTTCTGTTAGAAACTTTGAATCTAGTACGGCAAATTATATTGCCTCTATTTTCAATCACCCTGTTGTAAAGTTACCAACATAAAAAAGGGGAACTTTCGTTCCCCTTCTATTTAAAGTTTCCTTTAAATTACTCAGCTAGTTTTCTGAAAACATCCAAACCGTCATCATCTGTTTCATCAACAGACATAGATGATTCCAATTCTTCTGCTTTACTGGTTTCGGCAGTTGAAGTAGATGATGTACCATCCAATCCAAGAACTCTATCCAAACGCTTCTTCAAATCTTCATAAGACTTAAAGTTCTTAGGATCTGTTACTTCCTTTAATGAATAAGACTGTTTCCAAATCTTTTCAATTTCCTCTGGTGTACCTACTGCTGAAGGTTCTAGAAACTTAGACTTATCGTAAGTACGACGCTTGTTAGCGCCAACTCTTGCGCTCAATCTAAAGTTTGCACCATCAAAATAATTGTATGGATTGAACTCCTTGAAATCAGGATCACTCAATACTTCATCACTCTTTTCAGATCCAGGAATTCTTTCCTGAATTAGACTGAAAATAGTCTTTCCGTATCGATACAAAAATACCTTGCCTTCATTAGCAGGATTTGCTGGATCTTTTACAACAAGAATATTTGAGACAAAATTCAATTGACGTTTTTGAGCACGTGCAATATTCTGATTGCTCTCTAATCCAGTTGACCAAAGCTTAGAATTGTATTCTGATACAGGATCAGATTTTCCTAGAGTTGTCAATGAATTTTCAATGTACCATCCACCCGGACCTTGAAAACCATGTGTCCAAATTTGAGTAAATGGAACTCCATCTTCACCATCAACAAACGGTGCATCTAGAAAACGAATAATTGCCCAACCATTTCCTGCCTTATCGACAGTTAGTTCCCAATAACGTTCATCTTTCTTAAATTTGTTATTTGTTGAAGCGAGTGCTTTCGTTAATTTTTCCGTTGATGCTGAAGAACTACGGAGACGTGATAGATTATCTTTCATATAATTTCCTTATGTTTGTGTATATCGTATGTTTAAATTTCAAAACATCATAATATAGAGTACCTATTATATAGGTAACTTTTTTAAGAGTCAAATGGGTAATTGAGAGATTCTTGGTAAGAATCTTAGTTCCATTGCCTCTTGTTCTAATTTAGCTTTAAGAATAGGATTTACTAATGTTCCAGCAATTTCCGGCTCCAAGCCAGTTTCTGTACAATAGTCTAATATTGCTTCCATATAGCTAACATTTTGTGATTTTACTCTTTGTTCTATAACTAAAGAAAAATTGTTTTTCTCTTCTTTTGTTGGCATTATTTTGTAATATGTTTGGTTGCCCACATAACACATTCTTCCATTTTTGTCAATGCAATTGATAATTCTCTTGAACTACCTAGATCATTTAAATATACGTACATTTCTTCTGCCATTGCCTTAATTTCTGCAATAGTTTCCTTTTCATTCATTGTCAATATTCTATACTGTTGACGCATTACATCATTATTTTCCACATTATACTCCTATCCAAATACATTATTTAATTGACGATTTACTCTAATTGCATTAGCTTTATTAGGGAATTCAGCAAGTGATTCTGCACCGATATATGTGGCACAAGATCTAATACCACCTAAAAGTTCTTTTACTGTATTTTCTATGCAACCTCTATATGGTATTAATACTTCCTTTCCTTCACTTGCTCTATAATCTGCTAAACCACCATTATGAATGGTTTGTGCAGTTTTACTTGCCATACCATAGAATTTTTTAAATTTTGCTTGTCCTGTATCACCAACTGAAGAAATTCTAGATCCTAATGCATCTACTGTCTCTCCACCACCTTCATTATGACCGGCAAACATACCACCAATCATTACATAGTCTGCACCAGCGGCAAAAGCTTTAGAAGCATCACCAGGACATGTTATACCACCATCAGCAATGATACGACCACCTGCTAGGTCTGCTGCTCTAGAACACTCTATGACGGCTGACAATTGTGGATATCCTACACCAGTCAATTTGCGCGTAGTACAAACAGATCCAGGACCAATACCAATTTTTACAATACTTACACCCAATTCAATTAGTCTAATGGTTTGTTCTGGTGTTACTACATTACCAGCAATGACTTTATATTCTGGATATTCTTTTACAATGGTTTTTACGAAATCTTCGAAAGATTTTGAATAACCATTTGCAACATCTATACAAACAAAAGGAATTTGATATTTTCCATTATATAATCGTTCTATATCATCTATTTCTCTTATTTTTCTAGTATAGGTTTGAAATTTCTCAAAATCGTATGGATTTGTACCCATTGAATAAATGAGGTTTTTAACATTATTTGGTTTATTCACAACATAATTGTAGATTTCTTCTGCTGTGTAATGTTTATTCAACGCCGTCAACATATGATGTTGTGACAATACATCGGCTACTTCAAAAGTACCTACACCATCCATATTAGCAGCTATAATAGGTACATGCGTATATCCGCATTGCACTTTATGCAATTTTATAGCAAATCTAGATGATATATCACTTCTATTTGGAACTAATAATATATCAGAATAATCTAATTTAACATCTTCTTCAATTTTCATAATCTAAACCTTTTCTCAATGAAAACGCCACCCTATCATCACAAGATCTGTTCCTAAGTTATGTGCTGTTTCACCAGCATTAGAAAAATGTGTATAAGTAATTGTAATTGGTTCAAATGTAAATCTATAATCTAATTGTAGATTGAAATTAACATTACTACCATTATATGGGTATGGATTCATCATCCATGAAACACCTAAACCAGTATCGAAGTGACCAAAACCATCGACAAACAATCCTCTTAGTACCATATTGTTTGGTGCATTAACACCATTATACACTGAAGATCCTATAATTGTCAAGCTTTCCTGCCAAAAAGCTTTATGAAGCTGTTCTGAGGGTTCCGTAAAGGTAAGATCAATAACAGGTGCTCCCCATCCTCTTATGATTCTAGATCCTGCATCGAGTTGTACATAAGGTGCATCTTCAGCATTAAGAGTTGCCGCATGAGCCTTATTCCATATCAAACCAGCAGCTAATAGAATTACAAATAATAAAATAGCCACCAATGCTGGTGTAGAATTGTTGAACAATCTTTTAAAGAAATCCAGAATCATGTACATTCCCCTATTGTTGATAGAAAATATGGTGCCCTATTTGTGCAACTGGTTTTAGTGCCCAATCAGGCGAAGGTATATAGTCAGCATGATAGAGTGTAGCATCCTCTACTTCCGACGCTCTATCATGCTTAAAGTAGACTTCTCTAGCTAGCTTGTATATTTTTGCATATAGAGTATGGAATACTGGTTCTCTAGGTTTACATGTCCAAGAAAACTGACAGACAATTTTTCCTATTTGTGGAACATAATGTCTTTCATATACAACACCACAAATAGTATTTGGATATCCTTTAGATTTCACACGATTCATTACAACAGTTGCAACTGCTAATTGTCCCTCTTTCGGTTCATATGCAGCTTCATTATAAACATTATCAGCAAGACATTTTACTTCTGAATGTAAAAATTCTTTGTGTTTTCTAACCTTTGCTAGCTTTTTATCAACTTCAGCTTGTTTCTTTAAAAGAAAACCACGATAAAAGTCAATTGAATCATTTAATTGTTTAATTGTTTCCAATTGACCATTTATTAAAATTTGATCATTTACAATCTTATCGTTTTGTTCACTAATTGTTATAAATTGTTGTAAACATAGACATACTAAAAAGGCTACTCCAGCCATACTTAATCTTTTTAAGAACTTCGAAGATTTCTTTCCAGAACGAGACACCAACTTTTTCATTAATCACCCACACATAATATAAAGACATTTATAAAAGGCATTTACTTTCATTCCCTGCAACACACCCAGTGTACAGAGAATTTACTTAAATGTCAAGTACAATATCTGATTCTTTAAATATTTTAATGAATCTACTATACTGTACTTGATATCCTAAAGGAAATTCTTCAGAAATTTCCGTTCCAAATTTGCAGGTATTATACTTTCTGGTATTTGGAGTAGCATATCCACAGGAATAAATTACTCCAGGAATTCCCTCAACAATGACTTTATCACCAATTTTAAATTTGTGTTTTAACACAGTTGGTGATATTATAATGCTACGAAGCTATTAGCAACATTACCACCAACTGGTCCATCTGCTTCTGCCTGTAAGGCAGACCATGCTTCATTTACCATGTAAGTTCCACTATTTGAAGAGGTATTACCAGCAAGAATTTCCCAACCCATTTGAATACTAGTCAAATAGTGGGAAGTGTTCATAACACCATTTGCAGTAAAATAATCAACAATTGCTTTAACATTACATGTTGTGTCCATATATCCATAATAGTTCGCATTTGGAAGTGGCATTGGATATACTTGTATCACAGTAAATGTTTGTGCGGCATTTCCATTATACGATTGGTTGTTTGCAACAACGAAACCATACTGACTATTTCCGATATTGACAACAGTTGCATTTGCTGCATATGTCAAATAAGAACCATCACCATCAATGGTATAAGGTTGAATCATTAGATTGACAGAAGGTGCTGTTGATGTTCCTGGTGTTGAATTTGCATGGAAATACAAATCCCATAGAGTATTAACTCTATTATTTGCTGCTGTTCCGACTCCACCGGCAGCATTGGCACCAGCCGGTCCTTCGAAGGCAAATCTACATTTCCATTTTGTTAATGCACTTAATTGAATACCAGTATTACTCAAATATGGATCACCTGGAGTTGTCCAACCCGGACCCAATTTCCAACCACGAGTATAAGCAGAATATGATTTTACGTTACCATCATTGATATGATTAGCATAAACACCAAAATCCTTTTCACTGTTTGCCCATGTTGTCTGATTTATAAATCCAGGTGAAGTAGTATTCCAGTTGTTTACTTGAATAACTGCTTTACCACCATTTGGCTGAGTAAATTCACCTGTGTTCGTAAATGCATTTGCAGTAATTGTATTTGATACAAAATAACTATAAGTTGGTGTAGCAGGTGTCAATATATCATTAGGAAATCCAACTCTTCTAGAGTGAAAATTAATTATATTTGGAAATATATTTGATGATTCATATCCACGAATACCAAACCATCTTAGAAGAGACATTCCGTAGTGATCTGTTGACAATGTTGGTATAATTCTACCAGTTGTATCAGCATCATCAACACCACCCTTTATTAAGGATGGCATAGTACCAAATATTCCACCATTGACAGTGTTTCCGATAACTAATGCATTTCCACCCCAACCATGATCAGATCCATCGGAATTTGGTACCAAAGATCTTCCGAAATCGGAATTTGTGAATAGAATAACATTATTCTGCATTCCAATTTCAACCATTGCTTTTTGGAATTCAAATATATTATTTGCCAATGCAGTATATAAAGTTGCCTGTGTAGTTAGCTCTAAATCGTGTGTATCATATCCCAATTGTTCAACAAAGAATAATTGTCTAGTATCACCGATATTTGCCTGACCTTTGATCATTCTTGCTACGGCATGTAACATTCCTGTTAAATTGTCTGCATTTGTAAATGATATATTAGATGAAAAGTCATTAGCAGATAGTGCATTAGCGACAATTGCTTGTTTTGAATTTGAGGAAATGACAATATCTCTAAATGTTTGTACAAACAAATTTTGATTATTAGCGGCATCAGCAACCATTGCATTGAACGCAGTTGAATATGTACCGTTGTCATAAAATGTATTAATTGGTAGAATAGGAGAAGCTCCACCAAAACTCATTACATAACAGTCAGAAGTATTTCCTTGATTCCAATATTGTGTTCCTGATAAGCTGATACCAAATGATAAATTAGAAGAATTTCCTTCTCTAATTAAAATATCTGCGGCTTTACCAGCCCATCCAAATGTTAAATCATATCCAGCTACACTCGTTTTCCATTGGTTTTGTTGATCAAGATGAGAAAATAATTGATAAGGTAGGCTAGCTGCACCACTTTTATAAACAGTATTGGTTGTTGGTTTTACCAATGTACCAACATTAGTGACAACTGCAACCTGTCCAGCATTTGCTAATCCCTGAATTTGTGCAAGGTTTGGATGTAATCCATAGGTGTTTCCACCTGATGACCAATTATTAATTGTCAATATTGAATTCTGTGCAATTGCCAATGATGTTCTGACATTTGCATATTCAGAATATTTTGTGTTACTAGTAGGAATAATCATATTCCATGACTGATTTCCACCAGTCAAGAATACACAAACTAATGCTTTATAACCACTTGTATTAGATGACATGTTTTTACCTTACTTGAGAATAGAATATTCTGGAGATATTAATATTAATGATGAAAGATCAATCACTAATTGTCCAGGATTTGAATTTGCATTTGCTGGTGTAGTATTTGCAAAAGTCATTAAAATATTTTTCATATTAGATGACATGGTACCAGACATATAAACAATATTTAATTGATCAATCAAATTAGATACATTTGAAGTATAGGTAATCCAATCACTACTATTTGATAGTACAAAATTATTAGAGGTTGGATAACCAGATTGTCCTAAATTATTATTACCAGTATTTGCTGAATTCATCCAATCCGAAGATTGGAATAATAATTCTGACGCAGTAGCAGCAATTGTATATTCATTAACAATACCAAATTCTGGTGCAATTAAATTAGCATTTGCCAATCTTCCTGGTTTGATATAATTTGGTGGATAGAAATTAAATACAGAAGGTGAATAACCAACTTCTTGACCGTATGCAATATCAAATGGTTGAGGTAGTTGAAATTGTGAAGAAACTAAGTTAGCACCATTGGCACCATATACCCAATTTCTACCCTTCATTGCTCGCCAGTGATGTACTGTTCTTACAAGCGGCTCAATTAGTTTACCATATGTAGGAATACTAGTACCGGTTAAATTCAAAGCTTCTTGATCTGTAAATATACTTACATATACAGCAGAAAGATTTCCTCTTACACCATTTCCATCATTTGCCCAGACGGCAGAAACGTTTGAAATATATTGTGGAGAAGGATTACTAATAACTAGTTTCTTAATCAACTGTGATCCCAAGAATGGTCCAACATTCTGATGATTACAGATTGTATCTAAGGTCATTCCTATATCTGTTGCAGTATTTTGATTTGCAGCAAGAACAACACCACTAAGAATAGTTTTGGATGTATTATCGTGATATGCATCATATACTATCATTGGAACAGTATAATCGTAATCATATTGCCAAGAACTTATACCATAAGCTTGTGTGGTATTATTTGATGCTAGACCAGTAAATACTTTTGCCATTTGCTTAATTTCTGTTTGGTCATATGTATTGATAAAATTACCATTGGCATCTAATTGTGGAGAACCATTGGCATTTAACATAATCAGACCAATTGAAAATAACTGTTGAATTTCTCTTGCATAGTTTTCATCAGCTTCACCACTTGGATTAAATGCGCTTCCTGCTGCTGCATTCTGAAATGTAGATAGATATTTTCCCATCTCAACACTATAAGTTATTTTTTCTAATAGGTTTCTAAATGTACCAAATGCATTTTCTGCCAACATATCATAATAATACATCAATGGATCAAATCCAGCGGCAGCGGTAGATGCCACTACGAATATTTGCAGTAATGCATATGCAATTCTTTGTCTTAATTCATCAGGACCAATGACAGCATTTGTTGTCCACGCAGAAGTAATATTATTTCCAACATTCACACTTGCTGTAGAGTGAGCAACATTAACTATAGAACTTGTTGGTTGTGAAAATTGAGTTGCAAACCATTGAGCATAGGTTTGTGCTGTTGCAGTATTTGACGCTGCATTAATACTATTTAATGTTGCACCAAAAGTAGCTCTATTTAATAGACGAGCAGCTTCTAGCTCACTTAGTAGTGTATTAAGAACAGCAGCGTTACCATTAGCAATAGCTTGCTCAATAAGAGAAATTAGATTTTCAAAGTAAGGAATATCAAAATTAAATATTAAATTTGGATTAGCAGTGTCTGTTATTGTTAATGTACTGATATTTGTTGTTAAATTACTAGAAACCGTAACATTTACAGTAGGAACGTTAATATTTGCAATATTAGCACCAGCAACAGATGTAACCGTAAAATTTACAGCATTTGTAGAAGAATTAGAATCTATAAGAATATATTCTTCTGGAATAACTATAGAAATAATGTTTTGTGAAACATTAGCTGGATTTGCTATATTTAATGTTTGCGCCTTTACATGAACATTAATCATTTAATTATTCCTGATAAATTATGAATTATGTTCTATTTAGGTAATAAAAAAAAGGGGCTTGCGCCCCTTTCTTTGTGTCCATTCTGTTCCCATGCGGACACAATTCACGGCTTAGGCAGCTAGTGCCTGAGCATAAACGCTTTCATTTGCATTTATATTTAACACCATGCTTATATTACACTATTTTCTTAAAATCGAATCTAAGTCACCCCCATAAATGGCTATCCAATTGGTGGAGTTGCCTATATAATGGTGGAGGTGGGGGAGAGTCGCACTCCCCGTCTTTTAAGTTTTACTTGTAATACTTTATATGATTACTCATAAACGCGGGTGTCAATGTATATATTAACATAAGGATTTTTAAATGTCTAGAACCACTATTAAATTAATTTGTAAATCATGTTCAAAAGAATTCGATAAAGATAAAAAAGAATTTATAAGACAGACTAGAGACAAAAAGACTCCAAATTTCTTTTGTGGATTATCTTGTTGTGCCACCTATAATAA
>VFSW01007560.1_pt1 | contig 15751 bp, 12 predicted proteins | sample 5358111 | NCBI WGS metagenome assembly VFSW01 (sample SAMN11554181, study PRJNA540505) | mine drainage metagenome | isolation source: sediment from site ElyBrook_90M | place: USA: Ely Copper Mine, Vershire, VT | collected 2017
ACCAGAATCCCGAGCCGGTTGATTTCTTGCAGCGGCTCATCGAGTTCTCCGATGCGTTCGCTGAGCAGGTCGTAATAGCTGTCGGGCACACGAAGAAACTGCACTCCGTTGCGCTGCAGTTTGTCTACGGTGGCAAGCACGTCGGTCACCTGCAGCGCGATGTGCTGCACTCCTGCTCCCTGGTAGGCCTCCAGGTATTCCGCGATCTGACTCTTACGCTTTCCCGGCGCCGGCTCGTTAATGGGAAACTTCACCGAGTAGGAGTCATCCGACATCACGATCGACATCAGCGCGCTGAACTCGGTCGAAATGTCCTTGTCGTCAAAGCTGATGAAGCGGTGAAAGCCGAATATTTTCGAATAATAATCCGCCCAGCGATTCATCTGCCCAAGTTCGACGTTGCCCACCATGTGATCGATGCGCAGAATGCCCGCGTCGTCGCCGGCAATTCTCTGTTCGGCATAGCCCGGCAGAAATGGGCCGCTGTATCCGCGGCGCGAAAGAAGCGAATGAACCGTGTCGCCGTAGGTGCGGATCGCAGCGCGCCGCACCGTCCCGAACTCATCTTTCAGATCGTGCGGCGCTTCGGCAGCCTCCGCGCCCCGCGCCAGCGCCTGCTCAAATGCCAGGTCAGCATCGCCCACCTCAAGCGCAATGTCGCGAATGCCGTCCCCGTGCCGCTTAATATGTTCAGCGGCCGGATGCGACGGAGTAAGCGGCGTGCTCAAGACGATATTTGCCTTGCCCTGCGTGAGCGCATAGGAGGCCAATTCCCGGTTGCCCGTCTCCTGTCCGCAATAGGCAACCTGCGAAAAACCAAAGGCGTTGCGATAGAAGAATGAGGCTTGTCTGGCATTGCCAACCCAGAATTCCACGTGATGAATACGCTTGATCTGCAGCGGATTTTCCATTTGAAATATCCCCGCTCGCCGGCAACGCTCTCAAGAACTTCCGTTCAATATTCGCGATTAAAACGCGACAGCCAAGAACTATGCTGTTGGATGAGAGAGAGTTGAGTGAAGTTGCAGGCGATTTGCCACTGCGATGAAAGAGATCGATGCGCAGACGAGACTTGTAAGTGGTTGACCAGAAAGATCTTCCAATTTTGTGTTCTGAATCACAGAGGAATGTGACTTTGATCCGTGGAAGATGAGGCAAAGAGAGTTACAATAAACTTGGTATTGAAAATGGTTTTCAACTTCATGAAAGTTCCCTCCAAGCCGAGCCACACCCTTTCCGACCTCGCCCTGGGCGAGAGCGGCATTCTGGAAGATTTTGACATGCCTCAGACCACCGCCGAACATCTCATGAATCTTGGCTTTGTGCCAGGACTGGAGATTCTGGTGGCGCGCAGCGGCCCTGGCGGCAATCCGCGCGTTTACCGGGTTGACGGAACCGAGGTAGCGTTGCGTCGTGACCTCTCCCGCTGCATTGCCGTGCGTCGTCTGCGAGATGCGGAAGTAGAGGTGAGGTAAGCTGTGAGTCTTCCGGTATCGGTTCCAGGTGCCGTTTTAAGTGCGAGGCCGGTAGATGGCTTGCCGGTTTATAAGACCGTGGCCGTCGTGGGGCCTCCCAATGCGGGCAAAACCACGCTCTTCAACCGCTTGACCGGATTGCGCCAGAGAGTCGGCAATTTTCCTGGCGTCACCGTGGAGCACCACACGGGAACCTTCCGTCTGGACTCGGGCGAGGAAGTTTCGCTGATCGATCTTCCCGGCGTTTACAGTCTCACCCCGAAGTCGGAAGATGAAAAAGTCACTATCGATGTCCTGAATGGTGAAATGCCGGGTGCTGAGCGCCCCGACGCGATTATTCTGGTACTCGACTCCAACAACCTCAACCGGCACCTTGTGTTGGCCGGGCGCGTGATTGCGCTGGGACTGCCTACGCTCGTTTTGCTCAACATGGCGGACGAACTGCACAAACAGGGTGGACAAGTGGACGTGCTTCCTCTGGCGCGGCAGCTTGGCACTCCCGTCGCACTGGTCAGCGCGGTGACCGGTGAAGGCCTGCACGCGGTGGCAAACTTTCTGATCGCAACGCCGCAAATTCCTGAGCCACTGGAGCTGCCGATCTTCGGAGATCCGCGGCACTGCCGCGAATGGGCAGTACGCATGGGCTCAGAAGCCGCCTACCGGCGCGGCGCAACTCCGGAGTGGACCCGGCGCCTGGATTCGATCTTTCTTCACAAACTCTGGGGCGGATTGATTTTTACGGTCGTCATTGTCGCCGTATTTCAAACCATTTTCTCGCTGGGTCAGCCGGCCAGCGACGTTTTGCAGAAAGTGCTGGATCATATTGCAGGTTATCTCTCAAACCTGCTGCCCGCCGGAATGATCAACTCGCTGGTGGTAAACGGAGTTTGGAAGGGTGCCGGCTCGGTGCTGGTCTTTTTGCCGCAGATTCTTCTTCTTTTCCTCGTGATTGGCATTCTGGAAGATTCCGGCTACTTGGCACGAGCCGCAGTGATCTCCGACAAGGTGATGGCAAAGGTCGGCCTGAACGGAAAATCTTTTATTCCTCTGCTTTCCGCCTACGGATGCGCTGTCCCGGCAATCATGGCGACGCGCACGATTGAGAATAAGCGCGACCGCATCGCAACCATTCTGATCGCACCTTTCATGACCTGTTCGGCCCGACTACCGGTTTACACGATGGTGATTGCGGCGTTCATCCCCAATCGTCCGGTGCTTGGACCCGTGGTAGGAACCCGCGCGATCGCGATGTTGAGCTTGTATGTGCTGGGCTTTGCCATGGCGGTGGCAACCGCCAAAGCGCTGAAGAGTTCTGTTCTGCGTAGCCGCGATGTTGCATTCGTAATGGAGTTGCCGACGTACCGCTGGCCGAGGTGGAAATCGCTTGGCCTTCGGCTGATGGATCGCGCCAAAGCATTTGTGTTCCGAGCTGGAACGGTGATCCTGGCCGTCAGCATTCTGCTTTGGGCACTCACCTACCTGCCCACGCACAATGGGGAACCTCCGCAGATCGCCGATAGCGCCATCTCCAAGATCGGCCACTTTATCGAACCTGCCATTCGTCCGCTCGGCTTCAACTGGAGAATCGGGGTTGGTCTGCTTAGTTCCTTTGCCGCGCGCGAAGTCATTATTTCTACCATGGGAACGCTGCACGGAGTCGATCCTGAATCTCACGCCATGGCGTTGCAGGAAGCGCTCAAGAGCGACCTTACTCCGGCAGGAGCAATAGCCCTGCTGGTCTTCTTCGCCTTCGCCATGCAATGCATGTCCACCATGGCCGTAGTGCAGCGCGAGACAAACAGCTGGAAGTGGCCTGTAATTCAGTTTCTGTACATGACCACAGTGGCCTATGTGGCGGCATTTGTGGCTTATCGAGTCACACTGTTGTATTGGAGTTAGGACTCTTCATGGAAGCGGCACAAGCCTGTTTGCGACTCTTGCTGATTCCTAATTGCGCCTGAATATCCCGCGGAGTCTCCCTGCTTCGGCACTAACCCGAGATAGTAATCGGCCCCACCCCTGTCACCTGTCGCAGTAATACTGCTAAAAGTGAGCAGAATGGAAGTGCTCCAGTCTTTTCCACACCTTTCTCTTCCTATCGTTTGACGCTGCCCCACTCGATTGTTACTATCAGATTGCGGGGTGGAGCAGCCTGGTAGCTCGTTGGGCTCATAACCCAAAGGTCGCAAGTTCAAATCTTGCCCCCGCAACCAAACCTTTCAACAAGTTGCAGATTTTGAGTTAAAGAAATCTGTACACAATCGGTACACAAAGACCGCCCCGCTCTGGGCGGTTTGTTTCGTTGTGCGCTGGCCGATTCCCTGTTCATCAATTGCCCCACCACAAACACATGCTCATGGCGGATCGTGGAAAGAGCGAAGGACGAGAATCTGTGAGCAAACTCACGTCTGGACGGGTCGAAATGAACAGTTTCGAATACTGCTTTCGATTAGTTTTGAAGAACTCCACCCCGAAGCAGGATGCGTCATGGTCGGCAAATGTGCCAATAGCTGGTGTCCAACTACCCGTCATCCCCATGAGGGGAAGCTGTTCCGTTTAGATATCAACCTCGGCAGCAAGGCTGGCCGGGATGAGCGCAGAACAGAGTACATCTGGCTCTGCGCTCATTGCGCTCAGGTGATGCACCCCAAGGTCGAATGCACCGGGGACACAGTTACGCTGCGTCTCACAAAGAACCTTCCAACGCGGGTGGCGGACAGCAACGCATCATCGTCGGTGCGGGTGAACTGAAACAATTGTTACGGGATGGCCATTACGCAGCAGCTCTTAGAACCTCTACGAGGCGTGGACGATGAAGAAACAAAAGGCGGACATGAACGTGGTAACTCCCAACTCGCCCTCGCCTGGCTTCGTTCATAAATCTTTGGCTAACGGAATCACTGTCTCGACTTGTCTGCTTTGCATGAGGTCAATTGCCAGTCCTACGCCAACCAGTCTGAGAATGGCTGAAGAAAAACATCTCTGCGAACCCCGCACCCGCAAGCCGAGATAAATTCAATAACCCGGTTTTTTTTCGGCTTTGCGAAAAGCAGCAGTGTTGAAAGTTGCCAACCGATTTGACGAGCTAACGCCCTTGCGCGAGGAGCGGAGCCAAAACACCTGCCGCTAATCGTGGAGCACAACGCTGACCAGTGAGCTGTGAATGTGCATGCCGCCACCGTTGTAATCAATGAAGCCCATTTCCCTGAACCGATTCAGAAAAAAACTGACTCGCGACCGGGTGGTGCCGATCATTTCGGCGAGGGTTTCTTGACTCATTTTGGCAATGATCGGTATCGGTTTGGATTCCTGACCGAAGTTGGCCATCAGCAGGAGAAGCCGGGCTAGGCGTTTCTCGCTGGAGTTGAAAAGGTGATCGACAAGATCGGCTTCCATGCGAATATTCCGGGAAAGCAGGTAGGCGAGAAATCGTTCGGCAAACTCCGGTTCCTGATGGAGGAGCGTGACCATCGCCTGTTTAGTCACCCGAATAACGGTGCTTCTCTCGATTGTGCTGGCAGTGGCCATGCGAAGCGGTTGGCCTGCCAGACAGCCCTCGCCGAAGAAGCTGAATTCCGGCAGAATGGCAACCACGGCTTCTTTGCCACTCTTAGATACCGCCGTGAGCTTCACCTTGCCACTCGCAATATAGAACACCGCGTCAGCCGCGTCGCCTTGCGAAAAGACGAATTCATCGGCTTGGTATTCCCGACTGGTTTTTCCAGCGGAGAGTTTTGTTAGCAGGAGGCGAGGGTCGAAGGATTCAATCTGTTCCGGTGCCCCATTGGGCGGACTCAGTTCCACCTCACGAGATGGCGCCAGGGGCAAAGACGCACTCCATTTAGCGAGCGTTTTCCTTGCTTTCTTCTTCACGACGGCACGGGTAACGACCACGGAAATCTCCTAATCGGGCACTGTATGCTAGGCTTACGGAGTGAACAAAACAGCGCAGACAAACGTCTCTTTCACTTCACGATACCGCAGTTCACGTGCTTCCCAATCTATTTAGATGTCACATTTCACTCTAACGAATGCCGTCTGAACACGAATACAACCGGCCACACATGAAATGCATCTACTTAACCAGGAAAACCGCGTACCGCGCACTTTTCCGCAAACTCGGCATCCTTTTTGCTGGTTGCTCCTTCAAGTAGCTGAGACCTTCCAAACTGAAGTAGCCCGGTTCGGTTTCAGCCAAAAGTCTTCGAGGCGGTTTGAAATAGTTTCATCGGTGGTCAATATTGCTCAGATTCGAAAGCGCCAGCACTCTATAAATGTGATCACCCCGATGCCGTAGTCAGAGCTTGATTGGGATTCAAGTTGTGCTGAAAGCCAGGGTGATGGATTCGCCTCCGTGGCCGAAAGTGCGGAGTCTAATCGGAGCTGTACGACGTTCCAAGGAGGCTTCTAATGACCACTCCAAGAAATATTCTGGCATCGGCAATGTCCGAAGCCGAAGCCATCGAAGGCGCCAAGCAAGGTGACGGCGAGTGCTTCGAACTTCTCTACGGTCTTCACAAAAGGCGGGTTTACTCGCTCTGCCTCCGCATGCTCGGCAATGTTGAAGCGGCCGAGGATTTGACGCAGGATGCGTTTCTCCAACTCCATCGCAAGATCGCGAGCTTTCGCGGAGAGTCCGCGTTTTCCACTTGGCTGCATCGCATTACCGTCAACGTTGTTCTGATGAACCTGCGCAAGAAAGGACTTCCAGTGGTTTCCCTCGAAGAGGCTCTGGAGCCCATCGAGGAGGGTGGCCCCCAGAAGGACTTCGGTTGCAAAGACCAGATTCTTGCTGGCTCAATCGACCGTTTAATTCTGGAACGAGCCATCGAAAATCTACCTCCCGGCTATCGCATCATTTTCGTGCTGCACGACGTCGAGGGTTATGAGCATAACGAGATTGCCGAGATGCTGGGCTGCTCCATTGGCAACAGCAAATCGCAGCTTCACAAGGCGCGTACAAAACTACGTGATGTGCTAAGAGTCACTCGCGCTGAAAATGGCCGGCACAAACCACCACAAAAACCAAAAACTCAGCAGGAAATGACTGAGGGGCGGGGCTCTAGAGCTGCGGCCATCGCCGCCTAGACTCTGGACTGGCTCTTATCTCATCCTTATGAAGACTACCTTCGGACACTTCATGCATAAAGCAGGCTAGCTGTCCTGATTGACATCCGGTCGCCTGCAAAGTATCGCATTGCGCCCCATCCAGAATAGAAAAAGAAAGTTCGTGACAAGGTAGCGTTTCCACAATCGTCGCGGCTCGCGAACCAGGCGATAAGCCCATTCGAGTCCCGCTCGCCTTAAGAACTCAGGCGCTCTGTCCTTCGTGCCAGCCAGGATGTCAATTGCTTGACCAACGCCCAGCAGGACTTTGGCACTGAGTTGATTCCTATATTCAAACATCCACTTCTCTTGCTTTGGACATCCGAGGCATACCCATACCAACTGGGCTCCGCTTTCATTGATCTGCCGACACACATGAGCCTTCTCGGAGGAACTCAATGGGCGGAATGGCGGAGAGTACGTACCCACAATGCGCAATCCCGGGTACGTCGTGGTTAAGTTCTTTGCCGCTTGTTCGGCGATACCGGGCGCACCGCCATAGATGTAGTGCCGCTGTCCCAGTTGCGCCGATTGTTCGCAGAATCGAGCCATAAAGTCCGGCCCGGAAACCTGCGAAACACGGTCTCCATAAGAGGACTTCCCAATCCACGAGAGGGGTTTACCATCAGGAGAGTTCAAATCCGCGTGCAGGAGCAACTGCTTGAGCCTGTTGTCGGTTTGGGCCTCTACGACCATATGTACATTCGCGAATGTAACCAGCCGGCCAGGTGGCCCAGTGTCAACCCAATCGTTCACCTGTTGAATCGCTTCGGTGAAGGTAATTCTGGCGAGCGGGATCCCAAGAACGGCGAATGTCTCAATACCCAAGGTCTGAATCCTCTTGCTAGCACTCTTCTTGTCGGAATCTAAGAAAATTATATCCTCAAATGCAGCAATGTTTCCGGGGGATAGGCCTCCCTAAAAACGCGATCAACAGATGCCACAGATGGCGACGGAGTGCGCCTTTCCTCAATTTCAGGGACGCAATCACGGAGGCTTCGCGAATTAGAAACAGCTAGCAATCATGCTGTAGGGTTAAAACCTCATGAAATCGATAACAATTGTTCGATTGTCTTGATTTTTTTTCTGAGTGCCCGCGAGAAGTTGGTCGAGAGAAGAACACTCAGATATACTTTTACTTAATGCCAACCCATTCAACAGACCCTACTTATCCTTCAGCGCCCCTGCGTCTTGATACGTTTGATAACGGAGATCGGGACCTGGCCGATGAGAGTGGAGTCCGTCTCGCCGACCTGCTTCAGATGCTGTATGGCCAACGCTGGTTATTGGCGGGGGTCATTGGGTTGGCGATAGCGGGAAGCATTGGTTACCTGTGGATTTCGAAGCCGCAATTCACGGCTAGAGCGGAGCTCCAATATCTAGAACCGCAGAGCTCCGCAACACTCAGCATGCAGGAACTTGGCATCGCATCTCCTTCGGCAGAATTGCATGACCGTGCGCTCACCGAACAGAGAATTCTTGAGAGCGACACCCTTGCTCTGGAAGTAATGGACCAACTGCATCTGGCTTCAGACCCGGAGTTCATGCACGGCAAGAAAGCGTTGGACATCAATTCGGTCAGCGGTAAGTCGGACCTACTGAAGCTATGGCACGCGAAGCTCCTCATTTTCCCCATACAAAAAACGGACATGATCGACGTTATGTTTACGGCGCATTCTCCAGAGCTATCCGCCAAGGTCGTGAATGCACTTGTCGATCGATATGTTGAGCGAAGCTTTCGCGTGAAGTACCAGGCCACTATGAAAGCATCAAGTTGGCTGGGAGAACAAGTTGCGGGAGTTCGCGAAAACACGAAACGGGCTGAAAAGGCGTTGGCAGATTATCAAGAGAAAACCGGTCTGATATTGCTGAAGGGCAGTCAGTCGGGAAGCAGTGGCGGAGCCGAATCGAGTTCGCCGGCCAGCCTCAGCGAAATCCAGCTCTCTGAGACACTCAAGGCCTATGCGGAAGCCGAATCCGACTTGATTGTGAAGCAGGCTCGTTATAAGTTAGCGACTTCCGCCGATCCGGCTCTGCTTGCGGCCATGCTCCCTGAAGGGGCTTTGGCTGCGTTGAACAGCGAGCGTGTGCAACTTCTGACCCAGTACGCATTGGCGTCGGCTAAGTATGGCTCAGAGCACCCTCGTGTGGCGGAACTCAAAGCGCAGATGGATGCAGTTGACAGCTCAATTCGCAAGCAGGCCGAGGCGCTCAGAGAGCGAGTGAGAGACGAATACCTTGCGGCCGCGTCTGTAGAGAGCACGCTGAAGGGAAAACTGGACTTAGAGAAGCAAGGGGCATTCACAGAGAATCGTAATGCAGTCCAATTACTGATTCTTGAACGGGAAGCGATGTCGAACCGGGAGTTATATGAACAGCTTTTCATGAAGCTAAATCAGGCTGGAGTAGTGGCTGGCCTGAGCGCTCCTGGTATCGACGTGGTTGACTATGCCCGGACCCCGAGCATGCCATCCGAGCCACACCGAGGCAAAACCCTTGCCTTCGGAATATTCGGCGGTTGTATTTTCGGGCTTGTTCTTGCATACATTCGGCACAATATCCACGACACCGTTGGTTCGATGGAGCAAGTGGAGAAAGTCTCCGGCCTGCCCACGCTCGGAGTCATCCCCAGCATGAAGGCCAGGAGCGCTTCAAGCGAGAGCCTGGTAGCGAGAGAATCACCACGCTCCGCGGGCGCAGAGGCTTTTCGTGCTTTGCGCACTGCAATTACGCTCGCCAAGGCGGGTGGTGGTTGTACTGTTATTACCGTGACAAGCACATTGCCGGCCGAGGGAAAGACAACTACGAGCACGAATCTGGCGATGATGTTAGCGCAGAGCAAGAAACGAACGTTGTTGATTGACGCTGACATGCGCTTGGGCCGGCTGCATCGGCTGCTTCATTCTCCTATAGAAAATGGGCTTAGCCTTTGTCTCTCAGGAAATGCGACCTTTGACGACGTGATCATCGAAGACCCCGAAGAGCCTATGCTGAGTTACGTAACGCGTGGCAAGGGGCCGCCGCTTCCTGCAGATCTTCTCGCATCGCCTGCGATGAGTCAGCTATTGGAAGAATGTCGCACGCGATTCGAATACGTCATCATCGACACCCCACCAGTTCTCTCTGTGACTGATGCCGTGATTCTGGCAGCCCAATCGGACGGAACAGTGGTCGTAATTCGGCCAGGAAAAACCGGTCGTGCAGCCCTGAAGCGGGCGATTGAGGTCCTGCGTCAATCTCACATTAAGCTGTTCGGTACTGTCATTAATACAATGGATTTAACCGGCCCAAACACTTACTACTACGGTGCCTACAGGAAAGGTTACTATGAGGAATCCTAGCCTCCCCCGCAGAGCTCTTAATTGGATTTGTCGATACGGCATCGTGGCGGGAATCGCCTGTACGGTAGCAGCTACTTGGGGCGTGGCACAGAATATTAATGCCGGCGGCTCCGTGCTGCAGGGCTCGGCGGCACAGAATTCTGCTAAGGGCTCATCCACAATCGCGAACGCACCCACCACGACAGGTGCGAGTCTAATGCCTGGTAATTACAAGATCGGCGAGGGAGACGTGCTCAATGTGAATGTCTTCGATACGCCGGAGTTCAGCGGAATCTACGCAGTTTCTGACAAGGAAGAAATCAATTTTCCGTTACTCGGAATACTAAGGGTCGGCGGGATGCGGGCCAACGAATTAGCGATTCTGCTGCAGGGCAGGCTGGTAAAGGCTAATATTCTGCGCTATCCGCAGGTGAATGTGATCGTTTCCTCCTTTGCTAGTCAGGGAATCTCTATTCTGGGTGAGGTCGCCCATCCCGGCATCTACTCCACCTATGGAAGCCAGCGTCTGCTTGACGTTATCTCACTCGCATCTGGGTTAACTCCCCTGGCAGGAAGCACTGCGCTGATACGCCACAAGGGTGAGGAGTCGTCAGAGACGGTCACGATCCGTTCCGCGACCGGAGAAATAAGTGATAGCGAAGTTCAACTCGAGCCCGGAGATACAATAGTTGTTCAACGAGCGCCGGTAATTTACGTGATGGGTGAAGTCAGCAAGCCCGGCGGATTTGTGATGGATCGGGGCAAAATCAGCGTACTTAAAGGGATGGCTCTCGCGGGTGGTCCGCTCAGGACTTCCGCCCACAACTTACTTATTGTTCGGGCCGGCGACAGCGCAATGAAACCCACCATGGTGAACCTCGATCGCCTTATGCGAGGCAAAGCGCCGGATCCTATACTTGAATCTGGCGACATCTTATACGTCCCCAGTAGCTTACTCCGTACGGCCGCGCAGGTTGCGATTCCTGGCCTCGTTTCCAGTGTCGCTGGTGCGATTGTTTATTCCCAATTGTACTGATCAGTGCGAGATTTGATCTGCCTCGGGTGCCCCATTGGAGACTGTAACTCCCCAACGTGTTTCGAATAAACGCCGCTTGCTCGAGAACGCGCTCGCTCTGTATGCCAATCAGTTTGCGGGATACATATTTCCGTTAATTCTTATTCCCTACATCGCTCGTACCCTGCACCCAGCCGCCCTTGGAAAGGTGGCAATGGCACAGGTCTTTGCGACCTGGTCCGCCATGTTGATGAACTTTGGGTTCTCACTGTCAGCCAGTCGCGAAGTTGCGATGTCGCAGGAGGATCCCGCAAAACTATCAGAGATATTTTCAAGTGTTATGGCCGCCAAAGGCATGCTGGCTTGCATAGTAGTTCTGCTCGCCGCAGTCGTGGGGCATTACGTTCAGATCTTCCGCGACTCGCCATCCTTTCTCTTCGCTGCGCTGCTGATTGCGGCAATGAATGGCATGAATTTGACATGGTTCTTTCTTGGGCTGGAGCGAGTTCGCTTCATCACCTTCTTTGATTTGGCAGCCAAGACCTGTTCATTGACGGGTGTTTTGCTGACAGTGAAAGGGCCCCAAGATGCATGGAAGGTACTCGCATTCCAAGGCGCAGGTGCTGCGATTCCCGCCGCCGCCGGTATGATGATGGCTTTGCGGTACGCCAAGGTAAAGGCGCCTACCTTCGCCAGAACATGGCGAACGATCGCTCAGTCCTGGTCTTTTTTTCTGGTGAACTCGATCATCACGTTTTACGGCTCTGCGAACGTCATGATCCTTGGAACTATTCAGTCTGCTCGCATTGTTGGCTTTTACTCCGGCGCAGATAAATCCGTTCGTCCGTTCTGTAACCTTTTTGGTCCCATTACGCAGGCTCTTTATCCCCGTATGTCTATACTTGTCAACGTCAACTTTCGTGAGGCGTCACGTCTTGCCTTCCGGAGCATGCGAATCCTCGTTTCTGCAGGAATCGCCATGGGGTTGATCGTGAGTATTTCGGCGCCGCTGATCGTCAAAATTCTGCTCGGAAACGATTACCTGGCTTCAATTCCGGTTGTTCGCTTGCTTGCTTGGCTCATTCCACTTACGGCAGCAGGATTCTCGGTTGGGCAGCAGGGGATGTTGCCTTTTGGATTCGAGAAGATGTTTGTACGCACTGTCATGGTGTCTGCAGCTGTGGATGTCTGTCTCGCGTTCTTTCTTTCTGCAAAAGTCGGAGCAGTGGGACTCGTTTTGGCAATGCTTGTTGCGGAGACGATTACTGTCGTTGGTAACTACTGGTATCTCTCCTATCGGGGAGTGGCACCGCATCAATGGCATCAACAGCGCGAGGTGCCTATCTCGCAGGTGTTGGCATCGCAAGGTCAGGCATACTGGCACAGCCCGAAGACCTCGACAGATGCCGCCAACTCAGATCAGCTTGAAGTTAACGTGGAGATATTACGCGAGGAGGCGCGAATCGATTGACCAAGGTAACTCTGTAGCAGAAGGCGAAAAATGAGTTATTTCTCTATCTTGAGGCGAGAAGAGAGAATTCATTTCTCAAGCAGTTGCGCGACTCTGGTAGTCACACCGGCTCCCGCTACGTCGCATATTTCGGCTGTGCCGGCCTGGCAAATCGTCTTCGCGCACATGTGATCGCTTCGGCTTATGCATTGCGAACCGGCAGAATCCTTGTACCTTGTTGGGTCAATAATGAACAACTGGGATGCGAGTTCTCTGATTTGTTTGACTTCGATGCCTTGGAGGGCATCAACTTTCGGACGATTCGGCGAGTGGGCTATCTAAAGCACATCGCCGCGGCTCAAGGTGACATGTCGGACTACCAGGAAGATCTGGTCTTCTTCAAAACTCGGTGGCAGTACGTGAACCTCGATTATTTACTTCGCGCTTCCCGGCCGCACTGCAATAGTTTCCAGAAATGGATTGAGCCTCGCGCCGAGATAACCTCCTTTGTGGAGCGCTCCGTTGCGTCGTGGCCGCAAAGCGTGCTGGGTGTCCATGTTCGTCGCGGCGACAAGGTTGGCGAAGGCTGGGGCCTTTCTAACTCCCGCTACGTTGCGGCGATGCGTCGCGTCCTGGCGGAAATGCCAGAAGGCACCGGCATCTTTCTGGCGAGCGATGCGTCGCCGGAGGAACTGCAAGAGATTTATGATGCATTCCCCGGACGTATTGTGCCGAGTATAGACAGGCCCGAGTGTTTAGAAGGAGCCCGTGGTTCACTTCCCGGAGCGCGTGGATCGCTGGTTGACTTGCTCCTGCTCAGCCGCGCATCAAGATTGATTCTCACGCCCGGTTCCACCTTTGGTGAATTTGCTGGGCAAATAAGTAATGCCCCGGTCATCTATGCTTAGTCGAGAGGAATGCGCATCCGGTCTCCCTTCGCGACTGGACGACTGACTCGCGCGCTGGATTTACATCGTGGGTCAGACGCACGAGCATAGCTTTTGACCGTGTCGTCGTTGCATGAGAATAATATTGTAAGGGAGCAGACTTGCAAGCGTGGGCTAGGCCAGTCCTGAGACCTCAAGCCTCGCTCCCGCCGCTGTATAGTTTTCGACACTGAGAGCTGTTTTGGCCGACACAGCGCCCAAAGTGTTGACCCATGTTGTGGGCAATCAACCTGAATGAAAAACGCAGGAGCAGAGGAATGAAACGCGTGTTGGTGGGTGGTGCAGGTGGCTTCATCGGGGGCCATTTAGCTCGTCGGTTGCGAGAAGAAGGCTTTTGGGTGCGAGGCGTGGATCTGAAGCGCCCGGAGTATTCGGAAACGGCTTGCCACGAGTTCGTTGTTGCGGATCTGCGTGATCAAGCTGTTGCCGCCGCCGCCGTCAATGACGTACAGGATGTGTACCAGTTAGCAGCAGATATGGGCGGAGCAGGGTACATTTTCACTGGCGAGCATGATGCCGCCGTCATGCACAATTCAGCTACCATCAACCTGAATCTGCTCGAAGCAGGCCGACTTGCGGGTGTGAAGCGCTTCTTCTATTCGTCGTCTGCGTGCATCTATCCGGAGTTCAACCAAATGGACCCAGATAATCCGATCTGCGCTGAAGACTCGGCGTACCCGGCTGCACCCGATAGCGAGTACGGGTGGGAGAAGTTGTTCAGCGAACGCCTGTACTTCTCGTATCAGCGGAATTACGGGATTGAAGTTCACGTAGCTCGCTTTCACAATATCTTTGGTTGCGAAGGAACCTGGCAAGGCGGTAAAGAGAAAGCTCCCGCTGCGATCTGCCGCAAAGTGGCCGAGGCTGCCGATGGCGGCTCGATTGAAATCTGGGGCGACGGCAAACAGACACGGTCTTTTCTTTATATAGATGAGTGTTTGGAAGGCGTTCGCCGGTTGATGGAGTCCAGCTTCGGCGGACCGGTCAACATAGGCTCTCAGGAGATGGTTACCATCAATGGGCTCGCCGAAATAGCGATGAAGATCTCGGGTAAGAAGCTGGCCATCAAGCACATTCCTGGGCCGCTGGGAGTCCGCGGCAGGAATTCGGATAATCGGTTGATCCAGCAGAGGCTTGGATGGTCGCCGTCGGAACCGCTAGAGGCGGGCATGGTGAAAACGTACCGCTGGATCGAGGAGAAAGCGGAAGCGCTGAAAAAGCAAGTAGGCGCGGGTGCCTAACTAAGGCTCGGTGATGCATGAAATCGAATCTGTTGCAAGTCTGTTTTAAGGGCGAATGCAACGACGCGAGTGCGCGAGACGACTACGCACTCGCGCACTGATTAATGCTTCTCGATCCCAGTGTTATCCCGACAAGAACTGGCGATAGACGTAGATTCCCCTAACCTACAATCAACTTCCCAAAGGACAGACGACTCTTGAATACTATAGGTATGGATATACTCTCTGCATTCGCCGAAAGGTTACCGTGGCTGTATTTGAACATACGGCAGGCCAAGAGCACATTTGAACCCGGCGATACACGCACGCGGCAAATCGGCTCCTGGGCGGGCTGGCGCGTTGCACAGGGTCCGTTTGCCGGCATGAAGTATCCGCGTATTATAGCGAGGCCTGATTCTGCTTCAAAACTGCTCGGAACCTACGAGCAGGAGCTCAATACAATTATGAGTTCGCTTATATCCGCGTCGCCAGCGTGTATTGTCGACGTTGGTGCAGCGGAGGGCTATTATGCAGTGGGAATGGCCCGCCAATTACCTTCCTGCAAGGTGGTTGCATTCGAAATGTCTGGAGCCCAGCGAGGCAGGCTGAGCATACTAGCCAAAGCAAACAATTGTACGAACGTTGATGTCCGCGGGACATGCACGTCTGCCGAGCTGTCCAATCTGATGTCTAACGCCGATGTACTTATCATGGACTGTGAGGGCGGGGAGTTCGAGTTGTTGCTAGTACCAGATCGTAGTGTATTCAGCAACGCAGTTTTAATTGTGGAACTGCATGGTTTCGCTGTAGCGCGATCCGACGACGAGATTGTGCAGCATTTCTGCCCAACGCACGACTGTACTATTATAAGCGGCTCAGTGCGCAGCCAAAGCGACTTACCCGACGGATGGATATTCGGCGACGCCGTGGCGCTTCAAGCTATGGACGAGGGGAGATTTGTTGATGGGAAACATACTCATGCAGGGTGGCTGATAATGTGGCCCAAGAGCCGTGAACGGCTGAATGTCGGACAGTAAGCAACTGGATTCGTCGGTTTGTTATTCTCCTTTTACGTCAGTGATCGGTCGCGAGAGCCGTCGTTCGTTAAAGTACTAGGGCAGAGCGACCGTGGGGGGTTGCGTTCGGGCCCCGGCCCGGCCGGCGAGTTTTAGTGTGCAGAACCAGCGCCGTAAAACACGCGGCGGGGGCTCGCAGTTT
>VFSW01007561.1_pt1 | contig 15749 bp, 9 predicted proteins | sample 5358111 | NCBI WGS metagenome assembly VFSW01 (sample SAMN11554181, study PRJNA540505) | mine drainage metagenome | isolation source: sediment from site ElyBrook_90M | place: USA: Ely Copper Mine, Vershire, VT | collected 2017
AAGACAATTTCTGCTCATAGTTTTACTTCCATGGTTCGTCAAGTTTAATCCGAAGCGGCTGCAATCGCCGTCTCCTCAGGATGAAAGAATCTGTGCACCCACAGGCGCATCCGGTCAAATGTCAGATAGACCACCGGCGTCGTATACAGCGTCAACATCTGGCTTACCACCAGTCCGCCGACGATGGTGATCCCCAGCGGCCGGCGCAGCTCGGAGCCTGTCCCCGTCCCGAAGGCCAGCGGAAGCGCGCCAAACAGCGCCGCCATCGTGGTCATCAGGATGGGCCGGAATCGCAACATGCAGGCCTCGAAGATGGCCTCTTCTGTATTCATTCCACCCTCGCGCTCGGCCTGCAGCGCGAAGTCGATCATCATGATCGCGTTCTTCTTCACAATTCCAATCAGCAGAATGATCCCGATAATCGAGATCACATTCAGGTCCTGCTTGAAGAGCATCAGCGCCAGCATCGCTCCAGCACTCGCCGATGGCAGCGTCGAGATGATCGTAATCGGATGCACCAGGCTCTCGTAGAGGATTCCCAGCACGATATAGACCGCCAACACGGCCGTTATAAGCAGCACCAACTGGCCGTTGAGCGACTGTTGATACGCCTGCATGGTGCCTGCAAAGAACCCTCGAACCGTCGAAGGAGTGCCCAGCTTCCGTTGCATCTGGTCGATGGCCAGCGTCGCATCGCTCAGCGAGAAGTTTGGCGCCAGGTTGAACGACACCGTTACCGACGGAAACAGCCCGGTGTGGTTCAGCGCCAGGGGTGTCGTGTTGGCCTGTACCTTCGACAGAGTGAACAGTGGCGTGTTCCCGGTGGCGGTGGGGTTGCTGGATGGGGGATGCACATAGACATCCTTCAATCCTTCTGGGGTCGCCCAGTACTGCGGCGCTACTTCCAGTACAACGTAATACTGGTTCAACTGCGTGTAGATCAGCGACACCTCCGACTGGCCAAACTCAGAGTAGAGCGTCGAGTCCAGAGAACTTGCCGTCTGTCCGAGTCGCGCCGCGGTGACCCGGTCATAGGTCAGGCGTTGATCGAGACCGCCGTTCTGCTGGTCGCTGCTGACATCCTGAAAGCCGGGAAGGCGCGTGATCGCAGCCAGGATCTTCGGCCCCCAGTTCTGAAGGTCCGCCACGTTGTCCGTCTGGATGGTGTACTGGTACATTGCGTTGCTGACGCGTCCACCGACGCGGATGTCCTGCAAGGCCTGGAGAAACGTGGACGCTCCCGTAATCCGGTTCAGCTTCGGTCGTAAACGGTCGATCACCGCAGCGGCGTCAATCTTGCGTGCGCTGAGCGGCTTGAGAATGACAAAGACGTTCCCCGTGTTGGTCGCTCCGCCGCCGGTGAACCCAATGACGTTCTGCACCGCCGGATCGGACTTGACGACGTGTTCAATCTGCTGCAAGGCGCTGTTCATGGCGGGGAACGAGGCGTCCTGCGGCCCGCGCATCGCGCCGCCAATCATGCCCGTGTCCTGCTGCGGGAAAAACCCCTTGGGAATTTTGATTGCGATGGCCACGTTGAGCGCGATGATCAGAAACAGAACCGTCAGAACAAGTCCTGGGTTCTCCAGCACCCAACGCAGACTTCTCCGATAGAGGTCCAAGACGCTTTGGAAAACCCGCTCCGACGCCTTGTACATACGGCCATGCTGTTGCGTCTTCTCGCTCTTCAGCAGATAGGCGCACATCATGGGCGTCGTGGTCAGCGAGATCGCCATCGAGACGAGGATGGCCGTGGACAGCGTCACCGCAAACTCGCGGAAGAGGCGTCCGACGATCCCGCCCATCAAGAGCAGCGGGATGAAGACCGCGATCAGCGAGATACTGATGGTCATCACGGTAAAGCCAATCTCGCGCGCGCCGCGCAACGTCGCGGCAAACGGGTCCATCCCGTCCTCGATGTGGCGCGTGATGTTCTCCATCACCACGATCGCATCGTCCACCACAAATCCGGTGGAGATGGTCAGTGCCATCAACGACAGATTGTCGATGCTGTAGCCGCACACATACATCACCGCGAAGGTCCCAATCAGCGAGGCGGGAACCGCGACCGCGGGAATCAGGGTTGCGCGTCCGTTGCGCAGAAAGAGAAACACCACGACGATAACCAGCACGACCGAGAGCATCAGCGTGCGTTCCACAGTGTGGACTGAAGCGCGAATCGTCGTGGTGCGGTCCATCACCACCGTGACGTTGATGCCCCGCGGAATCGACGCCTTCAACGAAGGCAGTTGTGCGTAGATGCGGTCCACTGTGTCGATGATGTTGGCGCCCGGCTGGCGGAAGACGATCAGTACGATCGACCGCTTGCCGTTCAGATAGCCGCCAGCGCGCAGGTTCTGCGTGGAGTCGATGACATCGGCCACGTCCGACAGGCGCACCGCCGCGCCGTTGTGGTAGCCCACGATCAGCGGCTGATAGTCGACGGCATGGGATATCTGTCCGTTCACCACGATGTCGGCGCTCACATCGCCGTTGCCGATCTGTCCCCGCGCAAGGTTCGAGTTCTGCAGTCGCAGCATGGACTCCAAACTCGCCATCGTCAGTCCGTAGCTCGCCAGCTTGGTCGGGTTCACCTCCACGCGCACCGATGGCAACGCTCCTCCGCCCGCGCTGACCTGCCCCACGCCCTGAATCTGCGAGAGCTTCTGCTCCATGATGGTGGAGGCTTCGTCGTACAGCTTGTTCGGCCCATACACATCCGAGGTAAGCCCAATGACCATGATCGGCGCGTCCGCGGGGTTCACCTTGCGGTAGGTCGGGTTGCCCGGAAGATTGGCGGGCAGATAGGTTCGCGCCGCGTTGATCGCCGCCTCGACGTCGCGCGCCGCTCCGTCGATGTTGCGGCTCAGGTCGAACTGGATGGTGATGTTGGTCGAGCCGAGGCCGCTGGTCGAGGTCATCTCCGTGACCCCGGCAATATGCCCCAACTGGCGCTCCAGTGGAGTGGCCACCGACGACGCCATGATCTCCGCGCTGGCCCCGGGAAGCCCAGCGCCCACGTTGATGGTTGGAAAATCCACCTGCGGCAGCGGCGACACCGGAAGCACCTGAAACGCGATCCCACCTGCAATCACAATTGCGATCGTAAGCAGCGTAGTCGCCACCGGCCGATGCACAAATGGGGCGGAGACGTTCACGGCTGCCTCGTCGTCTGTGGCCCATCGCCGATCTGCGTCGGTGCGGACTTGCGCGAGAAGCGGTGTCCCAGGTTGTCGAAGAAGATATAAATCACCGGCGTCGTGTACAGCGTCAGCACCTGGCTGACAAGCAGACCGCCGACGATCGTGATGCCCAGCGGGCGACGCAGCTCCGATCCAATGCCCGCCCCAAACGCCAGAGGAATCCCGCCCAGCAGCGCGGCCATCGTCGTCATCATGATCGGGCGGAAACGGATCAGGCATGCATCGTAGATTGCGTCGGTCGCGTTCTTCCCCTGATGCCGCTCCGCATCCAGAGCAAAGTCCACCATCATAATGCCGTTCTTCTTCACGATCCCGATCAATAGCACAATGCCGATGATTGCCACAATACTCAGGTCCTGATGAAACAGGATCAGCGCAAGAAACGCGCCCACGCCCGCCGATGGCAGCGTCGAGAGGATCGTAACCGGATGGATGAAGCTCTCATACAAGATGCCAAGAACGATGTAGACCGTTACCAGAGCCGCAAGGATCAGCAGCGGCTCGTTCGACAGGGAGTTGCGAAACGACGCGGCGGTCCCCTGAAAGTCAGCCTGCAAACTCGCCGGCATGTTCATGCTCTTCTGCAGCTTGTCGATGGTCGCAATCGCGCTGCCCAGGGACGCATTCGGGGCCAGATTGAACGAAACCGTAATCGCTGGGAACTGTCCCTGATGGGTGATCGACAGAGGCTCGGTCGTCGTCTCGAAGTGGGAGAAGGCGCTGAGAGGAACGGCATTGCTCGCGGCGGAACTCGTGGCCGTGGCGGTGGCACCGCCGCCGGGCGCTGAGGCCGTGCCTACCGTGATGACGCTTGCAGGCGGAGCCAGCGAGTTGGCAGTGGGCGTATACAGCGTGGTGGCCGTGAACGCATTCGACCCGGCTGAAGTGGAACCGTTTCCCGAAGAGGTCGAGGCACCCGCTCCGACTGTCCCCGCGGCCGCGTTGGCCTGGATGTAGATGTGGTTCAGCATCTGTGGGTCGAGCTGAAACTGCTGCTGCGCCTCCAGAACCACATGGTACTGGTTCAGTTGCGTATACATTGTGTTGATCTGCCGCTGGCCAAACGCGTCGTACAGCGTATTGTCGATCGTTGTCGGAGCGATTCCCAGCCGAGAAGCCGTCACCCGGTCGATCACCAGCGACTCCGCCAGCCCTCCCATCTGTTGATCGGTGGCCACGTCCTCCAACTCGGGTAGGCGCTTGAGTTTTGCGACAAACTGGTTTGTCCACAGGTTCAACTCGTTCTGGTCCGGATCTTCCAGCGTGTACTGATACTGCGTACGGCTCACGCGATCGTCCACCGTAATGTTCTGCACCGGCTGCATGTACAGGCGAATCCCCTCCACCTTGTCCAGCTCCGGTTCCAGCCTGCGAATCACATCCGCCGCGCTCCGGTCGCGCTGGTTGAGCGGCTTCAGGTTGATCGACATCCGCCCGCTGTTGGTGGTCGTATTCGTCCCATCCGCACCGATGAACGACGACAGGCTCTCTACCGCGGGATCGGCAAGAATCACCTTCGCCAGCTCCTGCTGCTTGGTCGCCATGGTCTTCGACCCGACGGTCTGCGAGGCCTGCGAGATGCCCTGAATCACGCCGGTATCCTGCACCGGGAAGAACCCCTTGGGAATGACGATGTACAGATACACCGTCAGCAGCAGCGTACCCACGGCGACCAGCAGCGTGACCGTCTGATAGCGGAGGACAAACTTCAACGTCCGTCCATAAAACGCAATCATGGACTCGAACGCGCGTTCCGAAGCCCTGTACATGCGTCCCTGCTGCGCCTCGGGATTGTGCTTCAGGATGCGCGACGCCATCATCGGCGTCAGGGTCAGCGAGACCACCGCGGAGAGAATGATCGTCACGGCAAGCGTCACTGCAAACTCGCGGAAGAGCCGCCCCACCACGTCGCCCATGAACAGGAGCGGGATCAGCACCGCGATCAGCGACACGGTCAACGACAGGATCGTGAAGCCGATCTGTTCGGCCCCCTTCAGCGCGGCCTGCAACGGCGGATCGCCCGCCTCGATGTAACGCGAGATGTTCTCGACCATCACGATCGCGTCGTCCACCACAAAGCCCGTCGAGATGGTCAGCGCCATCAGCGACAGGTTGTCCAGGCTGTAGCCCAACGCGTACATCGCGCCAAACGTGCCCACCAGCGAGAGCGGCACCGCCACGCTGGGAATAATCGTGGCATAGAGGCTGCGCAGAAATAAAAACATCACCATCACAACCAGCGCAACCGTCAACAGCAGTTCAAACTCAACGTCGTTGACCGAGGCCTGGATTGCCGTAGTCAGATCGGTCAGCGTGGTTACCTGAATACCCTTGGGGAGGTTGGCCTCCAGTTGCGGCAACAACCTCTGGATGCTTCTCACCACCGTGATGGTGTTGCCCCCAGGCTGCCGCTGCACGTTCAGAATGATCGCGGGGGTATTGTTCATCCAGGCGGCCTGCGTGTTGTTCTCCACTCCATCCACGATGTGCGCGACGTCGGTCAGCATCACCGGCGCGCCATCGCGGTAGGCCACCACCACCTGCCGGTAGTCCTTGCTGGTCACTAGCTGGTCGTTGGAGTCGATCTGATAGTCCTGGCGCGGGCCGTCGAAGTTCCCCTTGGCCGCGTTTACGCTGGAGTTGCTCACCGCTGTGCGCAGGTTCTCCATATCGATTCCGTAGGACGACAACGCCGTTGGGTTCACCTGAATCCGCACCGCAGGCTTCTGTCCGCCGCTGATGCTCACCAGGCCCACGCCGCTCAACTGCGAGATCTTCGGCGCCAGCCGCGTGTCCACCAGATCCTCCACCTGCGACAGCGGCATCGAGTCCGACGTAATCGCCAGGGTCAACACCGGAGCGTCCGCGGGGTTTGTCTTGCTGTAGATCGGCGGCGAAGGCAGGTTCGCAGGCAGAAAACTCTGCGCCGCATTGATCGCCGACTGCACCTCCTCCTCCGCGATGTCGATGTTCAGACTCAGATTGAACTGCAGCACAATGACCGAGTTGCCCGCCGCGCTGGTCGAGGTCATCTGGCTCAACCCCTGCAACTGGCCGCACTGTCGCTCCAGCGGTGCCGTCACCGTGGTCGCTATCACCTCCGGGCTGGCCCCTGGGTAAAACGTCAGTATCTGAATCGTCGGGTAGTCCACCTCCGGTAGCGCGGAGACTGGCAGTTGGGTATAAGCGACTATGCCCACCAGCAGGATTGCCGCCATCAGCAACGATGTCGCAACCGGGCGGAGAATAAACGGACGAGACGGACTCAAGGAGCGCTGCTCCCACTGGGATTGGCAATCACCGGTTTGTTGGAGACGACGATCGGCGTATTGTCCTGTAACTTGTCGAAGCTGCTGGTTGCCAACACCTCGCCGGGCAGAATGCCCTCGACTTGCGCCGTGCTTCCATCGGTCACGCCCACCGTAATAGGACGCATGTGTGCCTTGTTGTCCTCGATCGTATAGACGAACGAGACCTCCCCATCGTGTTGCACCGCCGCGGTCGGAATCAGGGTCGCGCCCACCAGCGTGTTTACCAGCAGATGGACGTTCACAAACTGGTTGGGAAACAGAGACGAGTCGCTATTGGAAAACTGCGCGCGCGCCTTCACCGTACCCGTGGTGGTATCGATCTGGTTGTCCAGGGTCAACAGCGTTCCCTTGGCAAGCAGCTTGCGGTCGCTCGCGTCGTACGCATCCACCTCCAGCTTCGCTCCCTTGCGCAGACGAGGCTGAATCCTGGCCAGGTCGTCTTCCGCGAGGATGAAGACCACTGTGATGGGCTGGATCTGCGTAACCACCGCCAGAACCGTGCTCCCGTTCGCCTGGACCACATTGCCCGGATCGACCAGGCGCAGCCCCACTCGGCCCGTAATCGGCGCAACGATGTGGCAGAAGTCCACTTGGATCTGGTCGTACTGCACCGTGCCCTGGTCGTTCTTCACCGTGCCCTGGACCTGCTGCACCAGCTTCTCCTGGTCGTCCAGCGTCTGCTTGGGAATGGCATTGCGCGCCCACGCCGCCTGATACCGCGTCAGATCCATCTGCGCCTGCGCCAACACTCCTTGGTCCCGCTCCAGAATCCCCTGCGCCTGGAGCAACGTCGCTGCATAGGGGCGTGGGTCGATCTCGATCAAGGGATCGCCCTTATGTACACTCTGTCCCTCCGTGTAATGCACCTCGGTCACTATCCCGTTGACCTGGCTGGCGATCGAAGAGGTATAGACCGGAGTTACCGTGCCGATCGCATCCACATAGTCGCCGATGCTGCCCTTCCGCGCCGTCACCGATGTGACTGCGACCGCGCCTCCGCCCATTCCACGCCGCCCCGTCGTCCCCGCGACTGGCTGGTGGCGTAGAACGAGAAAGAATGCCGCCGCAAAAAGAAGCAGCAGAAGCAGCCAGACCGCCGCACGAACCCATTGTTTGCGTGGTCTTTCAATGGTGGCGGAGAGTTGAGGATCGAGGCCTACATGCGGTTGCCGATTTGAATCAGATTGCAATTGGTTCTCCCAGCCAAGTCGCAGGACACGCACCGCCCTCACGCAACTTATGACGCTCTTGGAATGGACGTGCCAATCCCGTTTTTTGTTGCAGAGTTTTCGGCCAGACTGAGACAGAAAACCCGCTTTCCGTCGATTGTATCTCAGCATACCGCGCGCCTGACGGATGGACGGACACTTACAGCAGAGCGCCAATCTCTCCGTTTCCGCTGCAACGCTCGCTGCAAATCCGCTGTCCTTCCGCCGTTTGGATCAAGTCGAGTAGAAGGCCGTCCGTATTTTGTCGTCGTTCGATGCACCATGCGAATTGCATCCGCCCGGCACGCAACCAACGCCTTCTGCCAGCATCTAACCTCCAGCACGGACAAGTCCGGTAGATGCTAGGCTGGAACAGGCGAAAGTCTGGGCGAATCCTGCAACCCCGGAGCCAACAATGAACTCCCAAGGCCAGTTGATGACGCAAGATGCTCCTGCAAGACAAAATCCCGGCCTCTTCAAGCGCAACCCACCCATTGCGGGCGAGGCGGAGGCCATCGAGGCTGCCAAACACGGCGACGCCGAAGCCTTTGCCAAGCTCTACAACATGCACAAGCGCCGCGTCTACTCCCTCTGTCTGCGCATGTTGGGCAACGTCACTGAAGCCGAGGACATGACCCAGAACGCCTTCCTCCACCTCTTCCGCAAGCTCGACAGCTTCCGCGGCGAGAGTGCCTTCTCCACCTGGCTGCATCGCCTCACTGTCAACCTCGTTCTCATGCAACTGCGCAAGAAAGGTCTCAGTCTGGTCTCGCTGGAGGAGACCATCAATCCCGCTGACGATAACGCGCCGAAGCGCGACGTTGGCAGCCGCGACCCCGTCCTCTCGGGTTCGGTTGAACGCATCGCCCTCAAACGTGCCGTCGCTGCCCTGCCCCCCGGCTACCGCATGGTCTTCGTCCTGCACGATGTCGAGGGATATGAACACAACGAGATTGCCGTCATGCTCGACTGCACCACCGGCAACAGCAAGTCCCAACTACACAAGGCCCGACTCAAGCTCCGCGAACTGCTGCGCAATCCCAGCCTGTCGCCCCAGCCCACCCAGCCGTTCCTGTCCACGGAGTCCACAAAATGACCTCGTTCGGCAATATCGACTTCGACGCCCTCAAGCCCGAGGAGTTCGAGCACATCCTCCCGGATCTCTTCGCCTGCGCAGACGGCAAGGTCAGCCAGGACCCGCGCCTCAAAAAATTCCTTGCCGCCAACCCCGACTGCGCCGCCCTTGTGTGCGATCTGGAGACCATCGCCGAGACCGCCCGCAGCCTGTTCGAGCCGGTCGAAGACCCCAGCGACCAGGTATGGCAGAAGATCCAGTCCAAACTGCGCAACGACTCCAATCACCTCGCACCCGAGGACGGCGCCGCCGACCCAGACGAGCCTCGAGACAGCGACTGATCCCTGTGCCGCCGTGTTGAGCGAATGGGTTCCGACAGAGCGATTGAAAGCTCATCAGACCCGCTCCCACTGCGTCGTCGCAGAGAATTCCACAGAGAATCTCAGAGTTTTCCCCGTCGCCTACGGCCAACGAAACCAAAAAACGGGGTATCTACGCAGGTAACACAACATCTTGTGCTTTATACTTGACACACCCCACTGGGGGCGGTACTTTCACGACTGCAACCCAGTAACTGCAATCGTCGAATCGAAAGTAACCAGGCAAGTTCGGTCCCCAAGCGCCTCCAACGCAACTCCGGTCGAGCCATCGCGCCCTCCGCAGCGCCAGAGGCTCAGGCACCACACACGCCGCAGTAAGAACCGAAGGATTTACACAATAGGCCAGAGCAACCCGGCCAGTACGCGCCGTCCCAACTTTCAGACTGACCGAAGCAGAAGTTACGCATCTAAGCAGAATCGGGTTCCGCACCACAGCAGCGCCCACACGATTGAAGAAGGAGATTCACCCGATGCCCACCATTCAGAGCCAAACCCCGACCAAGTCCACCGCGAAAGACCTCTCCGCGCTGGAGACCGCACCCAAAGCCAGTACCGCTGCTGCGCGTCCTGCCTCCGCCCGTGCTGCCGGTCTCACCTTCACGCGCCACTTCACCCGGTCCGGCGTCTCGCCGTTCGACGAGGTGACGTGGGAGCTGCGCGACGCCATCATTCAGGACTACAAGGGACGGACGATCTTCGAGCAGAAGAACGTCGAGGTTCCCGCGGACTGGTCGATGACGGCGACCAACATCGTGGCATCGAAGTATCTGCACGGCCAGGTGGGCACGCCAGAGCGCGAGAGTGGCGTTCGCGCGCTGATTACCCGCGTTGCCGAAAGCATCCGCGACTGGGGCATCCGCGACGGCTACTTCGCCACGCCAGAGGACGCAGCGACCTTCTTTGCCGAACTCAGCCACCTGCTGCTGAACCAGAAGGTTGCGTTCAACTCGCCGGTATGGTTCAACGTGGGCTGCGACCGGCTCGATCCCAACTCCGATGCGCAGAACTGGCACTGGAACCCGTCCACGGGGCGGGTCGAGTTCTCCGTCACCGGCTACAGCAAGCCGCAGTGCTCGGCCTGCTTCATCAACTCGGTGAACGACTCGCTGGACTCGATTCTGACGCTGGCCAAGACGGAAGGAATGCTCTTCAAGTGGGGGTCGGGCGCTGGCTCGAACCTCAGCTCGATCCGCGGCTCGATGGAGACGCTGAGCGGTGGCGGAACGGCCTCCGGGCCACTCTCCTTCATGCGCGGCTTCGACGCCTTCGCGGGCGTCATCAAGAGCGGCGGCAAGACGCGTCGCGCGGCCAAGATGGTCATCCTCAACATCGACCATCCCGACATCGAGGACTTCATCGAGTGCAAGGTGAAGGAGGAGACGAAGGCGTGGCATCTGGTTCAGGCGGGATACGACGGCTCCGGTCCGGACTCCGAGGCCTACAGCTCGATCTTCTTCCAGAACGCCAACAACAGCGTGCGCGTCACCGACGAGTTCATGCAGGCGGTGGAGTCCGACGGCAGCTTCACCACCCGCACCGTCAAGGGCCGCACGCCAGTGAAGGAGTACCGGGCGCGCGACCTGATGCACAAGATCGCCGAGGCCACCTGGCAGTGCGGCGATCCGGGGATGCAGTACGACGACACCATCAACCGCTGGCATACCAGCAAGAACACGGCGCGGATCAACGCGTCGAACCCATGCAGCGAGTACATGTTTCTGGACGACTCGGCCTGCAACCTGGCCAGCTTCAATCTGCTGAAGTTCCTGACCCCCGGCGGCCAGTTCGACATTCCATCCTATCGCCATGCCATCGGAATCCTTACCACGGCGATGGACATCATCGTGGACTCTGCCGGTTATCCAACCGAGATGATCGCGCGCAACTCGCACGACTACCGCCCGCTCGGACTGGGTTATGCGAACCTCGGCGCGCTGCTGATGGCCTTCGGCCTGCCGTATGATTCGGACGCGGGCCGCGACTTCGCGGGCACGCTGACGGCGATCCTCTGCGGCGACTCCTACTGGCAGTCTGCGCGCATTGCCGAGAGCTGCGCCCCGCTCGGCGCGGCGACCACGATCACGCAACAGGCTGAGATCACGGGCGGCGCGTGCCCCGGCTTCTATGTCAACCGCGAACCGTTCCTGGATGTCATCCGCATGCACCGCGCGGAGGTCAACAACATCGGCAAGCCGACGGCGGCCCGCCCGCGCACAAGCAAGCCTGAGCCGTTCCATGTTCCGCAACTCGACGCCCTCCTCGACGCCTCGCGCGATGCCTGGGACGGTGCGCTGGCCCATGGGGAGAAGCACGGGTTTCGCAACTCGCAGGTTACAGTCCTCGCGCCGACCGGGACCATCGGCTTCATGATGGACTGCGACACCACCGGCGTCGAGCCGGATCTGGCACTGGTCAAGTACAAGAAGCTGGTGGGCGGCGGCATGATTAAAATCGTCAACTCCACCGTCCCCTCCGCGCTCATCAAACTGGGCTACGGCGAGGATGAGGTCAACGCCATCGTCAGTTACATCGACGCGACGGGCACCATCGAGGGCGCGCCTGGGATCAAGCCCGAGCACCTCGCCGTCTTCGATTGCAGCTTCAAGCCCGCGAAGGGTACGCGCAGCATCCACTACATGGGACACATCAAGATGATGGCGGCGGCGCAGCCGTTCCTGTCGGGCGCGATCTCGAAGACCGTCAATCTGCCGCAGGATTGCTCCAACGAAGACGTTGCCGAGGCCTACATGGAGGCGTGGCGCCAAGGCATCAAGGCGGTCGCCATCTACCGCGACAACTCGAAGGGGACGCAGCCGCTGAACGTCTCCGCGCAGACCGACGACAAGAAGAGCACGCGGGCCGTCGCTCCCTCGGCGAATGAAGCCGATGCGGAGCGAAGTCTCGCCGCAGCCTCTATCCGGGTTGCCAACCTGGAGGCCGCCAACGCCGCGCTCAACCGCGAGCTGACGCAGATCCTCACCGCCTCCACACAGAATGCCGACTCCGCCGATGCGCAGGCCCCGCCGCGCGCCGTGCGCCATCGCCTGCCCGCCGAGCGCGCCTCGGTGACACACAAATTCACTATCGCCAACCACGAGGGCTACATCACGGTCGGCCTCTATCCCAACGGCTCTCCCGGCGAGATCTTCATCCGCATGGCGAAGGAAGGCTCCACCGTCTCCGGGCTGATGGACTCCTTTGCCACAGCGATCAGCATCTCGCTCCAGCATGGAGTTCCCCTGCGCGTGCTCTGCGAGAAGTTTGCGCATACCCGCTTCGAGCCATCCGGCTGGACCGGCAACCCGGAGATCGGGTACGCCAAGTCGATCATGGATTACATCTTCCGCTGGATTCAGATCCGCTTTCTCTCCGGGCACCAGCTCGACCTCTTTGCCAGCCTGAGCGCTGCCGCCTCTGTCCCGGTCGAAGGCACGGTCACCGCCCCCGGCAACACCGTGAGCCTCGCGGCCAGCACGGGCGCGCCCTCAACCCACCAGGCCCTCTCCGACCAGGACATCTTCGACAACGGCAGTCGGCATGAAGCCGCTAGCCAGTATGAAGACCGCACTCCGCCCCAGCACGGCATTGCGCCGGAGCGTTCTGCGGCCCCAGCACAGGCCCACTCCGGCTCCAACCCACTGCCCACAGCGATCGAAGACCGCGGCATCTACCACGCCTCCGACGCCATGAAGAGCCTCTACGACATGGGCGATGCCCCGAGCTGTGCCACCTGCGGGGCCATCATGACCCGCTCCGGCTCCTGCTACCGCTGCATGAGCTGCGGCAGCACCAGCGGCTGTAGCTAAGCGCATGGCCTGCGGTGTCCCCTTTCTGAGGTCTCATCGCAGGGGAGTGGGCAAACCAATTGACTGAGAGGAACAGGATGAACGGATTATTGGAAGCTCCGGAAGAAAGGGTGCGTGCCCGCTCCCAAGAGCCGGAGGTCTATCAGGCAGGCGATTGCTGGCGTTTCCACTATGCTGGCGAGGACCACGGCTCCTTCGACTCCGAACAGGGCGCACTCTCCGCCGCCCTCCGCTACAAACGTCTCTCGATGCGTCACCTGGCCACTATCCGCGAACGGAACTGAGCAGCACATCCAGCGCGAGATCGCGCGCCAACCTGCCCGTTCCGCCACTTTGCAGCGGCTTCCCCAGATGGAACGAGTGCGATCAAAGCGAAATCGGAAGCACTGAGTCTTCCGTGAAGTCGTGCAGCGGGTAGCCAGCGTTCTTCCATCCGTCGAAGCCGCCGCGCAGGGGACGAACGCGGGTGATGCCGAGGCGGCGCAGTTGCAGCGCGACCTTGGAGCTGGCCTCCTCCGACGGGCAGGTGCAGTAGAGGATGATGTCGCGGTCGCGCGGAATCCGTTCGGCGTGGCGTGCAATCTCCGACGGCCCAATGCGGACCGCGCCGGGTAGCACGCGCGGATCGGGTAGGTAGTCCAGCGGATGGCGCAGATCGACGATGTATGGCTGCGGAGTACCGGCCAGCGTAGCCTCCTCCAGCATCGCCATCAACTCTTCGGGATTGAGGCGAAGCTCGCGGACCTGGGCCAGGAAGCGACGTTGCTGCACAATCCGCCAGACGAACAGCCCGACCAACATCAGGAGGAAGACGAGTGCGGCGAAGTGACTGAGAAGCCCAAAGAATTCCTGACTGCGCTTCGCCAAGTCCCCGAAGAAACGGCCTGCATACAAAAAAGTGAACGACCAGAGCAGCGTGCCCGACAGGTCGTACAGCAGAAACTGCGAGTAACGCATTCCGGTCTGTCCGGCGATGGGAGCGGCGACCGTCGAAAGCCCGGGAACAAACTTTGCGAACAACAGCGTCATCGACCCGCGGCGGACAAAGTAGCCCTCCGTCTTGGCGACGCAGGTGGTTGCCTCCAGCGACATCCTGCATAGCAGGTGGACCACGCGGCTACCAAATCTGCGCCCCAGCATATACCAGGTGGAGTCGGAGATCAGGCACGCCGCAAGCACCACAAGCACGGACGAAGACGCGCTGACGCGGTTTGTCGCGCTCAGCGTCCCCGCGGTCAGAAGCAGCGGAATGCTGGGTACCGGCAGACCGAGCTGCTCGATCAGCACCCACACAAAGAGGATCGCGTAGGCATGGCCGACGAAGAATTCAATGGCTACCGGCATGAGGAGAGTCTCCCCCTGTCTAGATGAGAATCGACCGTCTTGGGATGCATGGAGCGAACTTCCCTGCCCCGCAGCCCCATTCTAAACAGCTACGGTGAAGGTGTCCTCGCTGCGGGTGACGGCGCGGTACAGCGTGTCGCGCTCGAAGGGGATGCGTCCGGCCTCGGTGATGAGGCGGACGAGGTCGGCGCGGCGCATTCCCTGCGGAGTGGTCGCTCCCGCGTCGTGGTAGATCTTCTCCTCGATCACCGTGCCGTCGATGTCGTCTGCTCCGAAGCGCAGCGAGATCTGCGCCATCTCCGGCGACACCATCTGCCAGTAGCTCTTGATGTGGGCGAAGTTGTCCAGCAGCAGGCGGCCCACCGCAATCTGCCGCAGGTCCATTATTCCGGTGGTCTTTGGGATGTGCGCCAGCGCGGTATTGTCGGGATGGAAGGCCAGCGGAATAAACGTCTGGAAGCCGCCCGTCTCGTCCTGCACCTCACGCAGGCGCAGCATGTGGTCCACGCGGTCCTCGTCATTCTCGACATGGCCGTAGAGCATGGTCGCGTTCGAGCGCAACCCGATCTTATGCGCCGTCCGCGCCGTCTCCAGCCACTCGCTGCCGTCGATCTTGTGGTCGCAGATGATGTGCCGCACGCGGTCGGCGAAGATCTCCGCTCCGCCGCCGGGGCAGGAATCCACGCCCGATGCCTTCATCCGGCGCAGCGTCTCCTCGATCGTCATCTTTCCCAGCTTGGCGAAGAAGGCCACCTCGACCATGGTGAACGCCTTCACATGCACCTTCGGGAAGCGAACCTTCAGGCCGCGCACCAGATCCTCGAAGTATTCAAACGGCAGATCGGGATGCAGACCGCCGACGATGTGGAACTCGGTGACTGCTTCGCTCAGCCCCGACCCCGCCGTCTCCCACGCCTCCTCCAGCGCCATGGTGTACGTCGCCGGATCGCCCTTCTTGCGTCCGAAGGCGCACAGCCGACAGGTTGCCACGCAGACGTTGGTCGGGTTGATGTGCCGGTTCACGTTGAAGTAGGCGATGTCGCCATGCATCCGCTCGCGCACCGCGTTGGCCATCCACCCCACGGCCAGAATATCCGGGCTGCGATAGAGCGCGACCCCATCGTCGAAGCTGAGCCGCTGGCCCGCCTCGACCTTTGCCGCAATCGCGTGCAGAGCGCGGTCCTCGCTCTGAAACTCATGTCGCGCTCGCATCCCAAGCGGCGCACCCACCGTCTGCGCCGTCGGTCCAGCCTGCATCTGCAACGGCGTCTGCGATCCTGCTTGCAAATTGGAAGAAAGAGGACTCATCCACTCCATTCTAATCTCACCCGGGTCTCTGACCGCCTGTTGTTGTGCCAAAGTGGGTGCCCATCCTTGCGGCGCACTTGCTCTTGGCGCAAGGGGGAGAGCTATAGATTCACG
>VFSW01007562.1_pt1 | contig 15747 bp, 21 predicted proteins | sample 5358111 | NCBI WGS metagenome assembly VFSW01 (sample SAMN11554181, study PRJNA540505) | mine drainage metagenome | isolation source: sediment from site ElyBrook_90M | place: USA: Ely Copper Mine, Vershire, VT | collected 2017
AACGTCGAAACGTTACTCGCCGGGATTCGGGATCCTGAAGTCCAGCTCTCGCTGAAAGGGATCTTCCGGTACCTGCTGTCGAACCTCAGTCTCGGGCGGGCGACTTCTGGCAGTTCCCAGTCGGCGACCAGCACCACGGCACCGTCTGAAAACTTCAGTGGTGGGTTCTTTCAGGGTAAGACTTCGGCGGTGGCAAACCATGAGTTCGTGATCGGGCACAGCTTTGGTCGTTCGCCGTATCTGCTAATCCCGGTTCTGCCGCTCGATCAGGTTAGTGCTGCAATAGTAAGGCTGACGGTCAGTCGGGCCGCCGATGCCTCGTACGTCTACCTCAAGAGTCCCGACACAAGCCAGCCGGTATTCGTGTACCTCGAAGGATAATCATGGCTGACTTCGGATCGTCTCTCGCATCCATCCTTCAGGTGCCCGGTCTTCAAGAACTCCTGAACCAATCGATCACGCAGCAGCGCCAGCTGCAGCCGCTCAAGACGGCGGTCAACCAGCAGGCGATGAACATGCTGCCGAACAGTGCGTTTCCGGGGCAACCGATGTCGGGCCTCGGCACGCGACAGAATCTCTCGCAGATTCCCGCCGCGAACTTCACGACACCCGCGCCGGGGACGGACTGGGGCAACGTGCTCGGCAACATCGCAGGCGCGGGGGGAATCGGCGCCGCCGTCGCCCGCGCACTTGGGAGTGGATCAGGCGGGAATCTGCCGATTCAGCAGTTGATCGACAAGTTGAAGGGTCTGTTCGGTAAGAAGAGCAATGGCAACGCTCCTGGTAACACGTTCCCGAACGGGATTCCGATTGATCCTGAAGCGCCCGCTAATGCCCTATCGAACCCGTGGCCGAATGTGGGAACGAACTATCCGCCCGACTCATTGCCACAGCCGACGCCGAACGTGACGACCGACTACACGTTCCCCAACTTCCCATATAGCGGGTATGACACGACCAATCCGAGCGCGAGCGGCGATCCGTTCGCCGGCGTCGGCACATTCTCGCCGGGACCGTTCTAAATGGCAAACGGCGATCTCTCAACCTACATGCAGAGTTATTTCGGGGGGACGGATCCGTCCGGCAATCCGAAGTCCTCGACCGAGCCTGTCGCGAAGACCATTGATCCGAATCAGCCTTCACAGGGGCCGACGGCTGATCTGCCGAGCGGCCCTCCGACTACGAAAGGCACTTCACAGCAACCATCGTTTTCCTACAACGACATCAATGGGTTGTACAACAAGTACCTTGGGCCGACGCGGAATGCCTCCCAGGACGAATACAACAACTGGGTGAATGGTTCGTACGGTGCGACGGATCTCTCGGGGATCGAGAATCAGATTCGGAACAGTGGTGAAGCGCGGGCGTGGACGGCGTCGCAGGGTAGTGGCGGCAATCCTGGGAATCCGGGCGGCGGCGATTTGATGTCGCGGATTCAGCAGGCGCTTCAGGGCGCGCACTCCACCGACGATCCGAACTACTGGCTTCAGAAAATCAGTTCAGACCCGAACGGGGCCGGTTCTGCCTGGTCTTATTGGTTGGACCGCATCAATCGAGGCGACGGCTCGCAAACGGGCCTACCGAAGTTCAACGACGGCCCTAGTGGTGGCGGCAATAACAACCCCGGAGGACCGACGACGGGGTTCGCGGATCCCGCCTATCAGCAACTCTTGCAGCTCGCGCAGGCACGTACCGCGGCGCTCGGTAAGTCCCAGTCCTTCCCGCAGCTTGATCAGTACATCAAGATGCTCACGGACAATCAGGCCACTGCGAAACAGCGAGCACAGACGTTCGCCGACCAGCTCGGAACTCGTGTTGGACAACTTCAGCAGCCGCTTCTGACTAACGCTAACGTCGTCCAGCAGCGGTCACTCGCCTCGAACAATCTGTTGGCACAGCGCGATGCCACACTGAAGAACCAAGCCGAGCGGCGGTACGCCAGCGGCTTCGAGCCGACCAGCGGATTGCTTGCAGGTGATCAGCGGTCCACCAACGAAGCGTACACGAACGCACAGGCACAGATTGACGCGAAGTTGCAGGCCGGAAATATTGCCGGAGACGAGGCACGCCGAAATGAGGCGACGCAGTTGCAGGGGCTTATGCAACAGGCGCTCGCGGGCGGCGACGTGACCGCGTTGAACAGCCAGGCCACCGTCGCGGATCTGGAGAATCAGAAGTTCAATCAGGACCAGCAGCGTCAGCGTGAGCAGCTTTCGACGGCGCAACTGCCGGTGGACCTGACCAACATGGGATTCGCCAACGCCACCAACGCGGCGAACGCGGGCGGCAATCCGCTGTCGGCTCTGTTCTCGCTCATCTCGGCGGCGGGTAATCAGCAGGGTGTGCAGCAGACGGGTCAGAACTCCAACGCGAGTATGTGGGGCTGGTTGCTCCAGAGTCTGCTGACTCCCCCCAAGTAATCGGACATGGGTATCTTCGACGACGCCGGAGCCGTCAATGCCCCAGACGCTGGCGGGGCTGGAGCGCCGCCTGTAGCCGGCGCCGGAACCGGTCTGCCATCGGTCTCGCAGGGAAGTCCTCTGCCGGGGCCATCGTCTCCAGCACCCGCACAGCCTCCCCAAGATCCCCGACTTGCGGCGGTCATGGCGGCGTTGCAACCGACGCCGCAGCTGACCGGCTGGCGGGCGGCACTTCAGAAGATTGCGCCCATCCTGGGAGCACTAGCCGCCGCACGCAACAATGCGGGCGGTTCCTTCGCGCAGGGCTTCCAGGGCGCACAGGAGAACCAACAGCGCATCAACGATCAGGAAGCACAGCGTCAGTTTCGGCTGTGGGACATCATTCACCAGCAACAGCAGGAGCACATCGCCGCAGAACGCGAGCGGCAAGCAGCACTGCGACAAGCCAGAGCAGAGAAGACGCTAACCGACAAGGCCACGAAGGAACAGGCCGACAAGAACGACAAGTTGATGCGCGACGAGTGGGCCGGTGTGCGTGAGGGGCTGATCCCGACGTACAACGATCTGCTGGAGAACCAAGGACAGGAAGCCGCCGATCAGTATCTCGCCAGTACACACGTCGGGGCGCTGACCGCTGCGGGCCTGCCACACACCGCGAAGGATCTCGTGGATCGCTATGCCGTGCGCGGCCCCGACAACAAGCTGATTGACGGGAAGGTGAAGACACCGAAAGAAGTGGTACTCGGTTCGCTGGCTGACGTGACGCAGGATGCTCTCGACATTCAGAAACAGAAACTTGGACGGCCGCTGTCGTTGGAGGAAACGCAGGCAGCGAAGCTCGCCACCAAAGCCGCATACGAGAAGCAGAGCGGTAAGGATCCGAAGAAAGAACAACTCGCGCAGGATCTCGATGTCGAGTTGAAACGTGCCGAACTCAAACTGCGCGGTCAAGCCATTGCGCGCGGGTACGAAGATAAATTCGGCTCTGCCCCGACACTCTTTCAGGATCCTAAGACCAACAAGGTGCGTGCTTTCCTGTGGGACAAGACGAAGCAACACTATCGTGAAGTGCCCGCCGATGAACTTCAAGGACTCCAGAAACCACAACCACCGGGGATGTTCGACAAGCTCGGGAACTTCCTGTCGCTCGGTGATCAGGACTTGATCTCCACGCTCAACTCGCCGGTACCGAAATAACGTGCCTGAACCCTATCAGACCGTCGGCCCGCCGCTGCCGCCAATGATCCGGTTCACGGATGATCAGTTGCTACGGATCCGAGATCTTGCCGGTCGTGGTCTCGCCAGTGTTGATAAGCTCACGCCCGATGAACAGGCACGGCTGTCAACGATTGCCAACCCGAAAGGGTCACGGAACGACAGTCAGACGCCGGGAAGGGCCGCGCTCTCGTCGGTGAAAGACTTCGGCAAGGAACTCGTGACAGGCGAAGGCTCCGGCCGCGATCTCGCTCTGCGTGGGTTGAAGGAGGGCGCGAAGGGCATTGCCGATGTCCTCGATCCGGTAAACATGGTGGAAGGGTTGTACGGCGTGGTGCGCCATCCGGTCGATGCCGTGTCGTCGATTGCGCGAGCACTACCATCACGCGCAGGCCCCGGCTCGATCCTCGAAGGACTTGGCAAAGGCGATTCGCGGCTGGTCGGTCAACTCGGCGGCTCTGTGCTGGTTCCCGGTGCCACAAAAGGCTACCTCAGCGTCGTCGGGAAAGCCGCCAATACCGTCGCGAAAGTACCGGGTGTTCGCACAGGTCTCGGGTATCTGGCCGGCGCCGGCACATCATTGCTGTCTGGTGCAGGCCACCCGTTCATCGGCGGCATCATGGGCCGCGTCTCATCACCGCTTCTTGAGCGACCCGCTGCCGCCATCGGAAGCGCCGTTGATCGCATACAGAAGGCACTCGGCGTCGACCAGACACCGTTCAACGAGCTTCCTCTGTACCGGCAGATGGATCAACTGCCGGACACGCCCATCCCCATTACAACTCGACAAGCGGCGCCCCCGTATCAACCGTTATCGAGTATTCCGGTCGAGTTTCGTGAAGACTACGCGTTGCTCCAACAGAAGTATCCCAACACTAGTGTTGCCGACAACTGGCTCAAGCAACAGCAGCTCAAGGGCACCACACCGCCTGTAAAGCCGTCGGGCGGATTGGGTAGAGGAAACGTGCCACCCCCGGCGAGTTCGTCAACGGCAGAAGCCGCCAGCGGCACGCCTACGGCCTCACAAGCGCCCACACGATCCCTGTCTGACCTCCAACCGGCGTCGAGCCTGTCCCCGGAGGAGCTTGCCGCACAGCGCGTGGCGTTCGCGGCCCGGTCAACTCGACCGTCACCCCCCATCACCGGAAAGGCCCCACCCGTTCGAACCGCTCGCATGGCTGAGCCGGCGAATCCGGCTGTGGACGAGATGGTCAACCGGATCAACGGTGGTGCCGACACACCCCCAAAGGGCAACGGCACCTTCGACAAAGCCATTGATCAGAAGTCCGCCGACATCGGCGCGCAGCGTATGGGGCGTGAGTTCAGGACGCGCCCGAACTCACCCGACGCAACTGGCGACGTGCGGAACGTGCGCGGCTACTCGGTCGGTACCCCCGACGCGCATATCCCGAACCAGCCCCGCACGACGATCCTCAACAAGATGATCAATATGTCGGACGCGGAGCGCGACGCCTATGTCGCGAAGGCCGGCGATCTGAAGACCCGCACGCAGCTCGAAACGATGCTGAAGACCGTCCGGCACATCGAAGGGCAGTTGCCGGAGAAGACGAGCATTGCCGATGTACTCAAGAAGTATGGTGCTCCATGATCAATCTCGACTTCGTGCCTGTCGTCCTCGGCTCCCTCGGTGCCGTCACAGGGTACTTGTTCAAGAAAATCATCGATTCCGACAAGCTGATCACGGCACATCTGGCGTCAGATACGGTGGCGTTCGCGAGCATTGATCAAAACTTTATGGACTTGAAGACCGGTCAGAACACGCAGTCAGCCAAGCTAGATCGGCTCATCGAACACAGCCGGGACGGGGTGAGCACGCAGCAGGCGTGCTTAGTGTTGAGTTCAGCCGCGTCGTCCGCGATCAACGTCGTAGAGGCGGCGAAAGCGGCAGCACTCATCGTTGTGGCGGCGGCAGCCGAGGAAGCCAAGCATAAAAGATAATCATGCCTGAAACAGTGTCACTCTATCTCTGCGTCGTCTGGTGTTGTGTAGGATTCTTCACCGGGTTGGGATGGGCCATCGCGCACTGGCTTGTCGGCAAACTCTTTCGATAGGAACCGTCATGTGGCACTGGCTGAAGACGTGGTGGAATCCGGGGTTCGACTGTAACAGCGTCGCGATCGCCGCCTTCCTGCGGGTGAATGGACATCACCAGGCAGCGGCGGAAATCGACGCACTTTTTCGGAGGTAACGGCATGGGTGTCTGGTACAAGCAGGACAACATCAATACGATGAAGTCGAAGGTCTCAGCCTGTGGCGGCTCCAAAGGCAAACCCGCCGCTTCTCCCAAGAAGTAGCATCGTCGGTCGAGCTGCCCGCGCGGACAACTGCAAATCTCGTGTGACAAGGCCGAACGAGTGGGGCCTTTCCGGTGATGGGATTTATTGAACGATGACCGTGGCCGACACGCGGCCGGCTTCGGCGCGTCCGACGTTCCGGTAGACGACGGCGATAATCTCGTACTCCCCGGCCGGCAAGTCCTTGAACCAGATCGCCGGCTGTGTCTTCGGTGAGTGGTCCCCGTCCAGTTGCTTCATCGTCCCCTGAAACATGGTCCCGTCGAGTTGCAGGATGAACCAGCGGTTTGCACTGTGGGGTTCGACCGTGACGGTGATCCGCACGTCGCACGGCGCGCGACACACCAGCGGCGTCACCGCGAGCGCGATCACCGGAGGATGGCTTAGGAGGTACGCAAGGAGGAGCGTGAGCACCGGACCCGAAGCAGCGCCAGGTCGAGTTCTTCGGCGATGTCGGGCGCGAAGTCGATGCCGTCGAGAAGTGAGGGTTCGGCGCCGTGCCGGTGGCGAGCGGAGGGAGGCTCAGGGAGGAGCGGGACGGACGCCGGAACCCTCATTACACATGCTCACATAACAGGCGTGGGAGCTTCAACGGACGCCAACAGTGGCCCAATTCCCCGGTAAACGTTCGGGAGCACCGTGAAGATACAAGCGTCGATGCCGGTGCCGATGAGGTAGATCGGCTTACCCCACGCGAGCGCCATACCCATTTCGACGTAGGCGCCTTTGAACGGCAGATCCTTCTCGGCAACGAAGACGAGTGCGTCGGCGTCCTTCACGCCCCGCATATCGCACGCCGCCTGTTCCGGCGAGAACTGTTCACTGTGTGTCCAGTCGAACGTGATCTCGTGCCCTTCGGCAACCATCTGCCGCATGACTTCCCGTGCCCGTTCGCGGTCCTCCCACTTGGCGGCGACATAGAGCTTCATCGCACACCTTCGATGTTCATGCACTCGACCAGTTTCGCGTAGACGCTGATGTCTTGGAGTCGGTCGTTCAGCCCCTCGACCTTGTGCTCGATGCCTTCGCTCAGACCCCACAGCACCGCATCGAGCTGCTTGAGGGCGTAGACGAGTGCCACGACGCGACGGTCAGCGAGCGACAGGCGCGGGTAGAGGGCCAGGATACTGGCGACACGATCGAAGTTGCCGAGTGGGTGCCCACCCTTCGCGTAGTCGTGGTTCTTGTTCGAATGCAGTTCGATTTCTTTCAGCGTGATCGGCAGGAAGGCCGGATGGCCGTGCGGGAACACTCCCCGCAATGCATCTTGTACGGCGTCGTTCTCAGTTTGTGTCAGTGTCAGTTTAGTCATCAGCACACACCATCGGCGCCCATCGCCTGAAACCGTCTTTTGGACACGGCAACGCGCTCCGGCGTCGCCCCCCGCACGAACCCGTAGATGAAGTACTCGAAGACGCGGTACCAGTACCGGCCGCGTGGCGTGGTCTCGGCGAGCGCGAACTGCGGCGCATTCGCCCCGAACGGCGCTCCGGCGTCGTCGGCGGACGCCTGGGCAGGATCCCGCTTGTAGGCAGGACCGAGGTAGCGGGCCAACAACTGAAACTCGTTGTCGTCGAACTGTTCGTCGTCGAACTCGCCGAGGATCAGGTCGTAATGCGACATGACGCCGTTCGGGTAGGCGTAGTCAGAGCGCCCACCGCCCGCCAGTTCGTAGCCGGTGCCGTGCTCGATGCCGACGTGCTTCGCGCCGAACGCGCGGGCCTCGAACGAGAATCCGGCGATTTGTTCGCGGCTATAGCCGGTGCCGGGATTCGGCTTGTGCCAGACCCCATCCCATCCTGGGATCTGCACGACGTACTCGTTCAAGTTGCCGAAGGGCGACGCAGCCAACGCCGGCCCAAGCATCTGTGTCTGCACGATGGCGATGTTGTAGCCGTCCTTGTTCCCGTCGTCACCGCCGAGCGTGATCCAGACGCCATCGAACTCCAGTACGCCGATGGCTTCCTCGATCAGTCCAATGAACATCTGATCGATCGTGGTGTTGCCGTGGGTCAGGTCCAGTGGGCCGAACTTGTCCGGCGAGTAGAAGTTCGGTGCCGGTTCGTTGTAAAGCGGTACGCCGTCGGGGAGCTGGATCAGGAGGATCCGATCGCCCGCGCCCCTCAACTGTTTGGCGACGTTGTAGCGGTCCTCTGCCGACAACCACGCCCAACACGCCGGCCACCACGGGATGCGTCCGTACTGGCGCGTGTCCACCATGAGACCCTGTACGGTGATCTGGCCGCCGAGGAGCGCGTCGCGGGTGGGCGGCGCCGGAAACGAGCCGGGCAACGGCCCCAAGACCGGCAGCGCTTTCTCCACAATCGTGTTGATCTCGGCAAGCACGGCGCGCGTGGCGGTCTCGTGGTCTTCTCCCCGCTGGCGCTTGAACCAGTACGAAGAGGTCCATCGGGCGTAACCGAGCGGGTCCACCCGCGTCTGTTCAATCGGGTGCGTGCGGGCCAGATCCTCCTGACCGTAACGGTCTTCGAGGCGCGCAATGAAGTTTGTGCATTCGGCGTCCGTGACGCCCGGATCAATCGGTTCCATCGGATCTCCTTCTTGGCCCATCACCGGAAGGCCCCCACCCGTTCGGATCACTCGCAGTTATGAACCCCGCAAGAACAATGGTCTTTGAAGCAGTACGCGCGGCACTTTGGATCCTCGACGACGGTCGTTGACGTGCTCTGCGACCCGTCCTCGTTTTCCGTCGTTGAGTCCTTACACTCGCGATGACACGCGCATTTGTGATCAGCCGGTGTCGCGGCGGTGTTCGCGCAGTTCCAACCAGGCGGCGGCTCGTGGTGGCCGGGGTTGCCTTCTTGGGCCATCAGGAGAACCGGACGGGGCATGTTGCAGTGCGCGCCCATCGTTGGCGGCTTGATGGTTTGTGTGGCGACGCCGAGCAACGCGAAGGCGAGAATGATGGTTCTCATTTCAGTGTCAGTTCCCATGACCCATCGACATTCAGCACCGCGCGAGGCATCAGCACGTCGGTCGGCGAGTAACCGGCGACTTCCGCGTATCCACCCCATGTGTCGAGAAACGAACTGCCCATCGCGGCGACCGTCTTGACAGCCTTGATGCCGTCCTTCCCGCGACGCTGCTTCCAAAACGGGATGATCATCGGTTGGTGAAGATGTCCCATCAGATAGAGTTGCGAGTCGCCGTCGCTGGCGAATCGATAGAGCGCCTGTGCGACCGTGCCTTTCGTGCGCGCACCGCCCGACCCGTGCCACTGCGAGATGCGGAACGGGTTGTGCTTCCCGAACTTGATGTCGATCAACTGAATCCCGCGCGAGTAGGGGATTTGCAGCAGCGCGGCGATGGTGATGCCGAGATCCCCGAACGTCGTCAACACGCGGCGTTCGTGGTTGCCACCGACGTAGCCGAGGATGCGATGACGAGCTGGCGCCCATTCCGCACAGAACTCATAGAGCTGCTGTTGCGGTGAGCCGGTGTTCTCCCAGGTCGTACCCCTCGACTGCATCGTGGCGGAGTCCACGTTGTCGCCCGTAAAGATCATGTAGCGGTTGGGTGCCCGCAGAACCCAATCGCGGTACTCACGCACACGCTCGCGCTTGCAGGTAATGTGGCCCCACTGCATATCCGTGATCTGTATCAGCTCCAATGTCTTGAACTTCGAGTCGGTGAAGTCCCACTGAATCCATTTACTCTCTCCGTACATCAACATTCGTGTTGTCATCGGGAAAGCATTCGGCTTCAATACCAAACGAGAAACTAGACTCTCGATAGGCGCGGCCATTTGCTGGATTGCTGGTTCTCTAACCTCTTCGACCGATCGCGCCATAATCTGTTTTCCTTTACCCGCGGCTTGATCCGGTAACGGTGTTTCGTGGCTTTTCCTTTTGCCGACTTCCAGTAGCGTCTGTTCCACGGTGCGTAGGAAATGCACGTAGAGCAGACACGACTTCCAGAACTAAGAAAGTGCGCCTTTGCCGTTCGACGCTGACCACACCGCCCGCAAAGGATGATCTCAGAACCCCACCGTGCAATCCGCCATCGTTGTTGTCGTTGTTTCTTGCATACAGAACAGATGTAGTCGCGCTTACGTTCGGAGCTCGGCACCGCCGGCCGACGCCGACAAACGTGACACTTACGCCGCCGTTTTATGGGCATCGGGTCTCGACGGCGCCGTGAGCACCTTGAAACAGCTCTCGCAGTACCGATAGAGCGACGGCTGACTGCATATGTTGCATGTCTTCGGCGTTCGGCTCATTTGAAACTCTCTTGTTCCAGCCACGAAGGACCGAACTTGCCGTCGGCGACGATGGGCACTTTCCACTTGGCGATATGCTCCATCGTGTGTTTCACCGACTCGTAGAACGACCGCGCGGCGCCCTGTTCCACCAAGAACAGCAACGAATCGTGGACTTGTAGAATCGACTCGACGAGACAGCCGCTCGATCGAGCGCGCGGCAGATCCGTCGTCCACACGGCCGCCATCGCCTGTTTGATCAACCGCTGCGCGCCGGACTGGATCGGTAGCGCGAATGCCTGGCGTTTGCTGGCGGCGGCCACTTCATCGTGCGGGGACCACACCCCCGGCAGAAACCACTGTTCGCCCCACATACCGTAGCCATTACCGGTCTTCTCCGCGTGACTCATGCGGCTGGCTTGGTAGGCGGGGGCGCCGGGAAACTGCTTGTTGAACGTGTCGAAGAACCGCTCGGAGTCGCACTTAACATGCGGACTCTTCCAGCTTTTGCAGCCGGGGCAATTGGCTGACCACGCGAGGTTGCCAGCCTTATGGACCGACTCCGTGAGACCTTTGGCTTCCATCCCCATCCAGTAGCCGAAGTTCGCAGCCTTCGCAGGAAGGCGGTGAGTCGATTCATCTTGATCTTTCCGATCCTTCGGGGCGTTCAACACGAGATGCGCGGTGAGCGTGTGGAGATCGACACCATCCTTCAGCGCCTTGATCATGCGAGCATCGCCGGAGAGATGGGCGGCGGCGCGCAGTTCGGCCATCGAGTAGTCGATCTCGACGATGACGAAGCCCTTTGGTGCCCGCACCAGTCCCCGGATCCGTCGGCCCTCCTCCGAATGTCGGGGTATGCCAAGAACTGGAAACCCACTCGTAGCCAAACGCCCTGTAAGGGTGCGTGTAAGTTTCAGGTTTGGGTGAAGTCGTGTTATATTCACGTTCTTTCGGAGCGACATCAATCCTCGTATCCCCGCTGTATCGCGTCTCGCCGCACCCAAAAGTCCAGCGAACTCTGCGTGACGCCGACGATCGTGATCCTGCGCCACCACGACGCGAACCATACACTCATAGTTCACCCGCATCCTCGGCGTCGCGGAACAACCGGAACGCCGTGACGAATGTCCCGACGCAGTAGCCGTGTAGCCACGCAACCGTCACCAGCACGACACCGACGATGATGTAAATCATGTGACGATCTCCTCAAGCAAAGGTCCGAGGTAAGTTCCCCGGAGTTTGACCAGCTCGCGGTGCGTCTGAATCCGGCCGACGATTGGGTTGTCTGTGTGGTCCGCCAGCGCCTTCTCGCTCGTGGACGCCAGCCCGCCCTTGGTGCGCTTGCGAATGCGGAGACCGATCTTGCGGGTCAGCAGTTCGCGCACCTGCGGGTGTGAACCAGGATTGAAGTCGCGGAGACCGAAGCGGGCCGCCTGTGTCTTCAAGTCGATTGAGACGGCTTCGAGCTTGTCCAGCACGTCCGCGTAGTAGTTGACGGCGGCATCGGCGTCGAACGGGAGACCATTCGCGATCATCGACTCGACGAGTCCGACCTGGCCTATGTCAATTTGATACGGTCTCTGCGTAGTAATGCCGCGTGCCTCGTAGGTCTTGAACAGCCGCCAGGTTGCGCACGGGTCCGCGCCGGCGTACTGCATCACGGCGTCGGAATACGGAATGGTCTGCGTGTCAAAGTCCACACCGGGGATGTCGGTCAGCTCGCCAAGACGTAGGCTGCACTCGCGATACGCCAGCGTGCCGAGGTTCTGACTCTCCGCTTCGAGCACGCCGGAACCGGTCGCCAGCATGTCGTGGTAGGCGAGCACTTGCGTGTCGTGGAATGCGGTGATTAGAATGCCCATTCGCCGCAGGACCGGCACGTCGTGGAGTCCGTTGTGGAGCACAAGCGTGCTACCCGTGATCCACTTGATGAACCACTTAATGAGGTCGTGATCGTCCGCACGGATGACGTAGCCGCGCTCGCCGTCGCAGCTGAAGCTCAGCCCCCACGGTTGAGTCGCCCATCCTTCCGTATCGAGCGCGACGACCGGGTGGGGCCTTTCGGTGATGGCAGGAAGCCGCTTGCCTGCCCGCGCCAGCCACGAACTCGTCGTCGGAGGGCCGGGAGTCCACGGTTTCAGATCGTCGTCCAGAAGGCGTTTGAGACACTTGAGGTCGTAGGCGAAGGCCGACAGGAAGCCCTTGTTGTCGAGGCCGGCTGCCGGGTGGTATATCGGTAGAGCTATGAAGGTTCGCCCGCAAATTTCAACCTCATGCGGGATCCCGTGAACATCCGACATCTTCACGTCGCCGAGCAACGCACGGGTGGCAAAGCCTCCGGCCGCCACAACCACTTTGGGATATACATCCTCAAGTTCTGTGAGGAATCCCGGCATGGCCTGCGCGATTTCTTCGGGCTTCGGGTCGCGACTCTTAGGCAACCCTTCCTTCACGATGTTTGACACGTAGAAGTCAGCACGGCCGAGACCGACGAACCGCCGCATGTCGGACCAGAGCTGTTGGCCGGCCTTACCGACGAACGGCTCACCACGCTGTTGTTCCTCGTACCCAGGCGCCTCACCGAACAAGGCGAGATCGCACGGAACCGGGCCGGTCGGTTCGACTCTCATTGGATCTGGAAGATAGCGGCCGACGTGGGCGGAACGAAGGCGAGCGCGAAGAGACAGACGAAACTGCGGAGTGACATCAATGCACCACCGTCTTCTTCTCCGGCGCCGGCTCGCCTGTCATCTCCTCCGCGACTCGTTCGGCGATGTGCAGCGCGCACTCTTCGTGCTCGATGATGCGCTCGTGAATCAGGTTCGCCATCTCATGTAGCATCTTGATGTTGGCCTCGGGCATGGGGCAGTCCATGTGCAGGACGAAGCTGCAACACTCCAGCAGCATCCGAAACGAGACGCCAACGGCGATGAACACGTCGGTCCGATCGATGATCTGTTTGAGGATGCGCGACGACAGCATCTCAATCAGCGGATCCGCCGTGTCGATCTTTTTCATCACAGCACCGGGACGGAGAGCGCGGTCAGTCATTCAGCTAATCCTTTGAGAATCGCGGCGGCCTGTGATCGCCCCCGTCCCCAAAACGAGAGCGGGTTGATGGTGTGCGGGAGTCGGTCGGCGTACCAGACGAGCCAGGCGCACGTTACCGAGTCCGTCTGCTTCTTGCCCTCGTCGTTCAGCCGGAACGAGTAGCGCGGCAGGACGATGACTTGCTGCGGCGGGTTCGTCTGGAGAAAGTGTTCGCGGTCTTCGGTTGGTTCGAGAAACGAGAGGCGCGCGAGGAACGCAACGTTTGGACTCTGATCCAACGCGTTTTCCAGTATAGGGAGTTCATCGCTGAACGGGGGATTCGCAACCTGCCAGTCGAACTCCCCTTTTTCTCCGGCGTAGGCGAGTCGCGCGTCTCGATGCGTATCGGCCTTTCGCTTGTAGTCGATGTCGTTCGTGTAGACCTTCCGTACCGACGGCAGCGCACGCACCGCCTCAGCGATAGCGCCCTCACCGACACACGGCTCGTAGACGCGGCCGAAGATGTTGACTTCCGAGAGCAACGCCGCGATGTAGTGACTTGGCGTTTCGTAGAAGTCGAGTTCACGCCTCATACGAACTCCCACTCCACAAGGCCGTTATCCACCATCCCCAACGCGACCCACACCGCTTCTCCTAGATCGATCCCAGCCTTGTTCGTGGGTCGTCCGCGTGTATCGATGCCCGACTCAGCTGCTGGCCGCGAGCCCCCGAACACGTAGGCGTGGTCGTGTTCGTTCCACGGCCCGATGTCCAGGACGAGCGCCTTGATCTCTTTCCCGTTGGCCGGATTCCGCACGCGCACCCACAACCGCAAGGCCGCATCTGATGGCAAGGCCACAAACGGCACCACCGCATCGACGAGATAGCCGGTCGCCGTGCGACCACCCACTAACCCTTCGCGTGTTGCTTTCACCTTCTTCATCACTTGTTCTCTTTTATCTCTGAGAAGACGGCGTCCCGATCAGTCATCGTCGTCATCCATTCCGCAGATACAGTACACTTCGCCGCAACCGGGGCAGCAGTCGAAGAGGTCTTCGGGGACTGGTTTGTCGATCCCGTCGATGTCGTCGGGATCCTCGAAATCGTCGTCAATACTCACGGTTCACCCTCCGCTTCGCGGCATTCGACAAATCACTCGGACTGACTTCGATCAAGGCTTCGCTGGCCTCACGGAGCCGGAGGTACACGTCGTTCAGCACGACGGCCTGCGTCCAGTTCACGGTCTTGACGTTTTCGAGCAGATCGCGGGCTTCGAGCAGTAACCCGACGGCCTTTTGATACGCGGCGATTCGATAGCGTTCGTGGAGTTTCGGTCCCGTGCGCCCGTGGTTCTTTCTCGGCCCTGGCATGGAGTACTCGACTAACTTCCCCAATTATTTTTGCCCCGACGCCTTCAATGCCCTCCCAAGCCTTCGCGTCAGATGTCACCAGCTCGTAGACGCTCTCGAATCTCTCTGCAACCTTCTTGCTCCGCCCCGTGCCGACACCGGCCTTCAGTGCCACCAATACCCGCCGAATCCGTGACTTGACGGGGTGCTCGCACGTCAGTGAGAACATCGGCGCCTGATAGACCACGTTGCCGGCGACGCTGCTGTGATCGTCGTAGTCTTTCGACCAGAACGCCAGCAGCTCTTTGACAATGACGGCGGCCGTCTCTGTTGGCGTCGCCGTCCAGCGGACCCGCAGCCCCGACTCCTCCAGCCCCGTCACGAACCGCCTGACATCGGCCAGGAACACGGGCCGCCCTTGGCCTCGACCCATCACCGGAAAGGCCCCACCCGTTCGGCCTCGACGCGGTGGCGTCCAAATCAATCCGCTCTTAGTCGGTCGGATCCCTTCGATGATCAAGTAGCGCCGGTCGTAGGTTTCGCAAAGTCCCGGCACCTGATGCCCGACGAGCCGATCCGACTGCATAGACTGGATGAAATCGGAACCCCCACGCCCGCCCTTGATCTCGATGCCGACCGTGACCGGACCCTCGGGGCCGTTCCCGATGAACATGCAGTCGCCGAAATCCAACGGTGTTACGTCGTAGTCGACCTTGAGCGCGTCGAACAACGGCGCCAGGTGCTTCGAGCCGACGCGGGGATCGATTAGTATCAGAGCGCCCCCCAATTGGATCCACTAGATCGCCATGACACTGTGACTCTGTCAGGGTGTCGTCGAGTGGTCTGGAAGGTTCTCATGCAGCCTTCCTATTGAGGATGATCCCAAGACGTTCACGAAAGAGTCTACCTCTCCTGTAGGGAGAGAGCTTGAGGAGGCGGAGCTTTTCAGCCTCACGCTTGGAGCCTGAGAGCTTCCCAAGTAGCACCCTAACCACATGGTCGCGATCCATAGGGAACCTACGCGGCCTCCGGTTTCGGGACGAGTTCGAGCCACTGGCACCCTGGCGCCTTCATGTCGATCAGGATCTCGACGACCCATTCGGCGTAGTCAGACAACACACGATCACGCACCGAGACCCTGGCGGCGTGGTAGGCGTGGTAGGCGTCGGCGGCGTAGACGGCGGCGTCGCCGTAGG
>VFSW01007563.1_pt1 | contig 15747 bp, 15 predicted proteins | sample 5358111 | NCBI WGS metagenome assembly VFSW01 (sample SAMN11554181, study PRJNA540505) | mine drainage metagenome | isolation source: sediment from site ElyBrook_90M | place: USA: Ely Copper Mine, Vershire, VT | collected 2017
GCGACGGCCAGGTATTCCCGATGACCGGCGTCCTTCCGGTTGAGATTGAAATGACCAACAGGCTGGTCCGCTTCGGCTATGTTGAAGTCGAGCTGATGCGGGATTGTCTACTGGGGACAAAGGGCACGGCGCTTCGTGGGCACAGTTTCCACTACTCGCGTTCGACTGCAACTCGCGAACTGCCAGAAGCATTCCTCGCACGGTACACCCTCTCCGGCAAGAATGAAGTAGAAGGAGTGGTCTTCCGCAACGTGCTCGCGAGTTACATCCATCTCCATTTCGGAGGCGCTCCTTCCATGGCCGCGGCTTTCGTCAACGCTACGGAAGAGATCGCGCACTCTATAGCGGAGGCGCGATGAAACTCTGTGCGCTTGTTCTGCTCTTTGCCGCTGTGCCGTGCTTTGCCTCGCGCACGCTCACCGACGAGTTGGGAAGAACCGTGGTGGTTCCCGATCATCCTCATCGCCTCATTTGCCTTGTGCCAAGCATCGTGGACGATGTGTACAGTCTGGGCGCCGGTAGCGATGTGATTGCCGTTTCCGATTACACGAAATTTCCCGCGCAGGCGGAGGCGAAGCCAAAGATCGGCGCACCCATGAATCCGTCGCTTGAGAGCATTGTGGCCTTGCATCCCGATCTGGTCTTGGGCAGCGGGGATATGAATCATGAGCAGACTGCGAATCAGCTTGAGAGCTATGGCATTCCCGTGTTCATGGTCAACCCGCATGGGATTGCCGGGATCTACACGTCGATCCTCAGCCTTGGCAGAGCTCTGCATCGTGAGTCGGATGCTGCGAGGTTGGTTCAGAGCCTTCAGTTGCGCGAGCAGGCTGTGCGCAAGCGCGTTAGTGGAAAGCCGGTTGTACGCGTCTTCATGCCGGTGTGGTACGACCCGATCGTGACCATCGGCAGGCACGCGTTCATCACAGAATTGATTGAAGCCGCCGGTGGTGTTTCCATCACCAGCGACATCGCGCAGGAATGGCCGCAGGTCAGCCTGGAAGCGATTGTGGCGCGGCATCCAGACGCTCTTCTTCTGGTGCGCAACTCCAAAGTCTCGCTGTCAGAATTGTCGAGCCGGCCAGGATGGGACACCTTGCCTGCGGTACGCGCGGGGCGCGTCTATTACGCCGACAGCCGCATTGACCTACCCAGCCCCGTTGCCATCGACGCACTGGAGGACCTGGCAAAACAATTTCATCCTTGAGATGGACTCGTTCCATCTCTCAACACAAACCGTTTGACCAGCAGGATGTTCGGGAAGCGCGGTGCGAATCCGCCACTACCCCGTAACTGTAAGCGCAGAGGACAAGGCCAGCAAGCCACTGGGAACACCCGGGAAGGCGGCCATGTTCGATGAAGCGCAAGTCAGGAGACCGGTCCTGTTGCACATTCCGAGGGGGAAAACCAAATGGCTCGTCTACTACTGTTTTGTCGATTTGTCTGCCTTTCTGTCTTCTCTATCTGCCTGAGCGGCACAGTTTCTGCGGCGACCGCTCCCATCGTGTCGGGTACCGTCACCGATCCTTCCGGGGCGATGATTTTGGGAGCGCACCTGGACCTGCTCAGCAATGACCAGAAAGTTGCCTCAGCCGTTACCAATCGGGAAGGCCGCTTTTTGCTCTCCGCGCCCGCCGCAGGCACTTACGCGCTCCGCATCTCTGCGCGGGGGTTCAAGACGTACGTCCTTGAAAACCTGCAGCTCTCCGATGCGAAATCGGTGATAGAAAATCCCACACTCCGCCTTGACGCGCTCTCAGAGAACGTGACCGTCACGGCGACGGCAACCCCGACGCTGGAGTCGCATCTTGGCGCTGCGGTCACCATGCTGAGCCCTGACGAATACGCAGGTACGAATGAAGTGCAGGATGCACTCCGATGGATACCTGGGCTGCAGGTGACCCAGACAGGCCAGTTCGGCGGAACAACCGGGCTCTACATCCGCGGCGGCAACGATGATGCAAACGAAGTGCTGATCGACGGCATCCCCGCCAACGACATCGGTGGCGCAGTCGAGTTTGCCGACATTGCGTCCTCTGCTGTTGCCAAAATTGAAGTGCTTCGCGGGCCGAACAGCTCGGCATACGGGTCCGACGCAATGGCCGGCGTGGTTAGCCTGACTTCTCAAGCCGGCACGACTCCGCTGCCGCAGCTGACCTACCTCGGCGAAGGAGGAAACTTCGCAACATCGCATAATGAGGGCTCGCTCGGAGGGAAATGGAAGACGCTGGATTACTTCTCCGACTATTCTCGATTTGACACTTCCAACAGCATTCCCAACAACCGATTTCATATTGGAACCGCGTCGGCCAATTTTGGATGGGCGCTGCTTCCAAACGCAACACTCCGCGCCACCGTGCGACATGACCAGTTAGCAAGCGGCGAACCCAATGCGATTCTGCTCTACGGAATTCCGGACGACACGAAGCAGGCCAACGAAGACTCCTACTTCGGTGTGACCTTCGATACGCAGAGCACGCAAAACTGGCATAACATACTCCGGTACGGAGGACTCCGTCTTCGCTCGCAATTCACCGATTTCGCCCCTACCGGAATTCCTTTCTACTCCGGCGGAAGTTTGCAGGGCTATCTTGGGGCGCCCGTCACCATTCATGGGGCAAACGGCTACACCGTTTCGGGTCAGGCTTATTTTCAATATCCTCAGACGTATCCATATTCCTATCCCACCTCCACGGATCGCGACTTTGTCTATGCCCAATCCGATTACCGCATTCATCCGCATCTGCTGGGCCTTGTCGCCTTCAATTACGAAGACGAGCGCGGATACTCCGGGGGTCCGATGAATTCAGTCGAGAGAGGAAACTACAGTTACACGTTCCTCTTTCAGGGTGACATCAAAGACCGGCTTTTCTACACGGTGGGTACGGGTGTAGAAGATAACGCACTTTATGGAGTTGCCGCTACGCCAAGGGCTTCACTTGCTTACCTGATAAAACACCATCGCAACACAGGCTTCCTGAGCGGAACGCGGATTCGCGCAAGCTTTGGTAAAGGCGTCAAAGAGCCAAGCATCTTTGAGCAGACCGATTCCCTTTATGCCCAACTGGCCGCTCTTCCCAACGGCCAGCAGCTGATCTCCCAATATCACATTGGCCAGATTGGCGCTGAATGGTCGCGCACCTATGACGCCGGGATGGATCAGGAACTGCTTCAAGGCCGTGCGAAGATCGGCATCACCTACTTCCATAATGAATTCACCAACGGGATTGAATACATCCCGAGTCAGGGACTGCTCGACCTTGGTGTCCCGGCGTCTGTAGCCTATGCCGCCACCTACGGGGCCACCGTCAACTCACAGGCGTTCCGTGCTCAGGGCATTGAGACAGACGCGCAGTTCCAGCTCACGAAATCTATGTTTGTGAGGGGCGGATATACCTACCTCGCTCCGGTCGTACAGCGCTCCTTCACTTCAGACGCGATTGGACCAAGTTTCAACCCCAGCTTCCCAACCGTGCCCATCGGGGCCTTTTCTCCACTGGTCGGTGCACGGCCTTTTCGTCGCGCACCTCACTCCGGCTATTTCGGGTTGAGTTACACGCATGCGCGGATCTCTTCGCTCTTGACCGGCACCCTGGTAGGACGGCGCGATGACAGCGACTTTCTGGCCTATGACGCCAACTTTCTTCCCGCGCTTCTGCTGCCGAACCGCAATCTCGACGGAGCCTATCAACGACTGGACTTGAACGTGACCTATGCGATCAGTCATCGGTTGGAAGTTGTGAGCAGTATCCAGAATCTGCTCAGTCAGCATTACAGTGAAGCGTTTGGCTATCCGGCGCTGCCGTTTACCATCCGCTCTGGAGTGCAGCTGACTTTGGGAGGCGAATCGTGGAAGCTGAGATAGTCCGATTCGCAGCCGGGGAAGAGGCTGGAAGCTCATCGGCGCGTCCACCGCTGGGGCCAGTTATCGCCGTTCTCGCTGCGGTATTGGTGATCGCAATTGTGCTGGCGATTACCTGTGGTGCTGTTCGGATTCCACTCGAGAGCATCGTGGCGTTTCTCCTGCATTCTCGTCCTCTGGCACCGGACCAGCGGACGATTTTGTTGGATGTTCGTTTGCCGCGCATTGTCGCAGCTGCGATGGTCGGAGCGGCGCTATCCGTCGCAGGGCTGCTGTTTCAAGGTTTGTTTCGCAATCCACTTGCCGATCCGTATGTGATCGGATCTTCCGGCGGCGCAGTCCTGGGCGCATCGGTCGGCATGGTGCTGCTGCCGCAGGTAAGCTGGATGGGCTTCAGCGCCATCGCGCTGCTTGCCTTTGCGGGCTCTGTGGCCACCATTGCCATTGTGTACAGTCTGGCACGCGTCGGCGGTACAACGCAGGTGGTGACGCTGTTGCTCGCCGGATTCGCCGTCAGCACCATGCTGAGCTACTCCTCGTATTTCGTCGAAATTCTTGACCGCGACTACGGTCTGGGGCTTCGGGTGCTTGCGTCCTGGCTGCATGGATCCATCGGTGTGCCTCGTTGGACCCAGGTGGGCGTTGTCGGATTGCTGTTGCTCGTCGCTCTTCCGGCTTCCGCAGTTCTTGCGCGACGGCTCAATACGCTGGCCCTGGGCGATGAGTACGCTCAGCAGTTGGGCGTCAAGGTTGAGTCGGTGCGGATCTCCATCATCATCGTGGGCTCTCTTTTTGCAGCGGTTGCGGTATCGCTTGGCGGGCTGATCGGCTTTGTGGGGTTGATCGTTCCCCATCTTGCGCGGCTGGTGATGGGCCCGGACCATCTTCGCCTGCTTCCTGTTACGGCTCTTACCGGTGCGGCCTTCCTGGTACTTACCGACACATTGGCACGCACTGTGATGGCCCCATCCGAACTTCCCGTGGGAATTCTGATGGCGTTGATAGGTGGCCCTTTCTTTCTATATCTGCTGCGGCGCACAAAGCGGGGATACGGGGCATGAGCGCATTTCTTACGTTCGACGATGTCTCCTTCTCGTTCGCTCAGGGGAAAGTGCTGAATCGTGCGAGCTTCTCGCTTGCGCAGGGATCGTGCACTGCGCTGATTGGGCCCAATGGAGGAGGTAAGACAACACTGCTCCGCATTGCAGCCGGACTTCTTACCCCGGCGTCAGGTCGTGTCTTGCTTGGAAATCATCCCCTGGCCTCCATGCGCAGGCGTGAAATCGCACATGAAGTCGCCCTGGTGCCGCAACAGTTGGAAGTGCCGTTTTCTTTCACCGTCGAGCAGATTGTGGAGCAGGGCAGAACGCCTTACCTCAGTCTCTTCGGAGGTTTGAAAATGCGGGATCGGCACGCGATGGAGCGCGCGATGGAGTTGGCGGACGTCACTCCTCTGCGGCATCGCGTCTATAACGAACTCAGCGGCGGCGAGCGCCAACGTGTGAAGATCGCACTTGGATTGGCGCAGGAGCCGAGGCTGCTTCTTCTCGATGAGCCGACACAGAATCTCGACTTCGGCCGTCAGATGGATTTGATCAATCTCATACGGTCCTTACATTCAGAAGGCATTTACATCTTCGCTGCGATGCACGATCTGACGCTTATTCCGGGCACTTTTTCCTCCGTCGTTCTGATCAGCCCTTTCGAGCGACTGCGCCAGGGAAGCCCCGAAGAGATTCTGAAATCGGACCTTCTGGAGCGGGCCTTCAGGTGCCCGCCACCACGCCCTTCAACTTTGCAGCACAGCGTATCGACGCCCAGTGAGTTCGCGCTATGAAGATCATGAACACGGCAGCATTCGCGGAGATCAGAGCCTTTGCATCCACTATTGCCCATGTTGATCAGCACTATCTGAAACAGGCCACGCTGCATCTCGATCAACTGACAAAGCCTCTCGGCAGCCTCGGACAATTGGAGGCCGTCGCAGCGCAGGTAGTGGCCATCCGATCAGGTAATCTGGAGCTCCCCCTTCAGAAAGCAGTCTACGTATTCGCCGCAGATCACGGGGTCGCCCATGCGGGCGTAAGTGCCTATCCACCGGAGGTGACAGCGCAGATGGTGCGCAACTTCCTGGCAGGCGGCGCGGCCATCAACGTCCTGGCCCGCCAGCTCGACGCGGAACTGACGGTTGTGGATGTGGGAGTGGATGCTGATCTTGAAGACGCGCCAGGGCTACGCCATGCGAAGGTTCGAAGAGGCAGCCGCAATTTTCTAGATGAGGCTGCAATGACCGAAGATGAGTGCGCAGCTTCGCTCGAACTAGGCATTGAATTAGCCGATGAGTCTAATGCACGAGGCAAGCAAGTCGTCGCGGTCGGTGAAATGGGGATCGGCAACACCACGTCTGCAAGTGCTATCGCCGCAATGCTTACCCAGCGCAAGCCGGCGGAAGTCACGGGACGAGGAACCGGATTGGATGATGCGGGAAGAAATCGCAAGCTGAATGTGATTCGCCGGGCGCTGAGGAAGCATTTTCCGGATGGGCGGAATAGTGAACCTCTGGAGATCCTCCGGCGCGTTGGCGGCCTCGAAATTGCCGCGATGACGGGTTTCTTTCTGGGAGCGGCTCAAAACAGGCAAGTGATCGTCTGTGATGGTTTCATTTCTACGGCTGCCGCAGCGGTTGCATGTGCACTTGCGCCTGCGGTCAAGGACTATCTTCTTGCTGGGCATTGCTCAGAGGAACCGGGACACCGGCATATATTACGCACCATCGGCATTACGCCGTTGCTCAGGCTGAACATGCGGCTCGGCGAAGGCACGGGGGCCGTGCTTGCAATGCCGCTTCTCGAGTCGGCGCTGCGACTCTACACAGAGATGGCAACCTTCGCTTCAGCCGGCGTGAGCGGGGCGGGTGCATGATGCGGCCGCTCAAGGAGATGGCACTTGCGCTGCAGTTCCTGACGCGACTGCCGATTCACTTTGAATCCTTCGACTCCGGCGATTTAGGGCGCGCTGCCGCATGGTTTCCGCTCGTTGGTGGTCTCGTTGGTGGTCTGGCGTCTGTTTTGTACAGGATATTGACCCCTCATGTGCAACGGCCACTCTGCGCCCTGTTGGTCGTTCTATTTCTGGTTCTCATCACCGGCGGACTCCACGAAGACGGGCTGGCCGATTGCGCCGATGCCTTCGGGGGAGGGTGGACGCGCGAAGACCGGCTACGCATCATGAAGGACAGCCGTATCGGCAGCTTCGGAGGAATCGCTTTGATCTTCTCTCTCGGGTCGCGCGTTCTGTTTCTTGCATCGATTCCTGAAAGCCAAGTCACGGCGTACCTGATCTCCGCGCAGGTGCTCAGTCGATGGACCCCGCTGCCTCTCAGCGCAGTACTGCCTTCTGCTCGCGGTCTCGAAGGTCAGGGAGGGAGACTCGCTGGTCGAACAACCGGATTAACTATCATCATTGGAACCTTAATCACGGCGGCTGTGCTCTGGTATCTCTTGCGCACAGCCGTCTGGCAGCCATGTCTCGCTGCGCTCGTGGTGACACTGCTGAGCGGCGCCTATTACCGGAAGCGAATCGGCGGAATTACCGGCGACTGCATGGGCGCTACAATTCAGATCACCGAGATGGCAGTGTATCTGTGTGGAGTATGGAACAGATGAAACCCTGTTTGCTCATCCGACATGGCGAGACTGATTTGGCAGGCCGTTTCTGCGGGCACTCTGATCCTCCCCTCAACGGGGCAGGGCGGTTGCAAGTGCAGCACGCCGCAGACCTGCTGGCCGACACCCCGCCAGATGTCATTTATTCGAGCGATCTGCAGCGTGCCACGCAGACCGCTCAAATGATTGCCCAGCGGTTCGGCCTGTCCCTGATTGTTCGTCCGGGCTTGAGGGAAATCTGCTTCGGCGACTGGGAGGGATTGTCGTGGGCCAAGATAGAAGACCAGTATCCAACGCATGCGAAACTCTGGATCGAGCAGTACCCAGCTGGTTCCATACCGTCCGGCGAGGCCTTCGAGATGTTTCAGCTTCGCGTCCGCACGGAGTTGGAATTTCTTCTGGAGCAAGCAGAGAATCGCGCTGTTGTGGCGGTGACCCATGGTGGGTTCATCCGCACGGCATTGACTGACGTCTATGGGCTTAGCATGGATGCCGCCTGCGAGAAATCTGCATCATACGCCGCCATTGTTCCTTTCCATTCGGCGAACCCAGTACTGGGGGCGCTCGTATGACGGCATGGAATCAAATCCTGGAGCTGGTCGGATGGGGAATGGATGAGGAGCCTGATCGGGAACGCTGCGGCGGCGAAGGCACGATAGCCCGAAGTCAGGAAGACGCAAAACGGCTCTTGCGGTGCCGTTCAGCGTGGGAATCCAAGTCTCCAATTTGTTCGGAGTCCACCTGTCAAATTGCAGACCTGCTCGCGCGGCATGCGCAGCGCACAGATTTGCAGCGCGAGTTTCACGGATTGCAATGGGAACTGCACGTGGTTGATCTCCGTCTACTGCTTAGTTTTCAGCGCAGGCTTGTCTTGCCAGACGAAGGATCAACTCGACTTGATTCTGGCCCAGTCTCATGGCAAGAACGGGTAAATCTCGCGTTTCCCGCAGAGCGGAAGTCGGACTACTCGGTGGAACTGAGTAAGTCGGAACTGGTTCTGCGATCAGCCAACCCGGACTTCCGCGTGCTGCTGGAAGATCGACTCGAGAGTCCAGAGCGGTGTTCCTTTCGTGTGGAGCATGGAAGCCCCTTCATGGAAGTTGCGCACTACGGTGGTCGCTGGTTTCTTCGGGACGGCTATCATCGCGCATGGCGCTTCATGTGCATGGGAGTATTTGAGGTCCCGGTCGTCGTGATTGAGGCCAGAACTCAACAGGAACTAGGCGCTGCACAGAGCTGGTTCTTTTCAGAGAGCACTCTGTTCAGCGAGCGCCCACCCGCGGTGGCGGATTTTTGCGAGGAACATCTGATCCTTCAGTGGCGCCGTCCAGCGCGCCGTAAGGTGATTCGAATCGCGGTGAACGAGTCGTTTGAAACAATCCCCAGCAGTTTGAGAGAGGAGAAGGAACATGAGTATTGCAACGATGCGAGGTGATTCTGGCCAGACGAGTCTTGCCGGCGGGGTCCGCGTTTCAAAAGCCGATTTGAGAGTCGAGACATACGGCACAGTAGACGAGCTGAACACGGTGTTGGGGTTCGCTCGAAGCATCTGTCAAAACACGGAGATTCGGACCTGGACGGAAGAGATCCAGCGAACGCTATTTCGGCTGGGATCGAATCTTGCCACTCCGCCGGAGAGCAAGAAACAGCCGCCTGTCATCAGCGCCGAAGACGTGGACCGCCTTACTGAACTCGTCCACAAGATCGAAGCGACCGAAGGCCTGGTCTCTGACTGGTCGTTGCCCGGTGCCCATGCTGAAGCCGCCGCTTACGAGATGGCCCGCACAACGTGCCGCCGGGCCGAGCGAACTGTCGTGCGGTTCATTGAGTCTGGCGGACACGTCGAGCCCAATGTGCTGGCTTATCTGAACCGTCTGTCCGATCTGATCTGGCTCTTCGGCAGGCTGCTTGAGGTTGAGGCCGGCGTGGATTCCAAGCTTCGGAACGAGCAGCACCGCGGAGCACGCTGGTCGAGGGCATGGTAATGACAACTTATTCCCCTGAAGAGTTGGCCGGCGTGTATCGCGCCATCCGTGAGCGGCGCGACGTGCGTTCCGGCTTTCGGCCCGATCCGTTACCGCAGGATCTGGTTCTGCGATTGCTCCAGTCTGCTCACCAGGCGCCTTCGGTGGGCCTCATGCAGCCCTGGCGATTCATTCTCATTCGCTCTGAAGAGATTCGCCAGGCGGTGCATTCGATTTTTCAGCAGGTGAGCGCTGAAGAGCACCGAACCTATTCAGGGGAAAGGGCGCAACTCTACGCAAAACTCACGCTGCAAGGCATCCTTACCGCGCCTCTGAATCTGTGCGTCGTCTGCGACGCGAACAGCTCACATGGGCATTCTCTTGGACGGCACACCATGCCGGAGACCGCTCACTACTCCGCCGTCTGTGCGATACAGAACCTTTGGCTTGCCGCTCGCGCTGAAGGTGTGGGCCTCGGCTGGGTCAGTATTCTCGATCCGAATCGTATCAAGCCTCTTCTGAAGATTCCGCCCTCAGTAGCGCTCGTTGGCTATTTCTGCATGGGCTATGTCGATCACTTTGCACCGGAACCTGAGTTGGAGAGCGTGGGATGGGAGCGTCGCCTTTCGCTCAAGGATGTGCTTCGCTCGGAGACCTTTGACCAGCCCTGGGAAGGTGCCGAGAAGCCATGAGAACTCCTGCCATCATGGTTCTCGGAACCGGATCGCATGTCGGCAAATCCATGCTGACCACCGCACTGTGCCGGATTCTTTCGCAGGCAGGATATCGAGTTGCGCCGTTCAAGGCTCAGAACATGTCATTGAATTCGGCCGCAACGCCTGAGGGCTTAGAGATAGGCCGCGCACAGGCGTTGCAGGCAGAAGCCGCCGGCATTCCCGCCTCCGTCCATATGAACCCGATTCTGCTCAAACCCTCGGGCGATGCGTCTTCACAGGTGATTGTGCGGGGAAAGATCTGGGGCCATCTTACGGCGGAAGATTACTTCCGGCGGCGCACGGAAGAACTCGTGCCCGTCATACGAGAGAGCTACGAACTCCTTGCCACGCAGAACGATCTGATGATTCTGGAAGGTGCAGGCTCCCCGGCGGAGATCAACCTGAAAGATCGCGACATTGTGAACCTGCGCATGGCGAAGATGGCCGGGGCGCGCTGCGTGCTTGTGGGAGATATTGATCGCGGCGGCGTGTTCGCTTCGCTGCTCGGCACGCTTGAACTTCTCGATCCTGTGGAACGGGATCAGATTGATGGCTTCATCATCAACAAGTTTCGTGGAGATATCAGCTTGCTTCTGCCGGGCGTGCGAGCCATTGAGCAACGCATGAGGAAACCTTGCCTTGGTGTCGTTCCCTTTCTCCACGGCCTCACTCTTGACGAGGAAGACAGCGTATCGATTGAGCAGCGTGCGTCCTCGACATGGACGGAGGACGCATCGCCGCATCGGCCGCTTCGTATCGCAATTGTCTGCTTTCCCTCCATTGCAAACTTCACGGACTTCGATCCCCTGCTCGCAGAGCCGTCCGTGCAGGTCCGATTTTGCCGCACCGCGGAAGAGATGGGAGGCGCGGATTTGATCGTCCTTCCAGGAACCAAACAGACCATCTCCGACCTTCGCTGGATGCGTGGGTTGGGCATGGACCAAGCACTCCTGGCTCATGCTCATCGCGGGGCTGTACTCGGAATCTGCGGCGGCATGCAGATGCTCGGCGCAATGATCGAGGATCCATACTCAGTTGAAGGAGGAGGACGTGAGGAAGGTCTTGGTTTGCTCCCGATCCGTACTGTGATGACTCAGGAGAAGACAACGCGGGAAGCAGAAGGAGATTTGCTGCTTCCTCAACTCTTCGGCCAGCCGATCTCTTCGTCGACAGTGTGCGGGTACGAAATCCACGTCGGGCAGACGGAGTACCTGGAGTCAGCGGCAGCCTTTGCGCGCATCCGTCGTGCCGGATCTCCAGATGAAATTGTGTTGGATGGGTGCGTGGGTCAGCAAGAGCGGATTATCGGAACTTACCTGCACGGCATCTTCCGTCACGACGAATTTAGACATTCGTTTCTCAGCGCGCTTCGCGCGTCTTGTGAACTTCAACAGCCAACGGCATTCTTGCAATGGCGGCAGTTGCGGGAACGTCAATTCGACCAGCTTGCCGCTGTAGTCTCAGCCGCCGTGGATCTACGCACAATGCTGGGATGGGTAGGACTGCCGTGGCCCGCAGAGCGAAAGCAGGAGGCACCATGCGCATCCAGAGCCTGACCGCCGCGTACATACTCGATTGGATACTGGGAGACCCGGAAGTTCTGCCCCATCCAGTGCGACTCATCGGAGCGGTAGCCGATTCCGGAGAACGCTTGATGCGCCCGCTCGGCTCTGGCCCTGCATGGGAATTCGCAAGCGGAGCGGCCCTGACAGTCCTTATTGCAGCAGGCTCTGGCTGCGCCGCGTGGAGTATCGTGCGCAGCGCACGCCGCTTAAGTCCTCCCCTTGCAGCGTCTATTGAAGTTCTGCTTGGCGCAAGCTGTCTTGCCACGCGGAATCTTCTGGACGAAGCGCAGTCGGTCCTGGCCGCGCTCGAAGCAGATGATTTACCTAGGGCGCGCGTACGGCTCTCACGTATCGTCGGTCGCGATACGGCAATGCTGGATGAGCCTGAAGTTGCCCGCGCTCTGATCGAAACACTTGCGGAAAGCCTCTGCGACGGAATCATCGCGCCGCTCTTTTATCTCGCTATCGGCGGCATACCCGCGGCGGTAGCGTACAAGGCCGTGAACACGCTCGACTCGATGATTGGACACCGCGACTCGAAGTACTTCTGGTTCGGAAAGACAGCGGCTCGCCTTGATGATGTGGCCAACTATCTTCCAGCGCGCCTCACGGCCCTTCTTCTTTGCGCATCCGCTTGCGCACTTCAGCAAGGCAATGCTGCAAGCGCTCTCCGCACATGGCGAAGGGATGGCCGCAAACACTTGAGCCCGAATGCGGGTCAGCCCGAGAGCGCAATGGCGGGTGCACTGCAGGTTCAGTTAGGCGGTTTGAATACCTATGGGGGAGAACAGGTACAAGCACCTGTTCTGGGCGAAGGCTTCCCGCGTCCATCGCGTGCTAGTGCACGGCAGGCACACACGATCACCGCAGTCGCCTCTCTTATAGGCTTTGCTGCCGCATGTGTATTCCTGGCGAGGAGGCAAAATGCCTGAAGCTGTCGAGACGCGCGCTGTGCCGGCTCACGGTGGCCAGCTCCGCCAGATTGCGGAGCAATTCGCCGTACCCATGAATGAACTGCTGGACTTCAGCGCCAGCATCTATCCTGACGGTCCTCCTGTCGGAGTGATGGACTCGTTGATGGAGGCAATCCGCGATCCTCTAATTCTCCGCGACTATCCGGACCTCGATCTTCGTGAACTGCGCACTGCTTTAGGCGCCTACGCAGCGGTACATCCGGCCAACATTCTGGTGGCCAACGGCGTGGCTCCCCTGATCGATGCCGCGCTCTCAGCGCTTCGATCGCGACGCTGTTTGCTGCCCGTGCCTGCCTTCGGAGAGTACAGGCGTGTTCTCAAAAAGTGTGCCGTCGAGATCCATCCTTACCATCTGCTTCCGGAGCTGGACTTCCGCCCGGACTGCGAGCAACTGATCGGCGCATGCCAGCGACATCAATGTGACACGCTCCTTCTAACCAACCCGCAGAATCCTTCGGGTATCACGTTGTCCGCTGAAAACATGAAAGACATTGTGCAGCGCGCCGCTGAGAACAAGATTCGAGTTCTGCTCGACGAAGCCTTCATCGATTTTGTTCCGGAGGGGAGTCTCTCTCAGGATGTACTGACCTTCTCGAACCTGATTGTCTTTCGATCCTTGACGAAGTTCTTTTCCATGGCGGGATTACGCGTCGCGTATCTCATCGCTCCTGAGCATGTGGTTCGAGTTATCTCATGCAACGTAGCGCATTGGCCGGTTTCTTCCGTTGCGGCAATGGCCGCAAAAAGAGCAACCGAAGACCCCACGTACATTACCGCAACCATTCTCCGGAATCGGCAGGAGCGCGAATGGCTCCGTGCCGAGTTGCTCAGCCTGGAAATGACCCTCTTTCAGGGCAGTGCGAATTATCTGCTCTTCAGGCTGCCTGAACAATTGCGGAGCAAATCTGTCTGGGAGCGTCTCATTGTGGATCACCGCATTGTTGTCAGAAACTGTGCGAGTTTTGAGGGCCTGGACAGTTCTTACATACGAGTCAGTGTTCGGAACCGTGCCGACAATGAGCAGTTGATTCAGGCGCTCTCTTCGTCCGTCTCATCCAGAAAATTGAAGCGCGCTGCTTCTCCTGGCACGGCGAGTTAGATCAATTGCTCGAATCGCCTTGCTGTTCGGGCGACCGCTGATTCTACGAAAGGTCTTAACGAATGTCCGCATCAGAACTGAAACCGCAAACGGATATATTCCCACGCCGCATCGTGTGTCTCTCCGACGAGGCCACCGAGCTTTTCTATCTGCTCGGTGAGCAGGAGCGGATCGTCGGCGTTTCGGGCTTCTCTACGCGTCCTCTGGAAGCACGGTCCAAGCCGAAGGTATCGACCTTCCGGGATGCAAACTTCGAGGCGATCGAGCAGCTGAAGCCGGATCTGATCATCACCTATTCCGATGTGCAGGCGGAGATCTCGCGGCAGGCCGTGCTTCGTGGACTTACTGTCTTCAATTTCAATCAGAGAAGCATTGCAGAGATATTCGATTTCATTTCGCTTATGGCGAGGATCGTGGGCAAAGAGGATCGGGGCAATGCACTCATCTCCGAGTATCGTGATGGATTCAAGAGGATCGCGACGGCAGCAAAGTCGTTTCCTCGTCGGCCCCGCGTGTTCTTCGAGGAATGGAAAGACCCGCTCATCAGTGGGATTCGATGGGTGGAGGAACTGATCGAGATCGCTGGCGGAGAACCGATCTTTCCTGAGCTGCGGGATCGGCGTAAAGCAAAGGAGCGCGTTGTGGATTCGGCTGAGGTCATCCGCCGCAACCCCGACGTCATCATTGCGTCGTGGTGCGGTATGAAAGCGAACAAGCAGGAAATCTCATCCCGGCCTGGTTGGCAGCAGATTGCCGCTGTTCGCGATGGGCATATTTACGAAATTCGATCTTCCTACATTCTTCAGCCGGGACCAGCATCCCTAACCGAAGGCATGCGGCAGCTGCACTGGATATTATCGCATGTAGTAGGTCATGAAGTGCCAACAGAGGTCATGCCGTGCGAGAAAGGCGATCCGGACGTTTCAGCATAGCCGCCAGACAGTTCATTCACTCGCATTCACCAATTCAATAGCCTTCGTTAGTATCGATGCCATAAGAGTTCTCCTGGTATAGATCGGCACGGAGATATCCTGTATGAGTTTCGGCACGTTCATGAAAAACGCGACGGACAGTGAGGCAACTCGCGTTCGAGCAAAAGCTATCTCGCACATACCAGGATCGATCCCGAAAAGTCGGCCAGTGTGTGCGCCGGGATAAACCGGCATGAAGGAGAGGATGAAAGGGCCTTACGAGAAAGGTCTAGCGAACCACTCGGCCCCAAGTTTTGCGCCGCGCTCCGTGAGGGGTGAGGCGAAGCGTAAATCGAACGCGAAGGGGGGAAGGTAAGCCGGAGACGTTCGATTTTCTGGGCTTCACGCACATCAGCGGAAAAGACAGGAACGGGCGTTTCAGCGTAAAGCGCTTGACAATCCGTAGGCGTATGCGGGCAAAGTTGCAAGAGGTTAAGCAGCAACTCCGCGCACGCATGCACGACGCTACGCCGGACACCGGCAAATGGCTCCGTGCAGTTGTGCAAGGCCACTTCAACTACTACGCAGTACCCGGGAATCTGGGCAGCCTCGGCAAGTTCAGAGAACGGATTCTTAGCATGTGGTGGTATGTTCTCTGCCGTCGCAGCCAAAGGCGTGGGGTGACGTGGGAACGCATGATCGCGATTGCCAAGCGGTGGCTTCCTTCTCCACGCGCGCTCCACCCTTATCCCGCGCAGCGCTTCGCCGCCAATCATCCGAGATAAGAGCCGCATGCGCTAGTGAGCGCTCGTGCGGATTCTGAGTGGGGGGTATCAGGCAACTGATATCCCTACCGCGACTCGCCGATCTGCCTGGGGATGATCCTGGGTTGACGAGAACAGGCCAACGCGCGTTTCCAAGATCAGGGACGGCGAGCGGCTATTTGATCTGGAGAGGGTAGTAGTACGACGCCTGATCCTGCTCATGAGTT
>VFSW01007564.1_pt1 | contig 15746 bp, 27 predicted proteins | sample 5358111 | NCBI WGS metagenome assembly VFSW01 (sample SAMN11554181, study PRJNA540505) | mine drainage metagenome | isolation source: sediment from site ElyBrook_90M | place: USA: Ely Copper Mine, Vershire, VT | collected 2017
TAGTCCGCGTTCCCAGTACATAGTCCAGTCCTTAGTTGACAGTGAATGATTTCGATCAACGCGGGCTGCTTCCTGTTTTTTCTCATGTCGTGCGCTTTCCTTTCTGAACAAAAATGACTTCCTCGAAGTCTATGGGTGGGCTGCCATTTTTTTCAGCCAATCTGCGGAAGAAACTTTTTCGGGATGTTTTCTTTGTGCCGCCATGGAACATATCACGCGTGCCATGATCAATCGTCAGGTGAGCTCGAGCGCGATACTTGCACCTAAACCCCACGTGTTCCAAGAGCTTGACGGTGTTATCGCACAAGGGAACACGCTGTTTGTTCCTGACGAAATCCTTGACAACGACCGCAGCCCACCCACCGGGCTTCAAGATTTTATAGCACTCGGAATAGACTTGCAGCATCGCCTGCCAGTATGTTTCGCCTTTCTGATTGCCAATGTTATTCTTTTGGTCTTGAGAATACTGACAACCCCAGTTGTGAATTTTCTTTTCAATGGAAGCCTTTGTGGGCTTCTTAGAACGATGCCCAATGCCTTCCTCATACGGCGGGCTTGTTACGATGCCGTCAATTTTCCCTTCTGGTAGATTGCCGATATTGGTTTGATCTCGTGTCGTGCGCCATGCGTCCGCTTTTTCACCTGAGTAGGGCTTCATGTTGCCGTTCTGCATCTCCGGTGTGCCGCCGTCCATCCTGATCTCGGCATAGGGTGGGGATGTGATGACGGCTTGTACGTCTCCCTCTTTGAGATTCTCGGTGTTGCCCTTGGATCTCTTGCCGCTTGTACCTTGGTACGATCGTTTGCCTATGTTTGCGTCGAGCTTCTTTCCTTCGCCTTTGTATCCTTTGGTGTTGATACCTTTGGCGCCACCTTGGTGTGGTGTGAATGGTGGACTGGTCAAAAGCGCTCCGGCTTCTTGAATGTACTCGGAGAGCTTGCGGCTATCGCCTTTGAGAGCCAGTGGAAACAGCACCCCGGTTGCTTCCCACAATCTTTTGTGTTTTGAAAAATTGGCAACGGTGAGTTGGTAGAACTTCTCCTCGAGTTCGAGCGTAATGACTTGGTAGCCCTTCCCTGCGCCGACGATGGCCGTTATCCCCACACCACCGAATGGGTCGACGATCGTGTCACCGGGTGAGATCATCCTGTGGTGCTGCATAAAATCGTAGATGCGTTTGCATAAGGAGGTTGACATCTTCGCCGGGTGAGCAAAACTCTCCGGTGTGATGTACGCTTTTGCGTTCTCGCGGTAGCAGTTATGCCAGTCAAGCCACTTCATTTCAAACTCTCGATGAAGGTGAAGACGCGCCGGACGACGTTCTCAAATCCTTCTTTGGTGAGTGGTTCACGGAATTTTTGCTCGCCGTGTGTGTTGTTGGCGATGAAATCCACGCTTGCGGTAATCCCCTTGGAAACATTACCTGCTGGGAACCACAGAAAAATTGCCACCTGCGAGATGTTGCCCTTTAAGAATGGATCGATGAATTCGGTCAGTGACGTTTTTGGTTCGCCGAATTTTTGGATGTCAGAATTTGGGTTCATTTTTCCTTTGAAGATCAACAAGCACGGAAAGAGACCCATGTAAGTCTTTAATCGTGTCCATCAAAGTGCTAATCAGTTGGTTTAGTTGTAAAAACCTCTGTCCCGCCTCGCTTCGTTGACGTTTTAACGTGTCGGTCTCTACCACCAAAGCCAACCGGGCGGACCTATAGTTGTCAAGGTATTCTTGTGTCTCTTTGAGTTCGCGCTTCAGCCTGCGGATGTTGACACTGGTTTTCGCTTTTTTGTTTTTCACTGGTTACGCTTCCCTTTCTGTGGTTGTGGTGGTTTGATTTCCCGACGGAGATTCACAAGTAGTTGCCGAAGGCGCCACTTCGACCAGCCGAGAAACGTGTGGCGGACCAACCTGGTGTACAGTTCGGCGTGGACTTGGCCGACAAGCCGCATGATCTCACCGTGCGATTGCAGGACGCTCTCGGCGATCTGCGAGTCTTTGGCTACTTCGATTCTTGCGCACGAGCAGAAGTTCATTGCCTTGCCGCCACCGGAAGTGATTGATGTATGTAATACCCCGCGCCCGAAGCAATCCTTCTTCTTGCACTTGGGATCCGCCGTAACCCGGAAGACGCTGTCACGGAACTCTCCGGCTGTGGGTGGTGGTGGCGCGGTGGCTGGTTGACTGGTTTGTTCTTCGGGCATTACGTTCTCCTTGTTAGTTTTTCCCAGAGTGTTGAGGACTCGTATATGTAGTTTTTTAGATGGGGCACTAAGTGTTTCCTTGTTGTCAGGTTTAAGAAGGCTGCGCCGAACTCGTGAACACAAACCTGTTTCTCGCACACCGTACATCTGTGGTAACGAATAATGTACGTGCCTTCATGCTTTGACCGAGATGTGACGAGCCTCCACTTGTGTCTCCTATCGAGACGCTTGACACGTTTGAACCCGGTGTACTTCACTTCAATCCTCTTTCCTCGCGCTCGGACTTCGTTAGTGGAACGGGTGTGTCGTTCTTGGGTTTGCGAAAGCGATCTGCTTCTGGACACGTCCCCCAATGGCTCCGGTGTTTGGTGTGATCGTAAATCAGTTCGCCGTGATAAGTCTCGGCATCGACAAGCATTTTCTTTCCAGCTCGGGTACCCATCCACACCACATCAGCACCGCATCCGCGACATTTTGTGACGGGGTTGTTCACTTTTTGCCTTTTATTTTTTCCATAACTTCGGCAATTGGTTTGTACGGCTTGAGTTTTTTGAAGGCCTCACACGTCCTTTCGTGCTCTTCGAGTAAATCACCACGTACTTCTCTCTCACATCCATAACAGTGCATAAGTGATCGCGCAAGAATCCCGGGAGAGGGACTCGATCCGTTAGCGATCGACCGTTGCCTTTGGGTGTTCTCTTTTTCCTTGCGGAGAATACCTTTGACGTAGCGGAGGGTCTGTTGATCTTTTCCGGCTTGCCGGGCAACATCGATGGAGTTGTAGACTGGTCTCCATCCGTAGGCTTGGCATAACTCGACAAACTGTTTCTTGTCCTCATAGCTTGTTGTGCCCTGCCTACCCCATTGGCTCAAGAGGTATTGTTCGAGGTCGGGACGTGTTTCTTCCCCCACACCCCCTTCTTCTTCCCTATCCCCTGTCCCTGTCCCTGTCCCTATTGGTGGGTTTGCCAACCCATTGGTAACCCATTGGTAACCGTTAATTTTGGTGTAATAATCAACAAAATACTTAACAAGCATCACAGAAGAACAATGTTGAAGATCGTTTAATATACTCTTCATGCAGTTAGCGTTAAGCGCTTGGTGCCGCACAGCATTCTTAACCCAAACAACACCAACCTCCCAATCGTACTGGATTTTTTCAGCAGTGATAAGTTCTTTGAGAGCTGCGGTTGTCTCTTTGGTTGATAGTCCGGTATCAGACGATAGACGCTTCAACGACAAAGAGTAAAGAGCTGATTCGTTCCGGAAGGGATTCGTGAGTAAGTATATGAAAACGTATTTTCCGTGCGCTGAGAAATTCTCAAAGGCGGGATCATTCCATATCTTCACGTGGAGGCTCCGATAGTTGGCCATTGGTGTACCAAAAAAGTTGCCCTGTAGATACCAACGACAAACTCAGCCGACAAAGGGAGAGGGTAGACGCTGGCTCTTACAGGGCATAGTGAAACAACGGAAGTTTTTGTCGGCGTATTTGTCGGGATCAATGTACTCACTTTTTCAGAACTTGTCAAGAGATTTTTTTGCACAATCTGTTCACTCACTCGGTGTTGATGATTTCACTTACATCATACCAATATCCGGCCTTAATGTTCCCTTTCACCGGGAAGCCGGAGTCTATCAACCAATCCACAGCGCGTATGACATCGACCTCGTTCACCTTTTCTTTGTGATGTTTCTTGTTCCACCTGTCGATGATGTCGCGGGCTTGGATGGGTTTGGCGCGGCTTATTTTCTGAGCCTCGGTCTCGAGCCGCAACAGCTTTGCCAACGGTGAAGCGAGTTTACAGAAACTCATTTTTCTTTCGCGGCTCCAACACAATCTTATGTTGATCGCGTACCAACCAATCGGCAATACCGATTGCCATGTCCGCCGTAAACTTTGCGCCGGTTTCCAAAATATGACCAGCATCCACCCCTTTATCGTATCCTTGTCCAGTGCCGATGTACGCTTTTGTTTTGTGACTAATTTCGTCTTCACAGATCACGATCCCAATCGGTGAAGGTTGGCCCATCTGGGTAAACCAGAGCGTGTTGATAATCTTACTCATATTTGTAGTCCAGTATTACTTGAACAGTGGTGATATACCGTAACCAAACGTGACCAACCAGATGAGCACGTAGCCAACGCCAATAGCCCTCTCTCGCCAATCGTATTGACCACCCAAGATGAAATCAAACGCGGTTCGCAAACCAAAGGAAGCCGAAACAGAGAACCCGAGGCAGGCGTAATGTTGCCAAGTCATAGGGTGTCTCCTTTGTCCTTCTTGCGACCACGCTTCTTCTTCCCGGTGGTGCGGTCGGCTTTGGTGTAGCGTTTGTGCGGACGACCTTCGGTCAAGAGTTTCTTCCCTTCGCCGATCTCTTTGAAGGTGGTCTCAGTGGCACTGTCCGGGTGTTTCTTGTGGAAGGGGAGTTCCGGCTCGCTCTTCTGCCGGAAGAGCATCCGCATCTGCTCGGTTTTCTTTTCCGCTTCATCCTGCGCTTGTTTCAAAAGCAATTTTCGCGTGCCGATAATCTTGTCGAGTTCTTGAAGTTCTGCTTCGAGCCTCGCGCCCTGTTTGGCAATCTCGTCTGGTTCCATGTTATGCGTCATCCTTTCTTTTGAGTAGTGATGAATTAAAGAGCTAAGGGCTATCCTCTGTCCGGCGCTTGGGAGGGAAGCGCATGGGACGTGGGGAAGACAGCCCCCTCGCTCATGATTTTTCAATTCTGATTACGGTTTTCTCTTCCTTGCAACCTGAGTATTGCAGGTATTGATCGTTCACCCACGGCGGTGAATCTCCACGCAAGTAATTGGCTTTCACAAGAAAGTCCAAGATCGGTTTACAGCCCTGTACCATGTTGCCCTTATCAAGGTAGCGCTTCCGGTGACTCTCGATCGTGAGTTCAAGTTTGCGGGTCGGTCGTACAGGTTGCGCCGGGAAAAAGAATTTCAACACCTTGTACCAGCCGTCTCGGTAGTTTTTGTAAGCAAACCTGTTGTACCTGTTCACCACCTTGTTGGCGCTCTCAATCCTCTTCGGGATCTCGATCGTGAGGTACTTGTCCATAGATCACTTTTCCGACAACCACAAGTGCGTTCGTGAGTCGAATTCACGAAGACGTTTTTTTAGTTCTACCAACTGAGAGCTGTGACCGTTTTGGTAGTTCTGCAATTTTTCCAGCACCATCTCAAGCGCACGTTCTTCTGTAAGATTGATTCCATCGTGTCGTACTTTGCAGGGCTGACGAAATTCGATAACACACTCTGTCCCATTGTGGACGTAAGCAATAGTGTGGCCGTCATCGGGGGAGCCCCGAAACAAACCAATCGTACCATTTGGATACCACTTAATGTGGGTCGCATCGTTGTACTGAGCACTAAGCCCTGTCGCAAATCGAATGGTTATCATAGTGATGTTCCTCTATTGGTTCTTGCTTGTTCAAGAAGCCTTGCCCACTCTTCGGGTGTGCGTTGTATTTCAACCTTCGTCATAGAGTTCGTAGATGTCGGCCCCTCGCTTTTTGAACCTTGTTTGGTCTTTCCCTTTTTGCGCTTGTAGGACCCGGGTCCCAGCTTCAAACGCCCGGTGTAATCTGTTCTCAAGGTACTCTTCTGCCGTAAGGCTGTCGAACTTACGGCAACCAGTTCCTTCTTCTGATTCTCGCCAGAGGTTCCAGAAGAAGGGACGGCGGTAGTATGGTTTTTTCTCCATAGGTGTTCTCCAATTTTCGTGTAACCGGCAGCCTCAAGATACCACTCAGTAATTCCCCACATCGTTGTTGGGTCGTCCAACCCCTTTCCATCTGCCCGAGCACAAACAAACTTGTTACACTTTTCCAGATCAACTTCGCGTAGGACTCTGGCAAAGGCACTCTCGACCGTATCAGCGTCAACAACTCGTTCGATCTCGCCTGTCTGGACACGATACTTCACTGGTCGGATCAGTTGACAGTTGGAAGTTCTGTCTCAAGTGTGAGCGGCGCAAGCCCCATGTCTTTCCTTACTTCTTTTCCCACTTCTGATGTCTCGATGTCAATGAGTTGGAGAAATAGCCTGTTTTGTTCAACGCAGAACTCCTTGTATGTGTGCTGTGAACCAACCCACTCTTTTTGAAAGTTGCGGAGCGAGTTTTTGCTCAGGACTGTAAACATTCCATCCAGAGCTGAGAGGATCCGCGCACGTTCTTGCTCAGTGTAGGTGTGAATGTTTTTCTTAACGTCGCCGATGGTCATCTATGCAGCCTCAGTAATTTTCCGGTTCAACTTTGCCCACAGTTTAGAAAGATATGGCTGTGGTATAAAATCAATCTGTTTGATGTTTTTGTTCTTCCAATCAATTAAAGCGCTTTTGGTGACAGGGGTGAATATGTCAAGCGCTTGGTCAAAAGAGTCGTAGAGGCTTTGCTGCTCTTGTGTCAATGCGACAACCGCCGTGGTCGGAGTTTCCAGTCCAAACAGTTCCTCGGACTGAGATCGGGCAACCGGAGCCTTGACGGTTTCCTCCGTACTATCGTCTTCCGATTCAATTTCTGCCACACCCTGTTCCGATAAATCTGTATCTACCGGAGCAGCCAGCATGAACGCACCACCACGTTTATCGGTCGCCTCCAACTGCTTCACGATATTTGTCTTTGTACCGAGGACTTGCAGGTTCCACACCGGATAGGTATCTCGAACATTTCCAGCCTTATTAATCATCTTCACACTCAGAAGAAACGGAATCCCCACGAGCCTTCCGAACTGCATCTTGATTTCAGTGAGATGGGAAAGAATGTTGTGTCCGGAATTCACCGAATGACTCTCGAAGAGATAACAGATCGGCATCTCAAAGTCCTTGATGTTGGGACAATAGATATACGCTTTGAGTTGAACGTCCGCACGACACATGATCTTCTTGTCGTCCTTGTTGTCGGGATCAAGATCGAGCGCTTTACAGATGCACGGCGTTTCCTCTCCGGCTGCGAACGCCTTACCTTTGATCTCGTAGCTCATCCGGTGTGTGCAGTCCTTACCGTCACACACTCGCTGTTTAACGCCACGATCTGAGCCTTCCGATTTCACATACCGGGTGAAATCGAAGTTCATGTCTTCCTCAATATCGTCCGATGGGAAAAAGACAATCATTCTTTGTGGTTTCTCTCCATACGCACCAATCAGTTCAGGGAATTTTTCGACATTGAAATGATCGAGCTTCATTGGAATATCCATCGTGTTCGCTTTGTTGCGACCCATTTTGCCGGATTTGATCTTGCCACGCTGGTCGACAACAATTCTCTTCTGCATTATGCTTGGATGTATCATGGCTATCTCCCAGAGGCAAGTGATGAGTCTTCGTAGAACTTAACTCCACCAACAGGCACAGAGCCCTTCGTTGACCGAGATAATGCCTTCATGTTCTTCAAGAGTTCTTCTTGGACGTTTGGCGCAAGGTAGTATTCGATCGGCACCTTCTTTGGGTCTGTGATCTGGGCTGTCCAGAACTTCTTTTCCGTGATTGCCCCGCCAGAAGCTCCTCTGGTCGTTGTTGAGACTTCTTGTATGACCGGAGGAGGAACAAACGCAACGTCCTTGCCGGTCTTCTCAGCTTTCTTTTCTGCTGCCTTCTGAGATTTCTCGAATTCCGCTTGAGCCTTGCGGTTCTCCGCATCGATCCGAGCTTGCTTTTCCTTGCGGTACCCGAGTACCTTTGTTTTGATCGTTAGTTCGGCATTCTCAAGCGCCGTGGTGAGAGGCTTAAACATACTGTTGACACGCTTGACAAACTGGTTGAAGGGATCAACATTCTCGACTCTTGCGGCTTCAACGGTCTTTTTGTGACCGATGATAGCCGACAGTACGTCGGCGGCCTTCGACTCGCCGTCATCGTCTAAGACATCCATCTTGTTCGCAATTGTTTCCGCCTCGAGTCCCAGAGCGGTGTATTTCATCAGATCGATCTCGATCTTTGCTACTTTTCCGTTGATGGGGAGTGTCAATACTTCTGTTGTTGGAGTGTTCATTTTTTCCTTCCTCTCTTGTTGTTTTTGAGACTGATTTTTTTCTTCCTGGGCTTTTTCCTGGGCTTTGACTGTTGTTTCAGGATTACCACATCTGGGATTTCGATAATATCTTTATCGCTAAACGGTCTGGTACACGCCTCGCAAAGTATTTTTGAGGAGAGGAGCAATAAAAACCCATCATCCATCTGCCTTCCCGCGTAGAATGTCGTCTGCCAACCCCTCTCACTCTTGGTTCCGATCCGCAAGTTCACCGCGTACCCAATCTCTTTGCCAGCCAAAAGATCCGGGACGTTAACTCCTCGTTCGTAGGCCGCCAGTTGAGACACCCACCACTCGTAAGGACCGCTGCCAGTCTTTACGTCACAGATACCAATCTTGCCAACGAAACCCGCACACATACACGCTCTCACACCACAGGGCTTCGTCAACATCCACACGAGATCACCAGTTCCGGCAAAGCCATGATCGAGATTGTAGGCTGGAAACTCGCTCAAGTAAACAACCGGCTCGTGAGTATTCCAGAAATCGGCGAACGAAAGAATGACATCCCACTCGTCGTCATTGAGTTGTGTGAGGCCGCCCGCATCGTTACTCGGAACAAGAAGCTCATCTCTTTTCACGTAACCATTTCCTAAGACGATGGTCGATATTGCCTTGTGGATTCGGTCGCCACGTTCACCCGCAGCCCTTAATATCTTGTCGGCTTCATCTTTCGTTTTTGAAAGAAGGTATTGGTGAAATCGTTCTCCTTTGGGAAACCCTGTTCCGAGGATGTGCGTAATCGACTTGAGATAGCGCTTGGTCGGGAGGTGGTAATAGTGCGTCCAATTCCCTTCACGATCTACGACCCGAAAGAGGTCTGCGTCCTTCGTCGGTTCGAGTGTATGCGATTTCATAACGGTTGTGCCGACTGCTGTATGGTAAGAGCTATATTCTTGTCGTGCTTCATCCCGATGAGTTTTGCCTTCAACAGTGTGCTCGTCTCTTTGCGCGATTTCTCTTCCAGCTTCCGTTTCTCATCATCGGCACGCTCCTTCTCCTCCAATTTCTTCTTGCCTTCTTCTGTGAGCTTGTCGCTAAAGAACGCACCCATTAGACGGCTTGTGATGTGTGAGGACACATCTTTGGTTTCCCACGCTTCCATCGCTTCAATGAGCGTGTCGATTTCTTTTGTTGTTAGTGGTGCTTCCATTTGTCGGTTTCTCCGTTTGGTTGTTTGGTTAATGCGCATCGCTGAGATGTTCTTCAACGAATTTCTTCAATGCCTCTGCCGTTGGAAATACCCTCGTCTCGCGGCTCATGATTTTAGTGCCATAGCCGTTTGTTCTGTACACGTTCATTTCCAGACAAAGAGACGAAATGTCCAATATCTCAGGTGACGTTTTTAGCTGTATCATTGGTGAATTCTCCCTTCTTTGATTGGTTCGAAAATTATAGGGACGGGTGAGTGAACCTTCAGCGTGAGGACCCACCCATCCCCATTTTAGATCACTACGTGGGACGCGGAATGTACCACGCCCACTTGGACAACAGCTCGAGTAGACCGAGAACGACAACAACATTCGCCGTCCGGTGCAGTACGAGCTTGAGCTTATCTCTCATCGTGGCTCCTTTGTGTAGTGATTTTTGTTGCTCCCCGGCCAACTGGCGCGAGGAAATTACGGATAGCGTAAATATGTAACAAGGCAAGGTTCGTCAATTTCCGTGTCCGGCTCTTTACAGTTCACTTCACAGTGGATGCACCGCTCGTGGTCGCCCATAACTATATGCCGACAGTCACACAACACGCATGAACACTGGTGCAAGCCCAACTTCTTGTTGATCGCCGACTCACGTGCGTCTTTATTTCTACTCTCGCGGTCGCTCACTACTTTCCCTCCACGCCGAAGTATTGAAAAATGATCTCTTCCACCACTTGGTACTTCTTTGTAAGAAAGTGTTGTTTTGTTTTTTTGTCTTCCTTCTGTCTACGCGCAACTTCGTCATCAACAAGCTTGATGGCTTCCGGATCGAGAATGGGAAGGTGGTGATACTTTTGTTTACTCATAATGTGCTACACTCCGTTCGTTAGAATTCACAAGAACTCCCATGTCGACAACTTAAATAAAAGTTTCCGAAAAGTCAAGTGGAAATTTCGGTTTACCCAAATAAAAAAAGCGGACTGTCGTGTCCGCTCTCGTTTCAACGTAAATCCTTGTAGCGTATGGTGTTGCGGGTATTATGTCCCGCTCGGTTTCCGCTCTCGTGTTCGCATTATTGAGAAAGTCCGTGGATTGTTTCGTCTTTTGCACGTGACCCGGACGAGCTTCCGAAGAAGTATTCCTTGCTCCCAAGTATCATTCCAACCTCCACACCCAAGAGCATATCGAGCGACGTTTTGATACTTGCGTCAACGATGACGTGCTGCACGGCCATCCAGATAATTACTCCTAGCGTCATGAAGAATCCAACCGCGTATCCGTAGGCAAGAATCTGCGGCGTGCGATCTTTCAGTTGAATCTGCCTGTTGCGCGCACTGTCTCTGTCCTGCTCTGCTATACGCTCCAACGCCTCAATGTTCTCGAAGCCGAGTTTCTGCATCTGAAGTTGAAACTGTTGGTCGGCCTCTTTGAGAGCAAGTAGTTGTTCTGGTGTCGCTCCGGCAATCGCTTCACTCAGCGACGTGGAATCAGTCTTATCCGTCCCAAGCACAGCACCAATGGCTGATGCCGCCATACTGCCCAACGGTGGTGGCAATGGCAATGCCTTGACGATCCACGGTGCAACCTTGCCGAGCGCGCTTCCTATGTCAGAGAATATCGACATGTCTTCTCCTTACGTTGTGATGTTTGGTTTTGGTTCTTCGTACTTCACGATCTCGATCCAACATTCGTTCTCCGGGAGGATACTGCTTGTGTGCTCTTGAATCTTCAGCGACTCGATGTACCGTGGCCAGAATTCGTCGAAGGCGAGCCTGCTGTTGCCGACACGATCATGCGATGGGGTTATGGTAAAGCCGGGCAGTAAACAAGCTCTCGTGTCTACTTCGGTGTTGCCCGGATGGATCTCGACGTAGGTGAATCCTTTTACCCCCAGAAGCATCGGCACGTACCGTCCATGCTTTGGGGAGTAGTACGGCACGACCTTGTACCGTCCGTATGGAATAGCCGTCTCATCTTGCACCTTGATGGCTTGGATTTCTTCCAAGCTCATCTCCGAGTGTAGTCCTCTGTCCTTATCCTCTAAGATATACGAGAACCACTTCCCATCGACGTACCAATCTGAGATTGTACATTTCTCAGAGCGCCAGCGCCGCTCAACTCTCAGTTTCATTCCCATTTTACTTCAGGTTGTCTTTGGCGTCGCGCAACGGCTGGATTAAAAAGTACCACCCCGTCCCGACGATTCGGTTATCCTTGCGCAAGCCATCGATCCCCTCAAGTAAGAAGTCTATCTCGTTCTCATCGAGTTCGAGAGTTTCTGGAACGGCTGCGTCCTCGATGTCTTTGGTCTTCTCCTTTATGGAGTGCGCGATGATCGTCTCGGCATTGGTCTTTTGTGGTTTGCTCTCCAAGACGAGATTGAAGAACACAAGGAAAGAGTTCTTCTTTCCCACTATTTGTCCGACACCATCAGTGAGGTTGGTCTCGTGCGTCGGGATTTTTACCTGTGCGGTTTTCATAACTTACTCAGGCGTTGTGTGACGATAGATGATTTGCCATAATTTACGAAACTCTCTACTAATTTTCAACATATCAGCTATTTCTCATTTGAAGTTGCGCGTTCATGTGAATGTGTGAAGATGCTGCGATAGTCGCCGTTGTCACGACCGCAATAACATAAACTCCATCGGCTGGTAAGGCAAAATCTGAACCTACTGCCGTCAGCAATCCATCCGCCGCAGGAGTTGTGAATGAAGCCCCGTTACTACCAGAAACGACGGTACCTATCGTATAAATACAAAGTCCAGTTCCCCCAGAGGTCGCGGGTCGCGTTACCGGATAAAGCCCGAACGTAAAGTTGCCCGTGGGAGCTACGTCGTTTGTGAAAAGTTGAGCGCGAATACGAAGCTTTGTTGTAATTGAATTGATGGTCGGAAGATCTGCCGCGACAATATGAATGATGGCTAACGGATAAAGTGTTCCTGCTCCACCCACCGCGACAGGATCACCAAACCCGAAAGCATAAGTACCTGCTACTTTCGCTGCCGTATGACTTCCAGCCACAGACAAGAGTGTCCGATACGAAGCATTATTGTTGATAGCCGTGATGGCCGTTTGTTGTGCCGTTGATACTGGCTTGTTGGCATCGGTTGTATTATCGACACTGCCAAGTCCGACATCCCCTTTGACCAAGACTAAATCAGTCTTCAGTGTCGCCACGGCAACATCTTCTGGATTTCCAGTTCCGGTTGCTGTTCGACCCTTGTAGGTCTTTGTCGCCATTTGTGCGAGCATCGAATTGGGAACTACGTTCGTCCCAGCCGGAGTTCGCGCATCACTCAAGCGTGAGTCTGTTGTGATAACTGCTGTACCAGTTATATCTGCTGGTGGGTGGGTGTGTGATGAGGGTGGAAATGTAGATGGTTTTCCGGTTACATCGTTCCACACAGAAGCGTTGTATGGCAATGTTGTCCAGTTATCCGTTCCGTTGCCGACCTTGAATTTTCCAGTATCAAGTTCGAGCCCAATTTCACCAGCTCCAAGAATTGGATTTGCTGATGTCCACACCGAAGCATTTCCGCGCCGCAATTGTACTTTAGTTGCCATTATACACCACCACAGTCTATTGTTGTGTCAAAGTTTGATGTAGGACTACCACCATCAATATCTCCAGTACCGCCGCCCCCGGCTATCTCTGTAACAGTAGTATTACCCGTTGCCTTGTGAAATTTTCCGCTATCAATTACAAATACCAGTTCTCCGGGTTGTAGTTCAGAAGTAGGAACATCAGCAGCAGTATCGCAAATATAGTATTTGAAATTGTCGAAGACCGAGTCGCCCACCAGATAAAGTTTCCGAACTGCCATATCATTAACCTAAGAATTTGATCCTTATGCTCAGATCGTATTGCATCGCGGTAACTCCAACACTTGTGTATCCAAAAAGAAACTGAAGATTCGTTGATGCTTTGCAGTATGCGCAAAAGACCCCACTGATACTTGTGCCGGTGGCGTTCACCGCCGAGACCGTGACTGTTGTCGGGTTGGAGGTTTTTACAACTGAGTCGTTAAGATTTGTGTACTTCAACTGAAATCCAGTAGCACCACCCAAGACGCACGATGTTGTTGCCGCCGTTGTAATTGTTGCTACCCACGAAACTTCATACATTCCCGCTCCTGCCGCAGGAACAGCGTAGAGTGTTGTCGCCGCAATTGCAGCACTCTGAGCGGTAAGATCAGATGTTGCAATTAAGACTCCCACGCCATTGTTCGTGGTGGTAAGTTTCATGTATTGAGTTAGCTTGCCAGAACTTAGGGCAATCGTCCATAAATCGGTCTGTGTACCCGCGCTTCCAACACTGTTGCCAGTTGAACCAGAAATAATCAGGTTGCTTGATGCTTTTCTTATCCATCCAATTCCTGCATGACGTGCAACCCAATTTGGACTCACCCAATCAGTATCAAATCCAATCTGAATATTATCGGCGGCATAGGCTAAAAATGAAAGAGCACCGAGAGCGTTTGCACGTATTACTTGTTGACTATAAGATGGCGTGGCGGCGCTGTTTATGTAAAAAAGTATATTGGCATCGGCGGCTGCTCCAATTCCCATGCGTGCAAATTGAGGAGTTGCAGATGTGTGAATGTCCTGGGGCGTGGCAAGTGTGATACTTCCAGCACCATTTGTTACCGTTATTTGATTAGAGGTTCCGGTAAGGGTGGCAAGAGCGGGAATGTTGCCGGTTGAACCAACAAGAAGTTGTCCGTTTGTAGGACCCGCAGTAGCCACCAATATGCCAGAGGCATCTGAGTACACCATCGTTTTCGCAGTAAGTGCAGCCATCTTACTGAATGCTATTGCCGCAGATGATGATACATCAGCATTTATCAACGTAGTCACCGACACTGCCCCCGCAGTTACTTTCATCAATCCTGTACTGGCTGAAAGATTTGCTCCTGTGCCGCCGTAAGTTGTACCGACAACCGTTCCTTGCCAAACAGAACCAGAACCAAAGGTGGTGTTTGTTGTTAATGCTATTGTTCCATTCAAATCCGGAAGAGTGATTGTTCTATCAAGACTTATGGAGGACGGAGCAAATAAGTCAATCTGATGAGCCGTACCATTACAGAAAAAAGTCACATAGCCATTTAGACTACTTGCTACGCCAGTAACGAATCCAGCAAAGGTTCTAATCTCGCTGTCAGCAAGAACGGGATTTCCGATAAACGTAAAGGAGTCATCTACGACGCTAAAAATTGAGATTCCATAAGCGGTAAGAACGATTCCGTTTGTTGAAGTGATTTCAAAATCAAACGTTGAAGCCGACAACTTTTGACTTACGGTAATTGGAGTAGCCCCTTGAATACCTTTAAGGGTAATAAGTGCTCCACTATTCCCAGCAGTATTCTCCAGCTTCAGTTCTGGATAATGAGCAGCGTTGGATTCTATTAAGTGTATCACCTTAGAGCCCGCCGTTGTTGGCGAAACAGAAGTTTGTCCCACGCCAAGACTGCCAACTGGAAAGAAACCGTTGCCAGACTGATCCAGTTCAAACGAAGCTGATAAGGCATCTGTTATATCTTGGATAGCATAGCCACCAGTGAAAGTTGCAAATCCTACGCCCGCCCACCATTCACGGTTTGAACTTATTCGTCTTCCAATAATCTGTAAATAACTTGAATTAGTAACTCCGGTCGCTTGAATAGTGGCAAAAGTGTTGGCTGATTTGGTTATAGTGATCCCAGAAAAAGTTGGTGCATCTGATGTCTGGATTCCTTGAATTGTGTTAACGGTTACAGCTTGAAGGGTTGCTCCTGTACCAGTACCAGCAGTAATCTGAAGACTTGTTCCAACGGAAAGATTCTGAGCGCTCGCAATATCCGACGCTGGAATAGTGCCTACTGTTATTGCCGCACCAACCGAGGACTGCTTCAGGTATTGTCCCGCACCACCAGTGGCCGAAAGATCAGCATTTGTCCCGCCGTAGGCAAGTCCCACTTTTGTTCCTTGCCATACGCCCGTGACAATTGTTCCAAGTGTTGTGATACTCGATTGACCGACGTAGGAGGCCGAAATGTCAATTTGCGGCGTTAATCCGCCACTTGAAGTTATTCGATTGGCTGTGCCAGAGACAGCAGTTACGAACGTGGAGTTGTTGATGTCGGTCGAAGCGATCTGCACCCATGAGACGACACCTGTGGTGATGAGTGCTCGTAAGAATTGGTTTGTGGCAGGAGCCCCGGTCAAAGGTACTACGCCAACGTGCGTTGAATCTACGTTGAAAACTGTTACATCTGTCCGCGCTGAAATGGCATTATCTACGGCTTGAACCGCCGAGCCGATGAAGTTGAGTGTGTTCCGTTTCAGTAGTGGGACTCCTTCATCCTGGATGGTATCATAG
>VFSW01007565.1_pt1 | contig 15745 bp, 12 predicted proteins | sample 5358111 | NCBI WGS metagenome assembly VFSW01 (sample SAMN11554181, study PRJNA540505) | mine drainage metagenome | isolation source: sediment from site ElyBrook_90M | place: USA: Ely Copper Mine, Vershire, VT | collected 2017
GATATCGGCGGCATCCGTTTGCCGGAGCAGGCCGTTCCGCTGGGAACGTACACCGATTGGGCGTTCCGCAGCGAGCAGACCGGCGCGCCGAATACTCTTGTGGCGATGGCCGGCTCCTATATTCCGTTCGCGAAGACACGCGCCGACCGCGACAAGAGCCACGATCCGCGACTGTCCATTGAGGAGCGCTACGCCACGCGCGCCGAATATGTGCGCCGCGTGGAGGCTGCGGCGAATCAGCTTGTGAAGGACCGCTTGCTGCTTCCGGAGGATGTGAAACCCATCGTGGAGGCTGCCGGGCAGCACTGGGACTGGAGCATGGGTCCCACTGCGATGAGCCAGAACCGCATGTAGGATTTTGCCAGGTAATTTTCTGACTTACGGACACGCTGCCTGCGATTTTCCGGCGGGCGCGGGCTTGAAACAGGCCTTATCGAAATAGACCTGTTCCCCCAATTGTTGGTATTCCAGAATCGTTGTCCATCCGTTTTCCGATTTCCCCGAAACCATCACCTGCCGTTTTGCCGCCGGCGCGGCCGGGCCCTCAGCGAGCGCCTCACTGAGGACTCGTCCCTTCAGGAGCCCTTTCGCCGGAATTTGTAGTGAAAGAATGCGCGCGATTGTCGGCGCGACGTCCGCATTGCTGATGGGAGCCGAGTCCACAAATTGTTGTTTGAAGTCCGGGCCGATCGCCGACATGAAGTTGAACGTGTTCGCCCGTCCAAAGCTGCCATGCATGCCCTGGCCCTGCTGCCACGCCGAATCGGTAATCTGCACGGCTGTCATCAGGGGATTTGCGGGGTCCGTCACAAAAGTCTTGAAGGCGATGACAATCGTGGGAGAGGGAAGCGGCGACGAGCCAACCAACCGAATTGCACTCGTCGGCAAAGCTCCCGGCAGACGTCCGTATGCGTCATTGACGAAAATTCCTCCAACGTAATCCTGTTTAGCGAGAAACTTCACGATTCGTGCTGCCAGCGCCGCGTCGTGCCTGGGAAGATAGATCAGGTCCGACCCCCCGTTGGCCGCGACGACGACCTGCGCATCGGTCTCTTCCGCAATTCTGCCAGTTCCGCCAATCAGACCGTTGCCGGAGGCCGGCCGCTGCACCGATGACGGAATCTGCAGCGAGCCTCCGGGGTCCACGCGCGCAAAGATTCGGGAGCCATCCGGGCCCGGTATCGGCGTGTCGGGATCAAAGAGCGAAAGCCCCAATTCATGTGCGAGGTCAATGGCGACAAACCCGCGCGGCAGAAAGCCGGTGTTTACCTCTTGGCGGCCCTGCGCATCACGATACGTGAATTTCGCGGCATAGCTTGCCGTCGCGCGGCCTTCGGCGTCCACGTCATGCAGGCTGATCGTGCCGAAGCCGTGATCCGCGGTCACAAAGATGTCGGTATTCGCGGCAAGCTGCGGATCGGAGTTAATCGTATCGAGGATCTGCTTCAAGTTGTTGTCGGCGTTGCGGAGCGCGGCTTTGGAGGTTGGACCGTTAATCCCCGGCACGAACTGGTTCAGGCTGTCTCCCTGATTGTGCTGCGTTCCGTCGGGATCGCGCGACCAGTAGAGGATCACAAACGGCTGGCCGCTCTGCCGGAACATCGGCAAAATTACCTTGGTAAAAGCGGCGGCAAAAAAGTCCTGCTGCTTGTGATTCGTGTCTCTTGTTCCGGGCGTCGAATTATTTCCCATAGGCTGATCCCGCGCGGGCGTGGCGGCCGGAAGCCCCGCGTCGGCGAGGGCTGCTGCGATTTCTGGCGCCAGCGGCACTCCGTCCGGAGTGCCTGTCCCATCATCTATCACGATGGTTTGCGGCACGCCCATGCGTCCGGCTGCGGGATTTAATTGAGACACATCCTGAATCGCCGCAGGTCCCATCTTTCCCACGAGAGCGGTGCGAAATCCGTTCTGGCGGGCTGCGGCAACGAGAGTTTCTTCATTCAGATAATTTCCATGGAATTGATTGTCCAGGTCGGCGAGGACGGCGTCATTTTCCACGTAGGGCGAGTATGTGCCGGGCAGTTTATCAAAAGTGTGATTCCGGAAAACCGGATGGCCGATGTAAATGGTATTGCTGAAATCTCCGGTGTCGCCAAGATAATGGCCGGTGGCAATGGCGGAAGCGTTCGCCGTCGTGAACGTCGGGAAAAGAGAATGGCTGTTGGCAAAGGCCACTCCGCGTGTGCGAACCATGTACATCGTTGGTGAGTCGGTCTCGTTCACCGATCCCGCGCGCAGGCCGTCGAAAACAACGATCACAATATTTCTGCGTGGCTGCGGGGAGTCCGGCTTTTGGCCGGAAACCCTCGCCGAGACGAGCGGCCACCCTGCCAGCAACAGGCCGAGCCACGCGAATTTCCGAAGGGTGTGCACGCCGCTCTACTATACGCAATCCTTGCTGAAAGCCAAGACGCGCGGACCGTTTGCTGTTTCGCAATGTCAATTGCGAACTGTATGACTTCAGATTCCAAATTCGCGATTTCAAATTTGAAATTGCTATGCCCGCGCATATAATGAGCAATCCTTTGCCCGCGTCTCGAAGACGCGAACAACCAATCGTCGCACCAGAAAAGGGGATCATCGTGGACAAGCCCGAAGAACAGCAAGGTTCCAGCACGAATCCGGCCTCCGGCCGCCGCGCAGTTCCGGTGGACCGCCGCGACCTTCTCGTGGACCGGCGCGACTTGCTCGCCGGGGCTGCCACATTGGCAGGAACTTCGCTGATCGGCTTGGGCCTGCCCGCCGGCGCGGAGGCTGCTGATGCACCTCAGGACCGCATGCCGCCGATCCCGATTGACCAGATGACGGAAGCGCAAAAGGCTGCCTCCGCCGAACTCATTGCCGGCCCGCGCAAGGCCCTCGTTGGCCCGTTCATTCCGCTTCTGCGAAGCCCCGATCTGATGAGCCGCCTGCAAAAAGTGGGCGAGTACTTGCGCTTCAATACCAAGCTCGGCTCGAACATCAGCGAGTTCATAATTCTGCAGATGGCGCGCCACATGACGCAGGAGTTTGAATGGGACTCGCACGTTGATCTCGCGATCAAGGCCGGAATCAAGCAGGAGACCATCAACGCGATCGCCGATGGCCGGCGTCCCGAGGGCATGCCGCAGGACGAGGAGATCGTCTACGATTTTTGCGAGGAGCTGCGCAAGCATCAGAGCGCGAGCGACCTGGCTTACGCGCGCATCGTGAAGCGTTTCGGCGAGCAGGGCGTCATTGATATTTGCGCGCTGTGCGGTTACTACACGACGCTGGCCTACGTGATGAACGTGGCGCGCACTCCGCTGCCTCCGGGCAGGCCCGTGCCGCTCGCGCCATTCCCGCGCTGATTTTTTGGTATCCTGCGTTGGAAACCGGTGCTGCCGGCTCTTCGGCAAGTTGAGAAACTTTTCGCCAATTCATCTTCATGCGTCTCATCACATTCCGGCGCCAGGGAACGGAGGAGATCGGCGCGCTTGCCGATGCGGACACCAAAGTCGTCCGCCTGCAGGCCGCGGAAAAGCTGCGCTCCGGCAGCCCTCATCCGCTTCTAAGCGGCATGCTATCTTTTTTGCAGGGTGGCCAGGAGTCGAGAGAAACGGCCGAGTTCGCATGTGACTTTGCAATTTCCCAGCGCCCCGAAGGCGTTATCGTGGAACGCGCCTCGGTTGAGCTGCTCTCTCCGGTTCCGCGGCCCGAATCCATCCGCGATTTCATGGTGTTCGAGCAGCATGTGATCAATTGCACGCGGCGCTTTTCCTTGCCGCGCTGGCTGGCGGCGCTTGACGGCTGGGCTGACCGCACGCTCGGCCGTAAAAACACGCTCGCCTACCGGATGAATCGCGCCTGGTACGAGCGCCCGTCTTACTACAAGGGAAACCGCAAGACGGTTGTAGGCGACGGCGCTACCGTCACCATCCCGCGCTATACGAGGCGCTTCGATTACGAGCTGGAATTCGGAATATTTATTTGCGGGCAGGGGCGAAACATTGCCAAGGAAAATGCACGCGACTTCATCGGCGGTTTCACCATTTTCAACGATTTTTCCGCGCGCGATATTCAGGGACGCGAGATGCGCGCGCGACTCGGGCCCGCCAAGGGAAAGGATTTTGACGGCGGCAACGCCATTGGCCCGGTGCTGGTCACCCCGGATGAAATTCCCGACCCATACAATCTGGTCATGAAAGCGCGCGTTAACGGCGAGGACGCGTCCTACGGCCACACGAAGGGAATGCGCTGGACGTTCGAGGAGATGATCGCGTACGTATCGCAGGATGAGACGCTCTATCCCGGCGATTTCTTTGGCTCAGGCACGGCGACCGTCCCGGAATCCGGCGCGAACCGCTGCTGCTGCGGCCTCGAAATGGGGCGCTTCCTGCGCGCCGGCGATACGGTGGAACTCGAAGTGGAACGGATTGGAACCCTGACGAACCGCGTGGTAGCCCAAACGTAGCGGGCAAGACGAAACAGGCAAATTTAATTTGCGTTCCCAATACCATTTCCTCCAGCCGGCGGCGCAGCCGCGCAACTTGCCAGGCGCGTGACGCCTCCCCAAGACTCGAATAATCGCCCGGACTCCGTTTGAATTTCCTCGACTGTCCGCGGGCGCCCGTTTCCCGAGCCCGGAAAGACAAGATACGCAATGCCTCTCCGCGCGCCGCCGTTGCGCGCATCCGAGCGAATTCCCAGATTTTCCGCCAGCGCGATCGAGCCTTCGCCGATCCGGTCGGAGGGTCCCACGTCGCCAAAGATTGCGGGAGAAGATTTTCCCGTGCGCTGATTCAGGACGGCCGCAAAATCGCCAGGCCGCGCGCCCAGTTGACGTGCAAGCCACCCAGGCAAAACAATATAAGGAATTTTCGCCGCGTCCACGTAGCGTTGCGGGTCATTCAGGGGACGCGTCCGGTCCGCGAGCGCCGTCTCCGAAACATAGAAGCCCGGGAAAGGATCATCGGCTCTTTGAATGAACGGTTCACCGTCGCCATCCTTTGCAAGGCCCTCCCAGTTTCCCGGCGCGCCGGCGTTGATCAAATCGTCGAGTCCCGCATTATCCGGGCTATAGGCGTTTGGCGCGCCGTCAGCGTCGATCGTCATTCCCGCGGAATAGAAGAAGGCCGAATCCCCCGGCACGCGCTGGATGGAAACTTCCCGCACATACTCTCCTTCGTGGCTTACTTGAAAATTTAGAAATTGCTCACCGGGACAACTCACTTCGGCAGGCGGGCCCTTCTCCGGCGGATCCGGGCGGTTCCGGCAACGCTCCAACACCGCCTGTCTCTGCTGCAAAACGATCAAGTCCTGCCGCAAATCGGACGAAAACACTTGAGCGTTGCCGCCCGGCGAAGCCGCGCCAGTGTCCGCGCCGGCCACAAGGTGCCTTCGGTCGAGATCCACGGAGTTCTGCGCCTCGCGCAACGCTTCAAAAAGGCGCATGCACCCAGCATCGCCGCGCCCAGGCGCATTTTCGATGCTGGTCGAAACCGAATTGGAGGGAGGATCGGACGCTGCTGGGGGTTTGCCTCCGGGAGCCTGCGCAGCAAGCAAGGGTGTGCCGCTCCCCAGGAACCATCCCGCCAGCAGTGCTCCACAGACCCGCCACATACCGCGCCGCCTCAAACCCGGAGGTTTCCTCAGTACATCTGGAGAACCGTCCCATACTCTATTCTAGACGAGCGCTGCGGCATTTGTGTTACGGGGTTGAAAAATATGGGGTCGGCAACGGATCTGCAAAGATCCGGCGGCCGTTCCAAAGGATGCGCCCCTGCACAGCGATGAACGGATCGCACAGGCGCTTTGAATTTCATTCCTTCCAAATGGGCGCGCGAGAAAAAAAGAGAAGAAAGTTGGGGTGAGCGACGGGGTTTAAACCCGCGACCCTCGGTGCCACAGGCCGGCTGTCTGGAGTCAGATTGTTTGTTCTCAGCAACTTGCAATCCCGGTGTCCGGCCTAATCCGGGGTGTTTGGGCATGTTTGGAGTGCGACTGTGCAATCGATTGTGCAACGAGACGGCGTGCTAATTAGTTGGGCTTGATACATTCAACCGAGTGCGTCTGCTTCATAGTACGGCCCGGCGACATTCTCTTTATGAATGTGCACGCATTGCACGGGAACCTAGCGCTCAACGGAAAAAGAACGGCCCACGACAGTGATCTATGCACGCCAGAAAATCGACAAGTGCGGATAAGTTCGGCAGCCCATAATCAATGTGAGTAAGCTGGACTTTGCTAGTGTTTGTTCCTCACCGGACACAAATTGGACTCCGCCATGAATAATTGCGGACCCGGGAATGAGTCTGAGAAGCTTGGCTGTAAGAATATAGGCCTGTAACTCAGTTGGTAAGAGCGCTACCTTGACACGGCGTTTGGGCACTTTCTAGCATCCCTCGGTTTTTCATCTAACTGGACGCACTTTGAGTCACTTGCAGATGTGTTTGTTTCTCTCTATTCTTCGCTCCTTTTGACTGGTTTTTGTTCCTTACCGGCCCCTAATCGGACTCCGGCCTTCTGAACTCGTCACCTTGAACCGCAGACCTCTACCGTGTCAATATTCCGCTGGTACAAAAACGTCCGGCCACGCAAATCCTTGCCAGCTTGTCGCAATTCTACATCGGCAGTAATTTTGCCGCGGTATGCAGCTGTAGCTCTTTCATCGTTAATCCCGAAACCATTTCCCTGACAACAAATCCACCAGGTGTTACGTCCAACACGGCGAGATTCGTATAGACGCGGCTGACCGCGCCCGGAGCTGTGAGCGGGTAGGAACACCGATGGACGATTCGTGGCCGCCCATCTTTTGTTGTGTGCTCCATCAAAACCCAGAGCTGCTTTGCTCCTATGGCAAGATCCATTGCGCCTCCGACAGCGGGCGCCGTGTCATGTTCAGAGGTTGCCCAGTTAGCGATATCTCCGTTCTCTGCGACCTCAAACGCTCCCAGAACGCAAAGATCGAGGTGGTTGCCACGAATCATTGCGAAACTATCAGCGTGGTGAAAAAAAGAGCCACCCCGTCGAAGCGTTGCATATCTTTTACCCGCGTTAATAAGCCAGGGATCAGCAGCTTCGGGCGGAGGCGCCGGCCCCAATCCGAGGATCCCGTTTTCGGAATGGAAGATTACCTCGCGGTCTGGCGGCACATGGTCGCTGACCAACGTCGGCATGCCAACACCGAGGTTGACGTACCAACCCTCCGGGATATCCTGGGCGACGCGACTTGCCATTTGGCTGCGGCTGAGGGGCTTCACTTCAGATGATGTCATGAGGGGAATCCTCTATTACTACAATATAGTGGGATTGCCGTAAGGCACATGCACGACTCGATCTACGAAAATGCCCGGAGTTACAACCGATTCCGGGTCAAGCTCTCCAAGGTCGGCCAAGTGTTGTGTCTGCACCACGGTTAGGGCTGCCGACATCGCCATAATCGGATTGAAATTCCTGGCGCTCCGCCGGTACGTCAGATTGCCCCAGCGGTCCGCCTGCCAAGCCTCGATCAGGGCCACGTCGGCGTGCAAAGCTTCTTCATACACGCAAAGCGTTCCCTTGATGTTGCGGACCTCTTTATTCTTTCCGAGGATTGTGCCCACCCCCGTGGGAGTATAGAAGGCAGGGATTCCGGCTCCCGCAGCGCGAATTCTTTCGGCCAGCGTCCCCTGCGGTACGATTTCAAGTTCGATCTTGCCTGCACGGTACAATTGCTTGAACACCACCGGATCCGCGCCTCGCGGAAAACTGCAGATGATCTTGCGCACTCTTCCCAGCTCCATAAGCCGAGCAAGGCCGACGTGTCCTGACCCAGCGTTGTTCGCCACGAGAGTCAGATTGCACGCGCCCTGTTCGATCAGGCCCTCCAACAGTGCGTTGGGTTGACCAATTGTTCCAAAACCACCGACCAATATAGTGGACTCGTCTCGAACGTTTGCCAGAGCCGCCGCGATGGATAAGAAGATCTTATTGACCATTTTGCTTTTTCCTAATTGCCACAACCAAACAAATGCGTAGCGATGGAATCGGTCAATCTGTATTTGGCTTTTCCGCCCAATTCATCCTCGAATCATTGTACCGGCGGAACGTACTGGAATGTGTGCGCAAACAGCCATATCAAAAACAGGACAAGAGGAATATGAATCATCAGCTGGAGTATCGAATAGCCGACCAATTCTCCGGCTCGCACTTTCAACACCCCAAGCAGTGGCAGCATAAAAAACGGATTCACGAGCAACGGCAAAGCTTCAGAGGCGCTATAGATTTGGACTACCCAGCCCAGATTCACATGCAGGTCTTTTGCCGCCTGCATGACATAAGGCGCCTCGACTACCCATTTCCCTCCGGCGGAAGGCAAGAAAAGCCCGAGGAAACCTGAATAAGCAGCGACAAGGATGGGATAGCTGCCAGGCGATGAAATCCGGACAAAGAACCGTGCCAGCACTGCTGAGATAGGGGATCTGGTTACGATCCCGAAGATTCCGGCGTAGAAGGGAAATTGGATAAGCACGCCGGTTGCTGCGGGCACGGACGCTGCAACTGCCTTCAGGAACGCTCTCGGACGCCAATGCAAAAGCATTCCCATCATAATGAATAGGAAATTGTAGGTATTCAGGTCGAGGACCGAAAGAGGTCCCTTGCTGCGGAGGACTTGAAAAATATAGAGAAACGCGATAATGGAGACCGCGAATGTCAGAATCCCGTTGTATTCGAGCCACTCTGCCGGGGAACGCCGAGTTTCAATAACCGGGACGGGAGGCTCAACCGCCCCACCAAGACTTGCGGCGGCCCGGGCGGCGGCGGCAGACGGCGCCGACTGGTAGGCCACCCACACCGAGGCCGCTATCACGAGGATGACAGTGGTAATACTTTGCCAGGTGAAAATGGTTTGGGTGAGCGGAATGAGTCCACAAATTTTCAGCAGCCCTGGTGGAATCGAGTTGCGATTGGCCACCAATACGGCGGCAGACGATGTAAGGCCAAGAACCGCAACACTCACCGACCCGACATAGGCGGCGGCTCCCATGGCCCGGTAATCTATACCTTTCACTTTGCGGGCAATTTCCCGCGCCAACAGTCCGCTGAAGATCAAGCTGAAGCCCCAACTCAGCAGGGAACTCATGCTGGCAAGAAACAGAACGAATGCAATTGCACCTCTTGGCGTTCGTGGAATCGAGGCCAACCAGCTGATCACCTTGGAAGCAGGCGGGGAACTCGCGACCACGTAGCCGCCGATGATGATCATCGTCATCTGCATGGTGAAGGGGATTAACTCCCAGAATCCGTCCCCAAAATCTTTCGCAAGTTCCAGAGGGTTATTGCCCAGGGTCAGGCCGGCGATGAAGACGATCACAAGTGCGATGAGAGCAAAAATAAATGCTTCCGGAAACCATCGCTCTGCCCAATCCGCGACGACAATTCCCAGTCTTACGAAAGCGCCAGTTTGCGGTTTGCCCGAATTGAGTCCTTGATGGTCTGACATGCACCCAGCCGAATCGCCCATTTTATCGGCGACAAATCGTACGCATCACACGACGTTTACAGAATTCCCCTTATGCGTTCTCGTTCACCAGCAGGTCGCCGCGGCAAACCGTAGCCTGGCTCACAAGTTTTTGGCGGCCCGTACGTTTCCCAACAGGCCCACTATCGGGTCCGCGGCTGTCCACGAATTCAAAACTTCCTTCGCGAATTTCAAAAATACTGATATCCGCTTCGCTTCCGGGGCGCAGTGTCCCCAACGGCAAGCCATAATTAAACACCTGTGCCGGTTTGGAGGTTGCTCGTTCGATGGCCCGGTCGAGGTCCATACCCAAGGCCATAAACTTGGAAACCATGTTTGGCAGATCAAAAACATGAGTGTCTATGGTCCATTTATTCAGGTCGGTACTGATCGTGTCGGGCAGAAAATCCTGTTGCAGGCACTTTTCAGCAACGTCAAAGCTGAGGCACCGGAGGTCTTCCGCGACGTCAAAGATGATTCCCCGCCGGCGGGCCTCACGAACTTCAGGCAAAATTTTGCCGCTAGCGTCCAGAACACCATTTGTATATCCGTTATAGACGTGGGTAAAGATGTCTCCCTTTCGCATTTTGCTCAAAATTTCGGGCAGCGGAGTATAAGCATTGACGATATGCACCATCAGCGGCAGATGAGACATTTCTGCGGCTTGCAGGGCCCTCGTCAGCACTAGGGATTCCATCTCCTGAGGGTTGCTAAAAAACTCCCTGCTTAAGTGGACCTTGATCCCAACGACCGTTGGTTTGTTAAGCTCGGCCGCGCTGGCAGTCAATTCCGGGTCGATTCCCCAGTTCAAATCGTACAAGTATTTGCTTTGGCCGATCAGCATGGTTCCGATCGGCCCGATTTCCACGAGCGCATACACTCGCGTGACCGAGGGTGCGGCAATATGTTTTACGAATGTGCCGATCATCGGAAAGCCCGTTGATCCCGCGTCAACGACAGTGGTTACTCCGCGATTGACGGAATAATGGTCCGCATTGATTCCTGTGGATACGCCGTCAAAGCAATGAACGTGCATATCAATCAGGCCCGGAGTGACGATCCTGCCTTTTGCTGAAAAAACGCGGCGAGCCTGGCCTTCCGGAAAATCCCTGGAAACCGCCAGAATCTTGCCATCCTTGACTGCGACATCAAGGACTTCGTGCAAGTGCTGGCCGGGGTCAACGACCGTGCCTCCCTGAATCAGCAAGTCACAGGATTCACGTGTGTTTTGGAGTGGAGAAGATTGTGGATCAGCCGGAATCGCGGGAGCATTCGACGCAAGCAGAGTGGTTCCGCCGGCGAGCAAACACCGTGAAAAGTCTCGACGTGTCAGCATGAATTCCTTTTGTTAGCCTGCCGCCGCCTTGCGGGCAGGTGAAGATGTGTCCCAATTCGCGCAAAGTCTAACACGATGAAGAAGGGATACTCTAATTCAGAAACGAAAAGATGGCTTCTCTTACGTTCCACGATCCAAAGCCGGGCCGGGTTGTTGCGGATTGACCTGGGCGGGTGTACGTTACCCGCCGCCGGGATTTCAAGGTTAAACGCCGGACAGCCTTTACTTGCATGAATTCTTGGTGTTGGCGCGTCGGTGGTCGCGATGGCAAAGTCTACAGCACTTGGCGTGCTGTTCGCCGCGACTTGTGTTTGGCAGCAGGAACGCATTTTGGTTGGAAAATCGATTGATCTTTTGCTTCCATAGAAAGAAAGATGATACCGCGATGAAAATTTCCATGAAGAGCATGGTGTTGGCCATAGCGATGGTGGCGGCGTTTGTTTTTTTGATTCGTGCCAACCGCGGCGGGGCGCAAGATCATCAGCCCGCTGAAGCGCCAAAGTTTCAGGTGGATCCGTTTTGGATCAAGCCGCTGCCTGACCGCTGGGTTACCGGAGACGTAAGCGGGACTTGCGTGGACGCACAGGACCACTTGTTCATCACGAATCGCGGCAACCTGTATCCGAAGGAAAAGAACATCGCCACGCCGGCGCCGCCAGTGCTTGAATTTGATGCCAACGGTCAAATGGTCAATGCCTGGGGAGACTGGAACGTGGTCCCCAAGACCTTGCACGGATGTTTCGTTGACTACCAGGGGAATGTTTGGATTGCAGGCAATGAGGACGCGATTGTTCAGAAGTATTCACATGACGGAAGCAAGTTACTCCTCCAGATCGGTACGAAAGGTATATTCGATACTTCGGATGGCACAATCGGCGGCGCTCCGATGAATTCGAGCCACACGCTCCTGAATGGTCCGGCGGACATTGCTGTTGATCCGACCAACGGAGACATTTACATCGCCGATGGTTATGGCAATCGCCGCGTCGTGGTATTTGACAGCGCCGGACATTTCCTTCGCCAATGGGGCAGGCAGGGTAACAAAGCCGAAATTGATGCCGGCATGCCGGGTGTGTTTCTGAAAGTAGTGCACTGCGTGGTCATCGGAAATGACGGACTGGTTTACGTGGGCGACCGTTCGGGCGATCGAGTCGAAGTCTTCGACAAGATGGGCAATTTCAAGAGACATATTCTCATCGAAAGCAAGACCGCAACACTGACAGGGGCCGGTTCGGTTTCCTGGATATGCTTTTCGCCTGATCCGGCTCAAAAATTCATGTACGTCGCCAATTCCGGGGATGAAGAAGTTCGGGTGCTTGAGCGAGCTACAGGAAAAGCGCTGTACACCTTTGGACGTCCCGGGCTGCAGACCGCCGAATTCAATGGCCTTCACACCATGGCAGTCAACTCCAAGGGTGATATCATCACGGGCGAGGCCAACGTATATCCGGCAGGGGGCGGCCGTCGAATTCAAGTGTTCAAGCTCGTAAAGAATTGAACCCTGTCCGGCACTTCTGAGTTTTGGAGTGTTCCAAACTCAAATTGCATTTCTGGATTGCTCACTTGTGCGGCAAGGCGGCCAAGGAGTGAGCGAGTATTCCATTGTTGGCGCCCTCAAGAACAGTTCATCTGGGAGGATTTGCCAGTTCGAAAGCGTGAGTTCTGGGCTAAGGTTTCCATTATCATGAGAGAGTTTTTCGTCTCCCGGAGATGCAAAGAATGAGCTTGAAAGGCAAAGCCTACATCGCCGGTGCGTTTGAGCACCCCACTCGGAAAGCAATGGATAAGTCTGTCGCGCAACTCCACGCCGAATCCGCCAAGGGAGCGCTGGAGGACGCAGGCCTTACGCAAAGCGATGTCGACGGATATTTTTGCGCGGGTGACGCTCCGGGGATGGGTCCGCTGTCCATGGTGGATTACCTGAATTTGAAGGTTCGCCACGTGGATTCCACGGATATCGGAGGAGCTTCGTACATTCGCCACGTGGCGCGTGCAGCGGAAGCCATCGCCATGGGCAAGTGTAGCGTTGCACTGATTACGCTGGGCGGCCGTCCATTAAGCGAGGGCGTACAGACGGGTACCACCCCGCGCGTTGAAAATCCCGCCAAACCCGATGTGGAGTGGGAATACCCACTTGGATGGACCACGGTGAATCTGTATGCGATGTGCGCCATGCGGCACATGTACGAATATGGGACCACGAGTGAACAGCTTGCTTGGATCAAGGTTGCGGCTTCGCACCATGCGCAACATAACCCTAATGCCGCTCTGCGGAAGGTGGTCACGGTCGACGAGGTCGTGAACTCCCCAATGGTTTCCGATCCGCTGCACCGCCTGGACTGCTGCGTGATAACGGATGGTGGCGGTGCTCTCGTCGTGGTCAAGCCAGAGATTGCAAAAAGTTTGCAGCGGCCGCGCGTCAGGATTCTCGGCGCCGGCGAAGCCATCAAAGGACAGTCTGGCGGAAAAATTGATCTCACCTACTCGGCTGCTGTGTGGTCCGGAGGGGCGGCTTTCGAGGAAGCGGGTGTGGAGCCGGAAGACATCAAGTACGTGTCCGTTTATGACAGCTTCACTATCACCGTTCTGATTCAGCTCGAAGATCTCGGCTTTTGCAAGAAGGGCGAAGGAGGCCGATTTGTCGAAAATGGGAATCTGATTTCCGGCATCGGTAAATTGCCTTTCAATACCGATGGCGGAGGGCTGTGCAACAATCATCCCGCAAATCGCGGAGGCATGACGAAAGTGATTGAAGCCGTTCGTCAATTGCGAGGCGAATCGCACCCCTCCGTGCAGGTTAGGAATTGCAATCTGGCTTTGGCGCAGGGAACGGGCGGTTTGCTGGGAACTCGCCACGGCAGTGCTACGCTGATTTTGGAGCGGGAGTAAAAAGATGGAAATAAAACAGCGCAAAATTCCGTTTTCTGCCGGCAACCCGGAAACTCAACCATTTTGGGACGCGGCCGCTGAGGGGAAGTTTCTCGTTCGGAAATGTACTTCCTGCAAGAAGATTCACTGGTATCCCCGTGCCATTTGCCCGTTCTGTTTTAGCGATCAGACCGAATGGGTGAAGGCTTCGGGCGCAGGCAAAATATATTCCTTCAGCGTGATGCGTCGCGCGCCCGAACCCTATGCCATTGCTTACGTAACTCTGGACGAAGGTGCCACTATGCTGACGAATTTGGTGGACTGCGATTTTGATGCGCTGAAGATTGGTCAAAAGGTCAAGCTGGCTTTCAAACCTTCCGAGGGCGGATTTCCGGTTCCGATGTTTACGCCAGAAACCGGCAACGAAACAAAATCGTGAAGTGGTTTAGGTTGCGAGAGAAGGAGAAGCTCATGCGGCTAACACGACAGGTCCTGACGTTGGCAGGGTACATTATTTTCCTTAACTTCACCTGCTACGCCGCGACGATCAATGGGACAGTGAAAGGCCCGGATGGTGCCCCCTTTCAGGGCGCATTCGTGGAGGCACAGAATACAAAGACCGGAATAACGACGATTGTTTTATCTGACAGCCAGGGTCACTATCACATTGAGAATCTGCCTGCCGGAGATTACCGGGAACTCATTAAAGCTACGGGGTACCGCGTCGGGCCCCGCAATGGTGTGTCCCTAACCACAGACCAAAACGCCACATTCGACTTTTCATTGCAGAAAGGTATGGTCCGGTGGAATGAAATTTCCCAGTACCAGGCGACACAACTCTGGCCGCCTGCCCGTGGGAAAGATTTAATTTTCGCGAAATGCAACATCTGCCATCAATTTCAGACCCGTGTCGCTTCTGTAATTCGTGACGAAGACGGCTGGAAAGACCGTGTGGCCTACATGCGGGAAGCCATGCATTTCAGTATCTTCATGGGTTCACATTTTAGTGATAAGGATGCCGCAGATGTAGCTTCCTATTTGGCCTCTCTTTTCGGACCGGATTCGGTGTTGCCGAAATCCCCGGCGGATTTGCCCAAATATAAGGACACTTTGCGGCCGTTCAGCCGCGAGGCGATGAATATTGTGTATGTCGAGTACGACATGCCGGGGCCTAGCCGCATGCCGTTCAGCGCTGCGCCTGACAAGAATGGCTATCTGTGGATCCCAAATTTTGGCGTTGCAAACATGATTACGCGACTTGATCCAAAAACCGGAGAGATGAAGGATTTTTCTGTTCCTCATGCCGGCACTGCTGGTATTCATTCTGCTGTTCCGGCCCCGGATGGTTCCGTATGGCTGGCCGAGCAAGGTTCCAATAAGCTGGGAAGATGGGACCCCATAACGCAAAAAATTACCGAATACCAGGATGAGTATGTTCCTGGGAAAGAAGGCACCGAAGATGGAGGGTCCAAGCACACTGTAAGGCTTGAACCCAGTGGAGTCGCTTGGGCCAGCGGCGGAATGTTGACTCGATATGATCCCGAGACCGGAAAATACATGCATTTCGCCAAAGATGATGGGTACGTCTACGACGTAAAGCTGGACAAGAACAATAACGTTTGGTTTACAAGTCCGTTCGCAAACAAGATCGGAAGAGTAGACACCAAGACGTTGAATGTTACGCAATGGACGATGCCCACAGCGGACTCTCATCCACGACGAATGGAAGTGGGACCCGACGGAATGATCTATACCGGCGAATACGGCGGCGGCAAGATCGCGCAGTTCAACCCAAGGACCGAGAGCTTCAAGGAATTCCCATTGCCGGGCCCGGATCCTAGCCCGTATGCGCTGGGCTTTGACGCGGATGGCTTCCTTTGGTACGACTCCCACAATATGGACGTAATCGGGCGCTTTGACATTAAGACGGGGGAAGTCATTGAATTCCCGTTCCCTCATTCCGAGCTTTCCATGCGGGAGTTTTTCCGCGATTCGCAGGGGAATATGTGGTACGGCTCGGCTCCTAATAATAAGGTTGGGTACTTCTACCTGGCAAAAAGAAGTGCTAAAGCAGGAATTCC
>VFSW01007566.1_pt1 | contig 15744 bp, 14 predicted proteins | sample 5358111 | NCBI WGS metagenome assembly VFSW01 (sample SAMN11554181, study PRJNA540505) | mine drainage metagenome | isolation source: sediment from site ElyBrook_90M | place: USA: Ely Copper Mine, Vershire, VT | collected 2017
GCTTGCAAACGAAAGCATCGAACAGCCTTTGAAAATTTTTGGCGATACGGAAAGCCAGAGGCTGGCAGTCCGTGAAGCCGAAAAATTAAATATTAAAGTAGAACCGTCAGATTTTCATGCGGGGCTTTTGCAGCGCGACCTGCAAAAAGCAGCTATAGAAAAGGAGGCAGCAGAAAAAGCAGCGGCAGCAGCCCATAAAGAAGCAATGAAAAATCCTGAAGCTGCTATTGTTGAGTCAAGGAAAGTAGTGAAACAGGATATCGAAATTGAGGATGAAAGGGATGTAGGCTGGGGAATGGGAATGTAGTTTGTAATATCCGTTACGGTGTAACCCGTAACAGATATTACACATCAAGCCCGGCGAATCGGCACAACAACTGCACCAGTCTTGAGACCATCGAGATAATCAGCCCAGTGCTGCATCATTTTGGTTCTTTCTTCGAGTCTCAAAAGATGCGTTTCGCGCTTGTATGCTGCCCGAACTTCATCCTTGTCGGCATGCGCTAATTGCAACTCAATCAATCGTGAATCGTAGCCCAGAGATTCTAAGTTTGTGCTGGCCATTGCCCTAAAGCCGTGACTTGTCATTTCGTTTTTTTCGTACCCCATACGACGCAGAGCCGCCAATAATGCAACGTCGCTTAGGCATCTTGTTTTTGACCTCGGGGAAGGAAATAGGTAATCACTTCCGGCGCTGACTAATTGCAGCTCGTCGAGCACTTCAACGACTTGCGAAGCGAGTGGCACAACGTGCGGACGTTTCATTTTCATCCGTGCTGCTGGTATTGTCCATATCCGTTTATCAATATCAAATTCATCCCATTTCGCTGCCCTTAACTCTCCTGGTCTAACAAATACCAGTCCTGCCAGCTTGAGCGCAAGCCTAACGACCTGCGAGCCGTGATAGTCATCGATATTCCGTAACAATATTCCCATCTCTTTTGGCGATGTGATAGCCCCCAGATGCTTAGACTTGGCTGGTGGCAATGCACCCCTTAAATCGCTTGTTACATCCCGTTCAGCCCTTCCGGTCGCCACTGCATATCTCCATATCTGCCCGCAGTTTTGAAGGAGTCTATGGGCTGTTTCAAGTGCGCCGCGAGACTCTACGCGACGAAGCGCGGAGAGCAGGGCGGCAGGCTTTACAGATTGGATATCTTCTTTGCCTAGCCATGGAAATAAGTCACGCTCAAGCCTGCGAATGATTTTACTTCCATGGGAATCCACCCACTGACTACCAAACTTTTCAAACCATTCACGCCCGATCTGCTCGACTGTATCAACAGGCAGGGCAACAGCAGGAATGGCGGCTGCTTTAGCCTCTTTCTTCAACTCATGAGGATCAACGCCGGACGCTACCAACTTACGAGCATCAAAAGCCCATTCTCTTGCCTGCTTCAAGCTCACTGCTGGATATACTCCGAGCGATAACGTTTTGGCTTTCCCGCCGAATCGATACCTGAACCACCAGAATTTAGTACCATTATGTTTGACCACAAGCGTTAATCCATCGCCATCACTTACCACATACGTCTTTTCTTTTGGTAGCCGCGCCGCAACAGCCTTGTCATTAAGTTTTCCCATATCTTCACCTGTGTCATTGTTGTTAATCACAGTATATCAAAAACGGGTTTGTTAATCATGCCGTGTATCACATAATGAAGAGACGCAGAGATACAAACTGAAACGCAATGATACATAATGATACGATCCATTATTATCGGCGTACATTGATTTTATTGGTTTTTTATTCCGTCATCCTGGAGAAGCCCAATAAAAAAGCCACCTGGGAAGGTGGCTATTTTTATCGTATTGGTGGAGACGGCGGGAATTGAACCCGCGTCCGCAAGCCCTCTACAGGCAGTTCTACATACTTAGCCTGGCTGTTTGATTTGATTCCGGACACGCCAACCGGCGGGCTTGTACGGAACGAGTCACCTTGAGTTTAGCTCCGGTCAAAGTGACCCTGACCGGCACGATTCCGTGTAAATGACCTCACTCATCTCAGGCTTGCGCCATCGAGCCCCTCCACGGACAGCAGGGTGTGAGGTCTAGCTGTTAAGCAGCCAGAGCGTAGTTTTCGTCGTTTGCGACTAGTTTTTTCCAGCTGATTTACGAGGTTGCGGGTCCTCGGTATGCCCTACACTGCTTTGCAACCCACGTCGAAGCCAAGTCGTCCCCAGTTTCTATGCGTATTTATTGTAGCACGCATCAGACGCGAGCCGCTCGCGAAAGTTCAATGAGACTGACTCAGATGCCGGTTGTCAGTCTGAAATCGTTTTCCGCGACAAAGGTGCGGGTCGGGATGACGTTCCGGTCGAGCTGCCCCATCAGGGTATAGGCCAGATCGTCGTACCAGTATTTGTCCTCAAGATACCAGGAATGCGAGACCATGCCGTCGATGATTTCGAGCTTGCGGTCTGGCACGGCCGCATAGCGCGGCCCGCAATCCACATCCAGCGCCTTGTCGTTCGCAGGTGTCGTTGTGGGCATGCCCACGCGTCCGACTCGCGAACCGAAATCGATGTTCTTCAGATTGGAGACCGCAAGCGCCTCGTCATGGCCGCTGAAATAATTGGTCAGGCGGCCGCAGTGCCTGAACACCGGCAGCATGTCCGGGTTGCCAACTGAAAAACAGTTCGACGAGATGTCTGCGGCAAACAGCACCATCTGGCCGACGCGCCAGTCGTTCGCGAGATTTGCATCGCGCCCCTTGTCGACCGAGCGGAACGCTTCGCGCACCACGAATCCGCCCATGGAATGGGCCATCACATGCACCCTGACCGGACAATCCTTGAGCGTGAATCTGGCAAACGGAATGATGCCTCCTCTGACCAGACTGGCCGCCGCAGCCTGCGCCTCAAACCGGTCGTAGGAATACATCGCCGCATTGCCTGCGGTGGGCCAGTCAAAGCCGATGACCATGCACTCGAAGTGGCGCCTCCTGAGCTCTTCCTCGACCAGCCTCTGGCGCAGCAGCGCCTCCCTTGCATCCGTGTTGTAGCCGTGCACGAAGAAAACGATGTCCAGCCATTTTGCTGAGGCAGCGGGATTTGCGTGATCGACGACCTCCTTGAGCCACTGCGCAACGCCTTTCAACTTGTGCGAAGGAAGGGGGGATGCCGCATCGTCAGGCACCCTGAGATAAGAGGCCAAACCCATGCGGCCTCCGAATTTATCCTCGCCTGCAATTCTGTCCCTCACGCACAAAACGAAACTGGTCATCTCATCCTCCTGCTTTAAGACTATGCCCATCTTCCCTGTCCGACAATATGCCGGAATTCATAGGCAATCCGCCGAACGGACGACGGGTCGGGTTTGGCAATCCGGCCTTTGGCCTTACAATCTCGCGCTGAAAGGAAATTTCATGAGAGTCTGCACCATCGTCAACCGCATGTCCGAAATGGCGCGCGCATGAGTCTGCTTAAGGTCGAGAACCTTGTGACGGGACTGGGTTCCGGCGTCGCCATCGTGGATGGCATCTCGTTTGGGATCGCAAAAGGCGAGACCTTCGCCCTGCTTGGCGAATCGGGCTGCGGGAAGTCGATGACCGCGCTCTCCCTGATGCGCCTCCTGCCGGACGGGGTTGCGAATCGCTCAGGGCTTGCAGAGCTTGACGGCATCAGCCTGTTCGAGCTTGCCGAACGCGAGATGCGCAAGGTGCGCGGCGGCAGGATGGCGATGATCTTCCAGGAACCCGGCTTGAGCCTCAATCCGGTGATGACCGTGGGCAGCCAGATCGCCGAAGTTTTGGCGCTGCATCAACCCGGAGAAGCGACGCGAGAGAATATCATCGGATTGCTGGACAGGGTCGGCATACCCGATGCCGCGCGGCGCATCGAAGAATACCCGTTCCAGCTCTCGGGCGGGATGAAACAGCGCGTGATGATCGCGATGGCGCTTGCAGGCAACCCGGCCCTTCTGGTTGCCGACGAGCCGACCACGGCGCTGGATGTGACAATACAGGCACAGGTGCTGCAATTGCTGCGCGACACGCAGGACAAGAACGGCATGGCGATGCTTCTGATCACGCACGATCTGGGCGTGGTCGCTGAAATGGCGCACCGCGTCGCGGTGATGTATGCAGGCCAGATCGTCGAGATGGCAAGCCGCAAGGCTCTCTTTGAAAAACCGCTGCACCCCTACACGCAAAAGCTGTTCGCCGCGCTGCCCCATGCAGGCAAGGCAAGGCTCTCCGCCATCTCAGGCAGCGTCCCGCCCCTGGGCAGCATCGCCATAGGTTGCCGCTTTGCGCCGCGCTGCGATCAGGCATGGGAACTTTGCCGCGATGAAACGCCGGCATGGACGATAACGGCCGAAGGCCAGGGGGTAAGGTGCCATCTTTACGACAGGAAGGTGGAACCGGGATTCAGGATGAAAGAACCGGCATCGGAAGTCGAGCAGATCAGTGCCGCCCTTACTCCTCAATCCATACTCCTGAGCGTCAAGGATCTCAAGGTTCACTTCCCGATCAGAAAAGGCATCCTGCAGAGAACGGCAGGCCATGTGAAGGCGGTGGACGGCGTCTGGCTCGAGATCGCAGAAGGGAAAACGCTCGCGCTGGTGGGCGAGTCGGGGTGCGGCAAGACCACGCTGGGCAAGGCACTGCTGCAGCTCGTGCCGCCCACTTCAGGCAGCATCCAATTCGACGGGCGTCCGATGTCGGACATCAGGGCAACCCGGAGTGCTACGATGCAGATGGTGTTCCAGGATCCCTATGCGTCGCTCAACCCCAAGATGCGGATTGCGGAAATACTCGAGGAAGGCATGGGCGCGCAAGGCATAGGCGACAACCGCACTGATCGCCAGTTGCGGATCGATGAGCTTCTTGACAAAGTGGGACTGGATGCATCGGCAAAGTGGCGCTATCCGCATGAGTTTTCCGGCGGGCAGCGGCAACGCATCGCGATCGCCCGCGCGCTGGCCGTCTCTCCCAGGCTCCTGATCTGCGACGAGCCGACCAGCGCGCTGGATGTGTCGGTGCAGGCGCAAATTCTGAATCTGCTAAAGGAGCTGCAGAATGAATTGCAGCTTTCCTATCTTTTCATCACGCACAATCTTGCGGTCGTGGCATACCTTGCGCATGAAGTGTGCGTGATGTATCTCGGGCGCATCGTCGAGCGCGGAAGCAGCATGGAAGTGCTGCAAAACCCCGCGCACCCGTATACGCGCGCGCTGCTCTCTGCGGTGCCGCGCATCGACGGAAAGCAACGCGAATATATCCGCCTTTCCGGAGACCTGCCCTCGCCCGCGAATCCGCCGCAAGGCTGCCATTTCGCACCGCGCTGCAGCCATGCGATGGAAATCTGCCGGGAGCGTTATCCATTGCCTACCGACCTCACGCCGACTCACGTCGTGCATTGCCATCTGTACTGCGCGAATTCTGGTTGACGTGATGTAGCCATTGGATTAAAAGGTTGCTGTCGGATGTCGCGGATTTCAACTCAACCACAAGGAGAACATCATGAATGCCAATTCAACGCGTGCACAGGGCGAAGTCAGCAAGGAAAAGCTGATGCAGGATCTGCAACTGGTGGTGTCCGATGCAGAGGAATTGCTGAAGGCAACGGCGGGTCAGGCAGGCGACAAGGTGAGCGCTGCGCGCGAACGCATACAGGAGAGCCTGGGTGCAGCGCGCGCGCGTCTGGGCGAGGCGCAGGAGGCCATGCTGGAGAAAACCAAACAGGCGGCGCGCGCAACGGACGAATATGTGCACGAGAATCCCTGGCGCGCGGTCGGCATCGCGGCGGGCGTGGGGCTGGTCGTGGGCATGCTGATCTCGCGCGGACGCTAGGCCATGGCTGAGACGGGGTTGCTGGCTTCCGTCAAACGATTGCTGTCCACGCTGACATCCATCGCATCGACCCGGCTCGAGCTTTTAGCCAACGAGCTTCACGAGGAGCGTCTGCATGTGGAGCGGATGCTGCTTTTCTTCTTTTCGTCGCTGTTCTGTTTTGGCATGAGCATCGTGCTGCTGAGTTTTTTTGTGGTCGTGCTGTTCTGGGATCAACACCGACTTGCCGCATTGGGCGGGCTGGGCACGGCATTCCTCGTTGCAGGCGTCTTTCTGGCGCAGCATCTTGGCCGCATAGCGAAAAAAAAATCGCGCCTGTTTTCCGCGAGCCTGAGCGAGCTGGCCCGCGATCGCGAACAACTGGATGGCCAAAATGAATAAACGCATGCAGGCCGTGCTGGAACACCGCCGTCTGTTGCAGGAGAGAATATCCGGGCAGCGCAAGCAGTTGGCCGAGCTGGGTTCGGCATTGGACACTCCGCTGCAAATTGCGGACCATGCCTGGGTTGCGGCGCGCTTCCTCGGCCGCCATGCGCTGTTTTCCATCGGCATCGCGGGGATCGCCGTGGCGAGAAGGCGCGGCCTGAAGGCTTTGCTCAAAGGGTCATGGAGGATCTGGAAGGTCTACCGGCTCTTCAAGTCGGCCTAACGCCGCTTCATTTTTTCGCAATGATGAACTCGATGCTGTCTGCGGGATATTTTTCGTATGGATGACCCATGCTGATCGTGCCGCGTTCGCGCAGCAATACTTCTTCGCGGCGCAGCCTGATTTCGGCTTCATCCTTGATCGCCACATAGCTGCCGTTTGAACTCAGATCGACCAGCATGTACTTGTCGCGCCGCCTCTCTATCCTGGCGTGCATCCTCGATGCATGACGGTTTCCGATCACGATGTCCGCCTCCTCATCCCGCCCCATCGTGATCACGGGATTCGACGAACTCACGACAAACCGCACTCCCCCGTGCATGAGCGACAGGATAAATTCTGCGCCATCCTGGGAGTGCGTGCTGCCCGCCATCAGGGTCATCTCGTCGCCCTCCTGCCAGAGCACCTCGCATATCTCGACACCGTCATTCTTTCCCTTCACCGGAAGACTGCTCAGCCTGCGCGTGCTTGTGCGCAGGATGGAAGGCAGCATCGAAACGGTCACGGCAGTGGTGATGATCTGCCCTGCATGGGCGATCCCCGCCATGCGCGCTGCCATGTTCACCGTGTCGCCGAACAGGTCGCCGTCGTTTTGCAGCAGGGGGCCGCAGTGAAAGCCGAGGCGTATGCCGATGCGCATCTCGGCCACCGGAGGGCAGGCGGCGATACTCGTCAGCATTGCGCAGGCGGCCTGGGTTGCCGTCATCGCATCCGGAAAGAGGCACATGATTTCGTCGCCTATGGTCTTGACGACGCGCCCCCGATGCACGGCGACAAGCTGGCGCAATATCTCCAGCCTGTCGTCGATGGCCGCGAACGCGCGTTCATCCCCCAGCACCTCGTATAGCCTCGTGCTGCCGCTCACATCGGCAAACAGCACGGCCTTTTGCGCATTGTCTGAAGCTGCTTCGTTCACTTTGAATTCCGGTCTTGTCTTCACCTGCATTATAGAGGGCGCATCCTTCCGTGAGTAGCCATGACCCAAATTGCCGAACTTGAGTCATAATCCCGTCTGTTTCACCGCACAGGGGTTATGACATACATGATGATACTGACCGGCCTGCCTCAGCACATATACGCTTTTGCCGCCATCCTCGCGGCATTGCTGCTTTCGTTCATATTCTTCTTCGCGCTCCCCTCCTTCATCGTGTCTCGGCAATTGTCCGCCGTGATCCGAAGGCTGGTTCTGCAAAACGGCAAGCCGCCCGAAGACATGGATCAGATATTCAAAAACCGGGGCGTGCTCGAACATCTCTGGCTGGAGTATAAAGATTCGCTGCACAGACAGACGGACGGCCCGTCGGTGAGGCTGCGCTCCACCCTTCCTGCCGGCGCGGTGTTCAGGCCGGACATCCTGGTCGACATTCCGTTGCGCACGGATTTCTTCAAGCACCTGCCCGGCCTGTTCACCGGCGTGGGCATCATCGGCACCTTCTACGGCCTGCTGATCGGCATGAAATCCTTCGTGGTGTCGAACAACGCCGTGGTCGTCCGCGAGAGCCTCACGCGCCTGCTGCACGGCGTATCCGAAGCATTCCTCATCTCCGCGTCCGCGATCACGCTGGCGATGATCGTCACCTTCGTCGAAAAACTCTCGGTCGCACACCTGAATGAACGGGTGGAAAAACTGGCGCAACTGCTCGATGGCCTTTTCGAGACGGGCGCCGGCGAAGAATACCTGGCAAGACTGGTCAAGTCATCCGAGTCTTCGACCGTGCAGATCGCCGACCTGTTCAAGGTCGAGCTGAAACGGATGCTCACCGAGCTGCACGAGAAGCAAGTTGCGGCAGCCTCGGCCTCCTCGGCCCAACTGGCAGAGCGCATCGGGCAAAGCATAGAAGCAGGCTTGAAAAAACCGCTCGCAGAAATCGCCGATGCCATGAAGGGCACGCAGGCCGATTCGCCATTGAAAAAACTGCTCGACGATCTAGTTGCCGAGATGAGATCGCAAGGCAGCCTGCAGCAAAACGCCATCGAATCCCTACAGTCCGCGGCGGGCAAGATGGAATCGGCGGCAAACTCCCAGCACAGCATGATCGAACAAATCGCAAGATCAAACGACGAGGCGGCATCCCGCGAACTTCTGCTGCACGGGAAGCTTGCCGAACTGATAGCCGAGATGCGCAAGTTGGGCGAAGCACGCCAGACCGATTCCCAAACCTCAGGCAAGGATGCCCTGATCGAAGGCGTCCATGCAGCGATCGCGCAGATTTCTCCTGCCATCCGGGAGATACGCGCCACGGCCGGCGAAGTCAGCCTCGCGTTTCACACCGGAGCTGAAAAGCTTAATCTTGCAAGCCTCGACATTGCAGAGGCAGGCAGGCATGTCAGCGCGCTGCTGGAAAATTCGGCCGCAGTATCCGGCAGATTCTCCGAGGCCGCGGATGCGGTTGCCGCCGCCTCCATGAGCCTGGGCGAAATGTTCGGCGATTACAAGGCGGAGCGCGCAGCGCTTGCAGGACAGGTAAGCGCGCTGCAGGCGCTGGCAGAACAGGTGAAGCGCGATGCCTCGATGTCGGGCGAAACACTGGACAGGATAGGGGCTGCGACGGCAAAACTCGCTTCCGCCCAGCAGGATGTGGACGATTACCTGTCGAGGATATCCGATGTGATAGGCGCGGCGCACCAGTCGTTCAGCGAAGGGATGTCGCGCGCGGTGGGCGAGGCGAACCGCGAATTCCATCATGCCCTGTCGGATTCCGTGAAGCTCTTGCGCGAAGGGATACAGGAACTGGAGAGCACTCTGGATGCCGCAACCAGTTTCCAGTTGCCCCATGCTGAATAAATTTCTGATATCGGGAAGGCGCAAACAGGAAGAAGGCGAGAAACCCTTCTGGATTTCATTCGCCGACCTGATGACGGCGCTGATGGTGATGTTCCTTCTGGTCATGAATGTGGCGCTGCTATCCGTCACGGAAGAATCCTCCGAGGCAGACAATATCCGCATCCAGCGCCAGCAGGAGCGAACCCGAAAGATAGACCAGCTTCTGGGCAGCCTCGAGAAAGCCGCCACAAAGCAGCCCGGCATCGTCGTCGACAAAAACAGGATGATGATCGATTTCGGCGAGCGCGCCCATTTCACCACGAACAGTTCGGCGCTGACCCGCGACCAGGTTTTATACCTGAACGAATTCGTCTCCGACATGCTTGCCGCGGTCAAAAACAAACCCGGCGGGGAATGGTTGAAGCGCATCCTCGTCGAAGGCTATGCGGACCAGCGCGGCGACTATCTGCTGAACCTGAATCTCAGCCTGCAGCGCAGCGAACGCGTGCTCTGCGCGCTGCTCTCCCCCCCGTCCGGGCAGGATCACATGCTGACCAACGAGGAAAAAGAGATGGTCAGGGATTATTTTCTGGTGGGCGGATATTCCTACAATTCCGCAAAGAAGTCGCTGGAGGAAAGCCGGCGCATCGAATTGCGCCTGGAATTTTTCGGCCTGGATGAACCTCGCCCCGCGATGAGCGACATTCCCCGCGGAGAGTTCGGCACCTGCCGCATCTAGCCCATGGATGCGATCGAAACATTGCAGCTGACCCTGGGCAATGTCAACAAGGTGACCCTGTCCAGGCTGCGCTTGGGCGATGCGCTCGAAATGCAAAGCGAGTACATCAGGCTGCAAGCATGGCTGCGCACTGCATCCGGGCTTGAAAAATTTCCGCCCGTCACCATAGAGCGTGCGCTCAGGAATTTCCGCCAGTACGAATATCCGGCGAGTGCGCGCGAGCTGCTTCTGGTCTGCCATGGATGTGCCCAGGACAAAGAGGATGCACTGATCGAAGACCGGAAGGCATGTGCAAGGCTGCTCGAACATGCCGGACGCTACCGCGACAGAAGGCGCACCTTCCGCAAGCTCTACCGGGCGCTCCTCAACAATTATTTTTCCCACGATCCGGATACCGCAGGCAGCAAAAAACTGAAGGCATTCCTCGCAGACCATCTGAAATCCATGCCGGTCACGGAATTCTCCCCCGACTGGCTCATGGCGCTGAACGAATATCCCGGCCTGCTGGGAGATGACCCTGCCGGCTCAATGCCTCGGGATGACTGGCTTGCATACAGCAAGATCGCAGATCGGCTCGAGCTTTCCGGCGACTCCTGGCTGATACGCGAACTGGTGATGTCTTCCCTGATGGCCGTCGTGCAAAGGGATGATGCATCGTTCAGGGACCAGCTTCCCGGCCTCTTGCTTTTGCTGGACGCCTATCCCCTGCATGCGGATGCCGGACTGAAGATCCTCCTCGACAGACAGGCAAGTTGCGGCGAAATCGACGATGCGCTCGGGGAGTTTGCAGTCGGGCGCTGGGGGAATCCATGGCTTGCAGCGCAGCAGTGGCAATGCTCGGAATCTGCGCGAAAGATGCTGTCACACTGGCTGAAGCGCCGTCTGCTCGGAGAATTTTTCGGCATGATGTCCGATGACGACAAATCGCGTCAGCGCCGCTTGAATTTCTGGGGGCTCTACAGCGAGGATATGAAAGGCATGTATTTTGTTCTCGGACAGGAAGCCTATGCGAGCAATGATCTTGCGCTGTATAAATTCCGACGGCACGCGAAGGGACTGATCGCCAAATTCCCCGAAGAAAGGCGGGGCATGCATACCTGCATCATGCAGTTCGAACATCACCATGTCGTGGAATTCAATCACGAGGACGGCGCGGCTTACTTTTACGATGCAAGCCAGGGGTTGCCCTCCTTTTATTTCGGCAAGGGCTGGGTGGACATCGGCGCGATCGGCGCCAATGAGATCATGCAGGGTACGGACATGTCGCGCCTTTCAAAACCGATGCGCCATCTGGATGGCAGGCTTTTCACCTGGGAGGGAAAGTTCGCCAGGGAGCTTGGAGCAAGCGAGAAGGCCATCGCCGCATTCTGCAAAAAATACCGATGCGCATATGAAGAAACGGCCGGCCAGCAGCGGATACGCCCTGCCGACATGGAAAGCCACGGGCGCGAGGTCTGGTCTGTACTGGAAGGATGGGGGTTCTCGCATTCCGCCAAAGAGCAAGCCTATGTCCGCATGAAAAAAGCCTAAAGCGGCAGGGATACGGCGATTTTCGTGCCCTTGCCTGGCCTGCTTGCAATCACGACCTTTCCGCCCAGCTGCATGATGCGCTCCTGTATGCCGCGCAGCCCGAATGAACGCGGCTTGTTGCGCGCTTCCTCGTCGAATCCGCACCCGTCATCCGACACGATCAGTTCGACGTGGCGATGCGGTGCGGCAATGTTCCGTATCTCGATCTCGACATGCCGTGCCGACGCATGCTTCATGATGTTGTTCAGCGTTTCCTGGAAAACCCTAAACAGGGTGATGGACTGCTCGTCAGAGAGCTCCATCTGTTCATCCGACTTGATGATCTTGCAGGGAATTCCTGTGCGCTTGCTGAATTCACGCGCTTCGATTTCTATCGTCGCAACGATGCCGAAACAATCCAGCGAGCCCGGGCGCAGGCTGTGCACCAGATTGTTGGCCGCACGCCCGGCGGTATCCAGCAAGCTTGCCATGTCCTGCGCCTTTTCCAGCAGCGCATCCTTATCCAGCCTGTGCGCAAGCCAGGACAGGTCCATCTTCAGCGCGGTCAGCAGCACGCCGATCTCGTCGTGAATTTCACGCGCGATCCGGGTGCGCTCCTCCTCCTTGATGAGCTCTATGTGAGAGGAGAGTTCGCGCAGCCGCTGTCTGGACTGTTTGATCTCGATCTCGGCCTCTTTGTTCTGCGTGATGTTCACCATGAAACCCTTCCAGTGGGCACCCGCCCCCGCATGGTGATAGGTGGCGCGCAGATTGATCCATTTGGTATCGTTGTTCGGGGGCATCACGATGCGCCCCTCCCAGTTCCATGCCGAGGCGTGCTTCACCGACGAGAGCATGCTCTTGCGAAAAGACTTCTTGTCATCAGGGTGCAAAAGATCGAGCAGCAATTTGGGCTGCCGCGACAGCTCCACGGGTCTTACGCCCAGAAGGTCCACGCTGCCTTCGCTGACATAAGGAAAATTCAGATGACCCTGCTTGTCCAGCGTGATTCTGCACGCCATGCCGGGCAGGCTGTCCAGAAATGAAAAATCGCTTTCTATGATTTGAGCCGGACTTTGCAGATCCGCCGCATCCTGGCTCTGCAGGACCGCGCACCATTGCTGCTCCTTTAGCGCCGCCTTGAGCGAACTCTCATCTGCAACCGAACGGTGCGAGACTTTGCACAAGTGCGGCAAAAGCAGTTCGGACATATTGCCGGATGCATCATCACCCGGTTCGATGTGCAAAATTAATGCATTTCCAGACATTGTTTGGGATGGCATTGAATAGTATGGGATGGATTAGCTTACTATATTGCCGCGATGGACCGCAAACAAAATGCGGTTACACGGCCTCAATCAGAATTCTGAAACGATGCAGACAGCGTGGATTTTGAAATGCCCCACGCCTGATTTGATTTATAATCATGCGCTGTCGGCCGATGCCTTGCGGGTTCGAGCCCGCCTTAACTCATCATTGACTGGAAGAAAAAATGCCCATAATCACATTGCCTGACGGCTCAAAGCGCAGTTTCGACACACCTGTCACGGTGTTCGATGTGGCCCAGAGCATAGGCGCAGGTCTGGCGCGCGCAACGCTTGCGGGCCTGATAGACGGCAAGCAGGTGGATGCCTCCTGCCTGATCGAGAAAGATGCCGAGCTTTCCATCATCACCGACAAGGATGCGGCAGGCGTCGAGATCATCCGCCACTCCACCGCACATTTGCTCGCGCATGCGGTGAAGGAGTTGTTCCCGGATTCGCAGGTGACCATAGGCCCGGTGATCGACAACGGCTTCTACTATGACTTTTCCTATCACCGCCCGTTCACGCCGGAAGATTTGCAGGCGATCGAAAAGCGCATGGGCGAGATTTCAAAACGCGATATACCGATTTCAAGAAGGGTGCTGCCGCGCGATGAGGCGGTGAGCTACTTCAAGAGTATCAACGAGCATTACAAGGCCGAGATCATCGCGTCCATTCCGGCCGGCCAGGATGTGTCGCTTTATACCGAAGACAACTTCACCGATCTGTGCCGCGGCCCGCATGTGCCCTCGACGGGAAAGCTCAAGGTGTTCAAGCTGATGAAGCTGGCCGGCGCCTATTGGCGCGGCGACTCGAAGAACGAAATGCTGCAGCGCATCTACGGCACGGCCTGGACGAAAAAGGACGAACTGGAAGCCTATCTGCACAGGCTGGAGGAAGCCGAGAAGCGCGACCACCGAAAACTCGCCAAGCAGCTGGATCTTTTTCACATGCAGGACACCACGCCCGGCATGGTGTTCTGGCATCCCAAAGGCTGGGTCCTCTGGCAGGCCGTCGAACAATACATGCGCGCCAAATTCCGCGCGCACGATTACCAGGAGGTGCGCACGCCGACCATCATGGACAGGACGCTCTGGGAGAAATCGGGGCACTGGGAGAATTACCGCGACAACATGTTCACCACTTCATCCGAGAATCGCGATTACGCGGTAAAGCCGATGAACTGTCCTGCACATGTGCAGATATACAACCACGGGCTGCACAGCTATCGCGATTTGCCGCTGCGCCTGGCCGAGTTCGGCTCGTGTCACCGCAACGAATCTTCGGGCTCGCTGCACGGGTTGATGCGGGTGCGCGGCTTCACGCAGGATGATGCGCATATCTTCTGCACCGAGACTCAGGTGCAGGATGAAGTGTCGAGCTTCATCGTGATGTTGAACGAGGTGTATCGCGACTTCGGCTTCAACGAAGTGATCGTGAAATTGTCCACGCGCCCCGAGAAGCGCGTGGGCTCGGATGAAACCTGGGACAAGGCGGAAGCTTCGCTTGCTGCGGCGCTAAAACAGAATCAGCTTGCCTATGAGATTCAGCCAGGCGAAGGCGCTTTTTACGGGCCCAAGGTCGAGTTCACGCTGAAAGACAGCCTGGATCGCTTGTGGCAATGCGGCACGATACAGCTCGACTTCAACCTGCCTGTCCGGCTGGACGCCGAATTTGTCGACGAGGACAATGGCCGCAAACCGCCGGTGATGCTGCACCGCGCGATCCTGGGGTCGATGGAGCGCTTCATCGGGATACTCATCGAGCACCACGCGGGCGCATTCCCGCTTTGGCTCTCGCCCGTGCAGTGCGTACTGATGAACATCTCCGCGGCGCAGGAGGACTATGCGAAGGAAATTGGGAAAAAATTGCAGGATGCGGGCCTGCGCGTGCAATTGGATTTGCGCAATGAAAAGATTACCTATAAAATACGTGAACATAGCTTGCAGAAACTTCCCTATCAGCTGATCGTGGGCGACAAGGAGGTATCTGGAAGATTGATAGCCGTGCGTACCCGCAGTGGTGAGGATCTCGGACAAATGACCCTGGAAGCATTGATCGGGCATTTCAAGGCTGAGGTCCAATCGGGCAGCACGGTTTAATTTTTGCCGAGACGGAGACATTCCAATAGCACAGAACAAATTACAGCGCATCAATGAAATGATCAACGCACCTCAGGTGCGACTCATTGGAGCAGATAAAGAGCCCTTGGGGATCGTGTCCAGCGCGGAGGCTTTGCGTCTTGCCAATGAGGCGGAACTGGATCTGGTGGAAATCTCGCCGATGGCAGAACCGCCGGTTTGCCGCATCATGGATTACGGCAAGTTCAAGTATGCCGAGAGCAAGAAGCAGCACGAAGCCAAGCTGAAACAGAAACAGGTGCAGATCAAGGAGATCAAGTTTCGCCCCGGAACCGACGAAGGCGATTACAATATCAAGTTGCGCAACCTGATCAAGTTTCTGAATGATGGGGACAAGACCAAGATCACCCTCAGATTCCGAGGTCGCGAGATGGCGCATCAAGAAATCGGCATGCGACTGATAGAGCGCGTGAAGACGGATCTTGAAGCCTATGGCGTGGTCGAACAGTTCCCGAAGATGGAAGGCCGTCAGATGGTGATGGTCTTGGCGCCCAAGGCGTCGAAGAAATGATTTCCGGTAGCAGGGGCCGATCGGAAAGCAGCAGCAAAAAAGATCCCCGAAAATAAGTGGTGTACGGGTCAACAAGTTTTTCCAGTCGGAAAACACCTCCCACCATAACTTTAAGGAGCAGTCATGCCTAAGATGAAAACCAAGAGCGGCGCGGCCAAGCGTTTCAAGGTCCGCGCAGGTGGCAGCATCAAGCGCTCGCAAGCGTTCAAGCGCCACATCCTCACCAAGAAGACCACCAAGAACAAACGCCAGTTGCGCGGAACCGCTGCTGTTCATTCAACCAATACAGCATCGGTTCACGCCATGATGCCTTACGCGTAAGGAGTAGACCATGCC
>VFSW01007567.1_pt1 | contig 15744 bp, 13 predicted proteins | sample 5358111 | NCBI WGS metagenome assembly VFSW01 (sample SAMN11554181, study PRJNA540505) | mine drainage metagenome | isolation source: sediment from site ElyBrook_90M | place: USA: Ely Copper Mine, Vershire, VT | collected 2017
GCTTATCCTCACTGACTCGTTCCAGTGTTTCTCGATCGCGCATGATCCTCGCTCCTCTGCATTCTCTGGATTCTCCGGATTACTTTTGCCGCGGACTATTTCTTCTTCACGAAGACACTATCTCGCCCATAGCGCGACAGGGATCAGGAAAACACTGGACATTTCTAAATGGAATCGCGTACTTGTCGCACTCGCTCGGGTGGGTAGCGAAGCCACACCGATGCGAATTGAGTCGTAGGGTTCCTCCAGATCCAACCCTGGTAGGAGCAACTACATCCTAACGCTGGCCCTACTCTAGCAGTTTCGCGTCAAATGTTGCGCGAGCGGGGAGGGCATGAAAGAAAACTTCACTCCCGGAGAAAGACCACTCATGACTCGCACCATGGGGCTTGTGATCACCATACTTCTTTTCGCGGCAGTGCCGCTCCTTCTGGCGCAGGACCACTCCGACCATGTCGAGGTCGGTGCTTTTGCCGAGTATTTCAGATTTGATCAGACCTCGCCCGTCAGCAACTTCGCAGGCCTCGGCGGCCGTGTCGCGGTGAACTTGCACAGCAGCTTTCAACTCGAAGCGGAGATGGGCTATGACTTCAAAAGGAATTTTACGAACGTGTATACCGACGGAATCAATACCGAACTCGTCAATTCCAATTTCCACACCCTGCACGGCTACTTCGGGCCGAAGTTCCAAACCGGTTCGGGAGCATTCCGCGCATTTATCACAGGCAAGATCGGATTCGAGAACTTCACGGTCAACAACCAAAACCCGCCGACGGGATTTCGTAGCGCGATTGGCCTGGACAACGGAATGACCGAGTTTGCCGTCTATCCGGGCGGAGGATTCGAAGCATTCGCGGGACCGATCGGAATCCGATTCGAAGCGGGTGATGACATTTATTTCGATCACGGCGCCCACAACAACCTAAGAGTCTCCTTCGGTCCACAGTTTCGCTTCTGACCGTGAACGAGATGGAGATATTCCGAGCAGCTCAGCAGCGTATGTTCTGCTCGCTTCATACGGTAAACCCCGTATGGACACGACAAGAATAGGCGGTAAGACTTGCAGCGAGTGAGTAAGAAAGTTTACCCGCTGTCTAAGCCGACCGGCGCATCTGATACGCAGGCAAAGGTCGGGAAATATGGCAATCCGCTTGCGTATCGATAATCGGCCAGCTTCGTCTTTCGGAGGTGTGATATGAATCGAAAGGCAAGCGCGTTACCCACGCTGCTTTTCCTGCTGGCGCTCGCGATCTCTGCGTTCGGGCAAATGCCGCAGATGCTCCCGAGCCCGCCGATACCTTCCAATAACGTTCTCGGCCCGCAGTTGATCGTGTGGTCGCAAACAGAACAACCGCAACCCGTGCCACAACCTCTGCCCGATCCACCGGAACAACAGTCGAAGGCACAGCCCGCGCAAGCGGACACAACGGAGCCACAGCCGGCGACGCAGACCTTCGCTGGAACGATCATGAAAGACGGCAGCAAATATGTCCTGAAGCAGTCGGGCGGGAAGACGCTGCAACTCGATGACCAGGACAATGCCAAGAAGTTCGACGGCAAGCAAGTGAAAATCGTCGGTACTCTGGACTCGAACAGCAACACCGTCCACATTGCCAGCATTCAGCTGATGTCTTGATCGAGGCGTCACAACAGGGCGGCGATGCGGTAAACCCATCGCCGCCACCCTGCTTTGCTCTCCAAATCTCTCTGACATTCCATCGCGCGAGCACCAGGGCGACGTAAGCGCGATCGCTAATAGACCTGGACGATACCGTTCCGCACGGCATAGAGAGTCAAATCTGCTACCGAATGCAGGTCAAGCTTGCGCATTAGGTTCGTGCGGTGGGTTTCCGCCGTCTTAACGCTGAGGTTGAGGGTCACTGCGATCTCTTTTGTAGTCCGTCCTTCTGCGATAAGCTGAATGACTTCCCGTTCCCTCGGCGTTAGAACGTGCTTGTCGGGACGATGCGTGCCGTGGTCGTCCTGTGATATAGGGTGCAGGAAACCGTCCAGCACCATCTGACCTGCCCGCCTTGTAAAGAATGTCCGGTGGTGTTCCAGTGCTTCCACGGCGGCCACAAGCTCTCGCGCCGAGTCGGACTTTAATAGGAAACCGCGAGCCCCCACAGACAGCACCTCACGCACGACCTGTTCTGTATCATGCATGGTCAGTATCAAAATGCGAATACCGGGATGAGCGGCGACGATCTGGCGAGCGGCATCCAGGCCGTTGAGGTTCGGCATTCCGATGTCCAGCAAGACGACATCTGGGACCATCCTAGCAGTACACTCGACGGCCTCCCGCCCATCTCGGGCCTCTCCGCATATCTCCCAACCGGGGTGGTTCTCGAGCAACGAGCGGATTCCTCTCCTCGCCACGTCGTGATCGTCCGCAATTAGAATTCGAAGCGCGCTCACACGAAACCTCCAAAATGAAAAGGGGAAGGATCGCTCCGACACCCGCGAGTTAGGACGCAGGCTCGTTTTGTGCTGCTTGTGCCGCGGGCCGGAAACCCGGTTACGATTGCGACAGCACAGAGAGCTTGCCAAATCCCCAATTCGTTGCATGGCGGTGACTTTGCATGGCTGTGTGGGAATTTGGATGTAAGTTCTACCGTTGCGGCCGGGTATTCCGTATACGATCGTTTTGTGAACCCGGACGTGCGAAGCGTCGTCAGACGTTAAGGCTGGCCAATCGTTGATTCGATCGCACTAACTAAAGTACCGTCGGGCGAATCTTCAGACCTCACCGCGAAATAGGAGTTCTCCCCGAGTTTATTCTATGCACAACCCGGTGCTGGCTGACCGCCTCAACAGCAGCCAACAGGTCTTGCGCAGCACTGGACTTCACTACGTAACCTTTGGCCCCCACATTGAGTGCCTCTTGCATCATCTGGGGAGAATCGTGCTGCGTGACAAACAAAATCTCGACGCTGGGCGTCCGCTGGCGAACCAGCCAGCACACCTCGAGACCGTGCATCTTGGGCATCAGAACGTCGAGGATCATGACATCGGGCTCCAGGCTTTGGGCCTTGTCCAAGGCCTCAAACCCATCCGAGGCTTCCCCCACTACCTCCCAGCCCGATTGTCTTTCCAGCAAGGTCCTCAGCCCTTGCCGCACGACTGGATGATCATCGACTAGTAAAATACGGATCGGCATGGACCGTCTTTATAATTTCTTGTCGCACGGCAATTGTTCATGAGTGAACACCCGGTGCTCTGTTGACGATGTGCTCGAGCATCCTCCCGGACACATAACGATTAGGAAATCGCCCTGAACATAGCACGGAGCGCTCCCGCTTTCGAATACATGGAACTCTGTATATTTGTCGACAACCAAACCGTCAGACAGCGGCACACAGTCCAACGTCGTTGCAGCATCAACATCTGAATTCGCTCGGTCGACTCCGCCATTGCTGAAGCGACCGGGTAGTGAGATCGCACATTTTGTCGAACTTACCAGATTCCCTTGTCACTCCCTGTAATCTTTTGGCCTAATGCAGCCGCCGTTGCCAGGCCTGGCAACAAACTCAACCGAAGCGCGTTGCGAATATCGCCCTGCCAAAGAAGATTTTTCCACTCCGCAGCATACAGGCCCGCCGATTGCGGAACTAAAGGGATTCGCAACCAATTCCGCCTGAAACAAAGTTGATCGCCGCCAAACCGCGCCGCCGATTGCACCCATGATGGCAGCGAAACGCCTACCCCGCGGTAGGCCTTGACATAGTCCGACACGATCACCAAATACGTTGCCAGACCTTCCCACACGCCTGCCGATTGGGCTAGTGTGCGGAGATAGGAGTAGTCGATAGTGCCCTCCGTCTCCGCCAGTTGTGCAGTATCTACTATGTCGCACAAGCGAAAATAAAAATGACGGTACATGCGCTGCAGGGTGCCGATGATCAGCCGGTCTTCGGGCGCTGGCACTTGGAACTCACATGCACCCAGTTGCATCGACTGGGCCCGCGCTACGAGAGACTCGGTAATCGCGGTCTGTTCTCCCGTTTGGCCCAGTCGGCCTATATGTATTTCGACGAGTTCAGGGAGCCATGGAACGCTGAAGTTCCATTTGTGTGCCAACCGGTCTCCCCAACTTCGCTGCTCCACGTTCGCTCTAAAGGTCTTGCGCATGATGGCCACAACGTCCACTGGGTCCGCGTCGATGTAAAGATCTAGGTCGCTGCCCAGGTCTGGCCAGTGATCAAATGATTTAATGACCACAACCTTTCCACACTGGTCCAAGGCATTGACAATCGGGCTTAAAAACGAGATCGCGTGTTGAATGCGTGCTCGCTCTCTCTTGAAAGAATGGTCGACCCAAGCCGCCCACCTGGCGTTTCCCTTCTCGACCACTAAGCGTTGAAGCTCTGGGAACGAGCGCATGGTGACGTGGTGCGAGTTCGCAAGCCCCCATAGTCTTTCCCAATTCTCATTGTTCAACGTATCCGCGGAGTTGGAAGCATCTTCCCCTCGACCAAGTAGTACCTCGGAAAGAAGCTTAAGGCATGCGGGAGATTTCCCTTTAACATTCATTTGACAACCCCGAGGTTGTTCGTATGGCAACGTCATTCAAAACCACGTTGGCCGCACTTTCGATGTAGAGTTCGGTGGTAGGGTTGTCGGGGGAACCGATTTGCAGTTGTATGTCGCACGCAGGATGAGGTGAAATCAGGATTCGGGTGCCCCTCTTGCATCGACTGAGTCTCGTCCGTTGTTGTCCGCGCAAGGCCAGGGGCGAACAGAGTTCTCGAAAGAAGAATGCGGAACCCTCCCGGGTTGGATGTCAGCTCACCTTCGATGTTTGTCGCAAGGCGGGGATCCTTTCATCCAGAGCCTATGACAATTCCGTTCCGGTCAGTAATTTCTCTCAGCCGACTGCTCAGCGAACAAGCTAAGGGGTTTCCTCTAGAACTTCAGTAATCTACCGTATTGACATCCGCCAAATTAAATTGTCGGTGGGCCTGGACTCTCACCGATTTCCGGAAGGATCTATCCCATGACAATTCCTCTTGGTTCTTGGGCCGCTCCAATCTTGTAATTGTTCTACCGGCCACCCGCGAGGACGACCTAGGTGGCTGTCGAATGCGAATGTGCAGATATGCTTGTGTCGTTCAGTTAATCGTTGCCTTGTGTTTGTTTTCGGCATCCCCGGCTTTAGGCCAGACTCAACAAACGATCTCATGCACACCAGGTCACGGCGATTGGGATGTCCTGAGCATAATGATGATGGACCCGGGCCTAGCCGCCAACTACCACATGGAAGGCATCACCAACGGCTTGCCCTCTTCGTATGTTTATACCTTCTGGGATTCAAGCCAAGACAAGGTGTATTACACCAAGAATCCGCAAGGCAATCCCTGGGACATCAATCTTTACGATTCAAACTACATCTATCAATGGGTCACGGAGCTGGGCGAGTGGGAAGGCGTCAGCCATTGGAATGATCCAACCAGTTGCCGGAAATTCAACAATGGCAGTCAGCAAGAAGCGGCCGATCTCTCCATGCGCTGGGCCGCGCGGTGCGCGACTCCGGGTGGAAACAATAGTACGTTCTGGAATCCGCCGCCTTCCATCCAGCCCAACAACACCAACTACTACACTTATGTCAACCATGCTCTACAGAGTCAGGCACAGAATCTGGGCTATTCCCGGCTAAAGTTGAAGCCGACTGGCACCACTACCATCACCGACCACCGCGCCAACCCACCACGGCAATTCTCGATTACGACTCTGCCCTTGCAATACACATACAGCTGCAGCGTTTCGGGGAACATCAATTCGTGCGAGTTTCGTGAGGTGTTCGAGTACGGTGTGGATACAAACCTCAACCCGGTGGACAGACTAAAACATAGCTATGGATGGATAAGCTGGCACTACTACACCAACTCGACCCGGGGAAATCCGAATGCGCCCCCCAAATGGGTGCTGGCAAATACATCCATCTCAGACCAGTTGATGCCGGGGCAGGTCAACGTCAACTTCCAGTGTTTCTAGCAGAACCGAGCAGAGTCTCTTGCGACTCACCCAATCTGGGTTCAGTCCGATTTTCCGACGGGGTAATGCTGGCATATCGAAGTGTTTCTGGTCTCGCCACAGGACTCCAAAAACTAGAAGTTGTTCCTGGCCTGGCCAAATAGGCTTGGTCGATGACCACTGAGCATTGAATGGCCGCCGGAGATCCTGTGGTGCCAATTGGGTTAAGTCGACGCGGAAAACACATCCAAAAGGCCGCCCTCGGAGCGGCCTTTGGAGAGGTCGCTATGGAGTCACTGCGAAACTCTGCAAAACTGCGTTTGTGGACTGAGCCGGGACAGGGTAGTTGTAAGGAGAGGTGGGTGACTCTGTCAGATTCCCAGTCGTGTGGTTGATGGAGAAACCCACGAGCCCGCGATAGCCGTTAGGAACGCCAACTCCGCATGATCCGGTGTAGAGGTAATTCCCAGTCGAATCCGCGCGAATCGGGCCCACGCATCCCAGACTCGTGCCGACGTCCTTTACGTAGGTCAACGCTCCATTCGCACCGATGGAATAAATGGATATGTCCTCTAGGTCGCCGTTAACTCCATACAGAAATTTCCCCGTCCCATCGACAGCCAGCGAACTCGGATTGTTAGCGCAGAAACTGCAAGATGGAGGGACATTGCAGCCACCATTATCCGGCCAGGGAGAACCGGCCAGCTCAGTCAGAGTTCCGCTGGTGCTGCCGATTTGGAACCCAGAAATCGAGTCGATGAATTTATCGGCTGTATACGCATACTTTCCGGCGGGATCAATGATGTCCACAGGCAATACCCCGCCGGCGTTGCAGGTGCTGGGAACTCGCAGTTTGAAAGGTGACCCGGAAACCGGAGTAAGCATGCCGGTAGTTTCATCGATCGCGAAAGCATCGATGTAGTTAGTCGCATCGGCGACGTAGAGATACCTTCCGCCGGGGTCCACCACCAGAGCCTGCGGTCCAATTTCCGTGGCATATGGCGAGCCGGGGGCGGGTTTCAGCGAGCCATCGCTTTGTAGTTCAAACACGGCCAGGCCATCGCCCGCGGCCTGCTCATCGCGCGTAGCGTAAATCCATTTGCCGCTCGGATGCACGGCGACCGCCGTCACGGATCGGTCCACCGGAAACGGAGATCCCGGCACCGGCGTCAGGTAGCCATTAACGCGGTTGATAAAGTAAGCGGAGACATCTCCGGAAGCGTAGTCGCCCACATAAAGTCGATACCCTCCTTTGTCGGAAGCCACCGACAAAGGAAACTCGTTGGCCGTGACCGCGCCCTGGAGGGTCTGGGCGAGCGCGCCATCGCCCTTCACAATCGTAAACCCCTGAATGAAGTTGGCGGTATTCCCATTGAAATAGTCGCTGGTCGTTGCGTAGACAAATCCACCGGGCTGGGACTCTCCGGTTATCGTAATCGTCACGTTCGCCTTGCCCACGCCACCGCAGTTGTCCCAGGCTTGCACGACGGTATGGTAGGTTCCGAGGCGAAGATTGATGAAGGTGTTCATTTTGATGCCGGCGACCGTGTATGCGTCCACCCCCGGGGCGGAGTAGATGCGCATTGCCGAAATTCCTTGTGCACAGTCGGGGCTGCTCGCCGAAGCGATGTAGTGTACAGGGGCAAAGGTCTCAGAGCCATTGGCGGGACGGGTAACCGTGACAATCGGGCTGGTAGCGAATAGAGCCGTACCCATAAAAAGAGCCGACAGTACAAGGGAAATGCTGCGCAAGAAACGTCGGGAACACATATAACCTCCTGGGCTTTCCAGCGTGCTTGGCGCTAGACTTGCGGCCTTGCGAGTGGTTTCCATCACGAAGTCGGCGGAGCCAGTGAACACCGGCCGTTCGTCGCCTGAGCCGGCGGATTTGGCGGTGTAGCCCAGGGCACGTTCGTAAAATCAAAGAACTCGGTCATGTCGGCCTGAGCGGCATCGCGTTTCGTGAGCGCGGGGAGGCTGAAACGAGCCTCAATCAGTTTCAGGATCGCCGTGTAGTCGTACACGGTGTGGGATACATAGTTCTTTCTGGCAAATGGCGAGATCACAATCAACGGCACGCGATAGCCCGTATAAGTGAAATCACAGGTTCCGGTTCCGAGTTGACCGGGTGCGTCACAGATATCTCCTGCCTGCAAATCCACCGGCTGAATGCCATCGGGGCTCGGCATTGGCTGCGGCGGAACATGGTCGTAAAAACCTCCTGCTTCGTCGTAGGTGAAGATCATGGCCGAATCGCTCCAACTGGAGCTGTTCATCAATGCATTGATAAGACTCGCAGCGTAGCTGGCTCCGGCCTGGACATTGATCGGCGACGAGGTGTCGACGTCGTTGGGGTGCTCGTCCAGCCCCGCGCTGGAAGCAGGTTCGATCATCGCAACCTGAGGCAACGTTCCATTTTGCAGGTCGGTCTTAAACTGCGAGGTAGGCACCAGATTCTGCGACAACGTCGGGCTGTCGACGATGGTCTGTCCGAAAGCAAACTGATTTATATACGAATAGGTCAGGAGGCACGCGGGAGTGGGATTGGACGAACAAGTTGTGCCGTCGGTCTCGACATAGATCTTCCAGGTGACACCAGCAGCCTGTAAGGATTCGAAGATCGTGGGCGTGGCGAGCGGAGTTTCCGGCGGAGCCAATGGATGCGCATGTCCAGCCGAGGTCGCGGCAAGAAGGTACATTCGGTTGGTCTGGGTGCGGTTCATGGCTGGAGCAAACCAACGGTCAGACGTCGCAAAACTTGAAGCCATAAAATAGTAGTAATTCAGATCGCTACTGTCGAAATAACCCATGGCCCGAATGCCATTCGTATCCATTAAAGTTGGTGATTGCTGGCGTGCGTCATCGGCGGCGGTGACTACGAAGCCATTGAGTGTCGCCGGGCTGGTTCCGATGGGGTCATTGAAATCCCAATCCACATGGCTCTCATTCCAGAAGGGACTCTGTTCCTCCTGACACACGGAAGCGAAATGAAAGGAACTAATGAGATTGTTGCTATCTGGGACACAAACCGTTGAGGACGGATAGGGTTGCGTGGGATCACATCCTGGAATTGCAGGAACTGGTCCCTGCAGAGGAGCGATCCCAGTTGCCGGGTTGAACTGCGGCAAGCCGTCGAGCGACTGATCCGCGATCCCGTTCTGAGCCCAGTATTGGCGCATCGCCCCAAAATAGTGATCAAAAGAGCGATTCTCCTGGGCAAAAATAATGACGTGGTTTATGCTCTGCAGGTTTCCGGTACCCTGCGGCTGAGAGCGCAGCCCTTGGCACCCGATCAGAGTTAGAGCACACAGACTAAAACAAAGGGCTGACCCAAAGTATTGTTGACATCTCACGGCGCACGCTCCCGCAACGTTGCGACGATTAGATGACGGTGGTCCCAAACGGGTTGGTTGTTCTGATCAACTCGTGTGTCTCCAGCGAATCACCTACAAAGCCTTCGCTTAAAATGTGCCCTTCTTGTTTTTCTTTTTCCTCACGTCGGCCGATGAGAATTTTGCATCAGAGTCTGGCACGTTCGCATTGAGCGTTCGCTGGAGTGTATATGTCTTCGAACGAACAGCTACCTGTCATGTCTTCGACCCGGTTGCCATCCCGTCCCGGAGCCGCTGCCGGGAAAGTCCCCAAGCCGGAGACGATCCGCGACCGGGGCTTGCTGCTCAGCCTGGCCCGTAGGCTACATGACAATGAAACGGCGCTCACCTTTGCTCGGAATGCATTCCGTATGTTCCAGCGCATTGGAATCACGGTAAGCCCGAACCACTACTATTGGCCTGTACCCGATTTTCGTGAACTTGAATCCCGGAAATGGCCAGCTGACCAAGAACCGCCGGGACTGGATCTTGCAATTGGCCGCCAGATGGATTTCCTGCACGCAGTGGTGCCGCGATACCAGAGCGAGTGGGCGTCGAAGTCAGCGCCTCTTTTCGACGTGAGCTATAACTACAACAATGGCTTCTTCGAGACCGTTGATGCGGAGATTGCCTATTGCCTTGTCCGCCATTACAAGCCGCGACGGATCGTCGAGGTCGGTGGCGGCTTCAGCAGCCGTGTCATGGCCGCCGCTCTCGATCGCAATCTGAAATTGGATGAGGTGCGTGGCGAGCTAGTCACGATCGATCCATTCCCGGACCGCTTTCCCAAGAAAGCACTGAGCGATCGCGTCCATCTGATAACACAGACCGTACAGAATGTGGACCTCGATGTATTCCTCAGCCTGGAAAGCGGCGATTTCTTGTTTCTGGATTCAAGTCACGTCGTAGGCATCGGTAGCGATGTTGTCCGTGAGTACCTTGAGATTATTCCCCGCATTTCGGGAGGCGTACTGATCCACGCTCACGATATCTTCATTCCCGCCGACTATCCGCGGGAAGCGATCCTGCACAATCTCGCTTTCTGGTCCGAGCAATACCTGCTGCAGGCCTTGTTGATGTTCAATCCGCAATTCGAAGTGGTATGGGGTAGCAGCTACATGCAAAGCCGCGCCACCGACGCGCTCGAGAACGCGTTTCCACACTGGCGGAACAGCTATCGCAACATGCCCACGGAAAAGCGCCGATTCCTTCCTACGCGCGATGGCGAGCGCATCTGGCCGTCAAGCTTCTGGATACGGAAGTTGGCCTGAGCCAAAATCGCGCTCACTCTGCTCACGGACGTCCGCCGCTATGCGTAGCGTCGTCTTTTGGTTCATCACAGTGCGCCAATCCGCTTTCGATCGCCGTTCCTTCTTCGTAGTCGTTCCACGTCGCAATCAGCAGAAACGGGATGGGATGCGAGGAGGTGTTGTTCTCGTCGAACAAGTGCAGGGTGTCTTCGAAGGTCTTTCCGCACCGTGCATCGATGTACCGATGTAGGCTCCACGAGGCTTTCGTGTCGTTAAAACCGGGCCAGACTCCGCCCACGGTTACCTCGTCCGAGTGTTTGGAGCGCATTTTCGCGTAGAAATCGTTCAGGTAGTCTTCGCCCCACGCTTGGCCCTCAGCAGTCCACCCCTTGCGTCCTGGATATACCCATGCATATTGACCGTCGAACGCCTTTTCAAACTCCGGTGGCGGATCGTCCTCATACAGCAGGATTGGTGGCGACTCCCACTGATTCACCAGCTGACGAACCTGGTTCCAATCAGTGTGGCCGCGCTTGGGAAATACAAAGATGACCGGCCGGCCCTTATAGAACAAGTACGCTTCGCGACCCGTGGCTCCAGGCCCAATATATTTCCGATAAGCGAGATCCATTGCCTCCAGGGCATCGTCCGTGGCGTGCCCATTGTCATCTTGAGTTTCGTCATACATGAGCGCGATGTGAAAGTGCTGCTCGCTGGCAACTCGCTCGAGGAGCGCAGTGGTTCGATCGAGAAAGGGACGACGTGGGCCATACCAGTCCACCACGAAGGCATAGATGCCCATGTTACGGGCACTCTCAATTTGCTTGCGCAACAGGTTCGGGTCTTGGCTGCTATAGCCAACATCGATATGGTCCGGGTCGCCGAACCAAGGCTGGTAGTCCGCGAGAACTTTAGGATGGCCTGATGATTGGGGAATATCCTTGAGCATGAGATTCCGCGCACTCGCCCGATGGCAACTGATCGGAACAGCGCTCAACATCACGGCATATACCCAAAACGCATACTGGTAGAGTTTCATCCACGACTTCCTGTTATGGTTACAATGCGACGCCACGCTGCCGAAAGTGCCCGAAGTTGGCATTCTCAACGCTCAGAACGGCTGGGCAGAAACTTCTTCGAGGTCGCGAATGTACCAACGGTCAGCGCCCGGGGTCATCAAAACCATGTATTCGTGGGGCGAGGTCTGGGTGTCGAGCAACTTGTTTCCATCGTAGGTTTGAGTCACCAACTGAACCTTGTCAAAAAGCTGCATGGCAGTACCATCCGTGGAATAAAAGACTGCTTTCAGGTGGTGACCATGATCTTCGATCCGAACGTGCACTCCGGTCCGCTGCTGTTCGCCAATTCTCTGCACCAAGCGATCCTTAGCGAATCCTATGAACTCTTCGCTGAGTCGCTCGGACTGATTGGATTCCAAAGCTTGTGCCAGATCACGCCATGCAAGTGCGTAATGGCGCGCGACTGTGGTTCCCGTGAGTTCTTCAATCGGCCGCGGAGTAAGTCCGCCAGCATCGAGGCGGACTTCAGGAAGCATGGATTGGGGCGTTGATTGGGCAACGGCCAGAATAGATCCGGCGACAACCAAGGTCGCCGACTTGACGAACCGAGGCCCAATTTCTTGGACCGCGCGCATTATGTCAGCCATGCTGGTCATAGTTTCCCTTTGAGAGCAACTTCGTTGCCAAGAACCACGCCGCACGCCACGCTAATCTGTGCGGGCCCCTCGATGCTGAACTCAGTTCGCGCTATTCCCTTCTTGATCGGTGTGTCCACGGTGCTCTTACCACCCCTGTCGATCTTGGTGAATGAAACAACCGTGCCATCAGGAAGCGCATTGCCGCTGCAATCGCGCACGGGATCGGTTTCGAGAGTCACTAGATTCCGGTTAGGTACAGCTTTCATCCGCAAACTGCAAGCCTCCGCCGCGACCTGCTGAATCACTCGTGCTTCTTCGACGTTGCCTGAGGCCGCTGTCACTCGAACCATCCCCTCATGTGGCGTAGAGCCGATGCGCATCGAAGCTACACCGTGCAGCGTTGAGCCTCGTTTAGAAAAGCTAGCCCCATCAGACGGAGTGATCCGAAAATCCACTATCGCCGGGGTCATGGTCAGGTTGAAGTACTGATCAAAGACAAACGCCGTGGCATCGATCGAGTCAGGAGCAGACACCGGCACCCGCGAAGGATGTAAAAAGAAGCTCAAGTGCGCGGGCTGCGAGGCCTTCACTTCGAATGTTTCGGAGGTGCACCTTGAGTCACAGAGGATGGCTTGGTAGCGGCCCGATGAACGCACATCGTTGGACTGAATCTGTACGTCATTCCCGAGACTTACGCTTCGCTTTAACACATGGTCGGGCCCCACCAGGTAGAAGGTAGCTTTGCCAGAACCGCTGGCAGAGATCGAAAAGGCTCCGCCTGCCTCCACCTCGGCAGGTACATGAAGTTCTGCAGGGCTTGCCCAGGTAAACCTCGCACACAACCAGAGCACGACGATTACCGAGATTTTGCACAATGCGAAACGATTGCCAGTGGTTTTCATGCTAGTTACTCAGGCGCGAATAGTGGTTGACGATCACTCGATAATCTTTCAGCCGATTCGCGATGTCATCCGGGATGTCGACTGCAAAAGGCACGGGCACACTCGGCATGAGCGCCTGGTCGACATAATCGTCAGCCACCCAGATTACTTTCCCCGAATCGTCATAGTATGCCGCCAAAACTTGCGCAATGTTTACAGGACGACCGCTTTGATTCAACAACTCGCCCTTCAACACGGTTCGGTCCAGTCCGTCTTTGTCTCTACTCACTGCCTGGTCGCTGACCGCGATGACCGGATCGGCGCTCGCCGGGACTAAAAGAGCACGTGCATCCATGCGCACACTCTTCACCGCATCCAGGCGCACACCGGGGAAGTCGATGCGATATGGGGAGACCTGCTTGGGAAGCAGCACGTGCGAGATCAAATCGAAACTGCCCTCTTCTTCGATGGGGGAGCCGTCCGCCTTCAGCAGCGTCGCGTTCACATTCAAATACGCGGGAACGGTGTCTTCATTTTCGACTTCCCCGAGGATCACGACGCGACCAGGGCGTGCGACCGCATTCATAGACGTGATGCGCACCTTCGGCGAATCTACGTCCTGCGCACCCCAGTTCTGAGATGTGTTGCGGCCGATAACTTCCCAACGCAGGTAGTTCACCGAGACTACCTGTGGAGGTACCGTGGACACTACCGTCTTGGGCCAAACCACACGCCAGATCGAGCCATCGCGGCGCACGCGCAGATCCCGTACATCATGGCGCGAGCCCAGTGCGCTCGACCATTTCATCTGGACGCGGACCACGGCCTGATCAGAATCGGCGTGCAAAGGGGTAACGTCCGCATTCTCCAGCGATGAGTACGTACGCAAGCTGCCGTCGCTCCCAGCCACGTCACTGACGAAGGATGCGAAATCAATATTGCTGCTGCGATCGAGTGACGCATAGGCCTGCTGATTGTCGTGCGCCTGAATCTCGCTCATCAGAGACTGCACCGCTTCTTCAGGTGTTCGTGCGGAAACCATGGAGTGTTTCTTCAAGCCTCCGGACTGCAGCCATGCAAGGGTAATAAGGATAACGGTGACAACAGTGAGAATGGCAATCAATCCCCACTTCATGACCGTACTCCATCGGCGTAGATGCCTTCCGGCACTTTCCTGGGGATCTCGATCACTTCCTGAACGCGTCGCGGCTCCGCTAACAATCCCACGAACAGAACTGCGAGAAGACTGCTCCCGATGGGCAGAATGCCCCAAATCCATCCCTGCCACGGAGCCGGCACCGCATCGGAAGGGATCATCCGCGCGGGGGGCGCATCATCCTTTGACCAGACGGTGATGGCGCCGGAATCATAGCTCTCAACCTGGCGCCAGCCACCAAAAACCAGGAGAGGCTCATAGAACGGATCGTGCACGAAAATGAACTTCAGGCCATAATGGTCGGCGTGCTGGAGCATGGCGCGGAGAGAATCCATGCCGGCCGCACCGAAGAACTTCGCGCTGCTCAATTGCGCTGCGCCGTAACGCGTCATCTCGGGCAGCAAGCGCGCCGAGTTGTATTCACCGTCAACGCTGTTCGCGTTTGCGTATGTCGAAACCTTCGAGAGCGCATTGCCGAATCCCAGTGTGAGATAGCGATATTGATCGTGCCCATCATGATTCAGGAACGCAATCACGGGATCGACATTGAGTGAACTCGATGTTTTAAAAGGACTCCATGAGAGCCAGCCAAGCGCCAGCGCCAGGCTGGCAATGGCCATAGCACTGACGCCGATGGCACCCCACCGCGGGAACCGATCAATCACTTGCTCCACCAACAATCCCACAATGGGCAGTGCGAGCACCGTTGCCCACAGTGTGAATCGCTCAAAGGTGAGAATTTCGAACGCCCGACCGAAAATCCATCGCGGTACCGGCGTTGTTCCACCGAGTGCGATGACGAATGTCACCCAAAACGCTACCAGCAGCACCCGTAAGCGCGAATTCGATGCGCCTTTGATCACGATGAACGGCAGTGCCAGGATCAAAGCGCCGTAAGGCACAATGAAATAGTTCATCCCATAAAGCCAATTCATCAGAAGGTTCGATCGGCTCGCGTGCGGAATGGGCATCTGCTCGATGGGATGCCGGATGATTGCAATCCAATAAGGTAACAGGACAGCCCAAACCCCCAATCCTGCAATGGCGGCGAAGATCAAACCGCGCACCACAATCGCGGAGCCGGATTGCTGCTCGTTTCCCCGACCGTCATGCTTGCGGCCGTCGTACCATGCCAACCACAAGACGGGCACGGCAAAGAGGACAGAACCGAAGAGGAGCGTCACGTGATGAGCTGATGCAGCCGCCAGCGTCAGAGCAATCCCCTTCAGCAGCGATCGCCAACTTGCCGCTGTGCACCACGAATAGAAATACGGCAGAGCCAGAAAGTACAAAGGAGCTGACATCGTGGTGGGTAGCTGCCCTGCCGAATAGACAAGAAATGCGACGCTGCCAGCGAACACAGCTAGCACTCCCGCATAGCTGGCTGCGCGGTCATCCACCCATAGCTGCGCAAACCGGTAAGTACCGACTGCAAGCAGGACGACAGCTGCCAACT
>VFSW01007569.1_pt1 | contig 15739 bp, 18 predicted proteins | sample 5358111 | NCBI WGS metagenome assembly VFSW01 (sample SAMN11554181, study PRJNA540505) | mine drainage metagenome | isolation source: sediment from site ElyBrook_90M | place: USA: Ely Copper Mine, Vershire, VT | collected 2017
TTCGGCGTCGTGGCATTGATCGCGGGAGTTATCGAGGCGTCGCTCTTGGCGACCCAAGGCATGTATCTCTTACTAGGAGCGAATCTGGGCGGTTGGCTCGGTTTCGCCGGTCGGGAGTGGCAGAGCGCGTCGTGCATCGTCGCGGGAGGACTGCTCGTCTATCTTGTGGCGAGCCTCACGGATCGTCGTAGCCGGCGCGCCGACCAACGGCTCTGTCTGACCAACGGATTCGTGAGCGTCGCCCAACTACTGGATGCGATCGACACCGAGGCGTTGAACCACGCTCGGAGTCGCGCCGTCGTGGTGATCGACGCGGCGCAAGACGTCATTGGTGCCAAGAAAATTCCCGACGACGGCGAAGGTGTGGCGATCCACCAGTGCTTCATCGTGCTGCTTCAGATGGGCGAGGTGGCGTCCTACCTGACGAGCAAAGGGGAGCGCGTCGACGTCAAGGTCACGACCGCGCTGCGACACGTCGCCCAGCTCATTGAACGAGATTCGTGCATCGAAGCGGTCGCGGCTCTCAACCGCTACGCGGAGGAGTTCGCTGGAACCTTGGACGTTCCGGGGCGTCGCCTGGTGGCGCGGGCCTTTCGCCCACCCGCGCGTGCGACGGTGGGCGCCGAGCAGCCCTTACGCACGACCATCCCTCGCCGCCCACCCCTCGACCGTGTGCGGGTCGCCATCCTCTTGTCGACCGCGATCGTCGTCGCGACCGTTATCGCGCACGCCCTTGACGGACCGCGGGGTTATTGGCTGCCGATGAGCGTGGCGTTCGTGTTTCGCCCTGACCTCGGTCCCGTCATGCGACGAGCAGTCTCGAGGATCGTCGGTACGTTGGCGGGCGTGGGGATTGCGGCACTGCTCGCCGTCGCTGGCAACGAGCAAGCGCTCCTCGTCGTGCTGTCTTGTGCGATGGCCGCCGCGGTGCCGTGGGCTGCCCAGCGCAGTCACGCGTTGACCGTGATGGTCTTCACCCCCATCATCTTCGTCTTCGTCGGCGTCTTAGGCCCCGATCAGAACCTCTTCGCTCCGCGTATCGTCGATACGACCATCGGCGCGGCCCTCGTGCTCACCATCGACTACGTGATGTGGTTGCACGCGCCTTCGCTTCGACCTCGTCAGCAGCTCGACCAGGTGGCTGAGGCGACGAAACGCTACGGCGCGACGTCGGCGCAGAGTGACCCCGTCACCAGACACTCCCTACGCCGAAGCGCGCTGCGAAGCGTGACGCGCGCACGCAGTGCGATCAGACTCGCCGCCGTCGAGCCACACCTCTTCCACGAGTCCGGATCGCAGTACTATGCCCAACTCAACGAATTGATTCGCGCTATCGATGACCATACGGTGCAACTCTTGGAAAGTGAGTCGACCGGCAACGACTAAGCGTTGTCGGCGGCGTGGGCCAGGAGGGCCCGCACGTGTACGCGGGTCGAGTCGATGACGGTATCGCTCTCGGCCATGAGTAGTCCGAGTTCGGTGCAGCAAAGCCCGACGACAACGGCGCCGCGATCGCGGCAGCTCGCGGCAATTTCATAGAGGTAGTCGCGCGACGCGTCCGTTGCGAGTCCCTTGGTGAGTTCGTCGTAGATGATCGCCTGAAGCCGCTCGGTCTGCGCGGGACTCGGTTTCACGCATCGAACGCCGAGCTGGCCCAGCCAGTCACTGTAGAAGTCGTCGTTGATCACGTACTTCGTCGCGAGCAGGGCGAGGGAGTCGTAGCCGCGGGCGAGCACTTCCGCGGCGACAGCGTCGCGGACGTCGACGACCGGGATCGTGACGGCACCGCGCACGTCGTCAAAGTTCTTGTGCATGGTGTTGGCGCCGATGCCGAGCACGGTGGCGCCGGCCGCTTCGAGGCGGCGCGCGGCGTCGGCGACGATCCTTCCCGTTCCGACCCAGTCGCCAATCCGTTGCAGGGCAACGATGGCACCGAAGTCAACAGAGTCGATGATGACCTCGGGGGCTGACCACTCGTTGTCGCCCCCGCTATAGAGCTCGTGGAAGTACTTGTAGTACGACGCCGTCGACTCCCAGGAGAGTCCTCCGATCAGTCCAATCCGCGAAGAGGTCACTCGTCGACGGCGGGCCTCGACGGAGCGATGCGATTCACCCGCTCCATGACCTCTTCACTGAGGAGGGGGAGGACGTCGAGTGCCGTCATGTTCTCGCGAACCTGCTCGGCGCTGCTCGCGCCCGTGATGACGGTGGAGACGCGTGGGTTCGCCGCGCACCACGCGAGGCAGAACTGCGCGAGCGAGACCTCGAGGTCGTCGGCGATCTCCTTCAATTCGGACACCTTCTTGTTGCGCATCTCGTCGGTCAGCATCTCCTTCAGCCACTCGTAGCCGGGAAGGGTGGCGCGTGAGCCCTCGGGGATTCCGTGGAGGTACTTGCCCGTGAGCAGTCCCGACGCGAGCGGTGACCAGATCGTCGTACCGAGTCCGATGTCCTCGTAGAGGCGCTTGTACTCGTTCTCCACGCGATCGCGGTGCAAGATGTTGTACTCCGGTTGTTCCATCAACGGCTTGTGCAGGTGATGCTTGTCCGCGATGTCGTACGCGCTGCGGATCTCGTCGGCGCTCCACTCCGACGTCCCCCAGTAGAGGGCTTTGCCCTGGCTGATCATGTCGCTCATCGCCCAGACGGTCTCTTCGATCGGGGTCTTGGCGTCGGGTCGGTGACAGTAGACCAGATCGACGAAGTCAAGGCCGAAGCGTTCGAGGGATCCGTCGATCGCCTGCGACAGGTATTTGCGATTGAGGGTGTAGCGCATGTTGGGCACGTTGTGCAGGCCCCAGTAGAGCTTCGTCGAGACGACGTACTCGTGGCGCTTCCAGCCGAGCTCGCGGATGGCCTCGCCCATGACGCGCTCCGACTCGCCCGCGGCGTACGCCTCGGCGTTGTCGAAGAAGTTGACGCCGGCCTCTTTCGCGGCGTGCAGGCACTCGGCGGCCTGCTTGGCCGTCTCGATCTGGTTCTCGTTCGCGAAGGTGACCCAACTCCCGAAGGACAAAAGACTGACCTTCAGGCCCGATCGGCCCAGGCGTCGGTATTGCATCTTGGCCATGGTTTCTCCTCTGTAGGTGGTGGTGAAAAGGGCGGGTCAGTCCGCGTCGGGATTGCGCGCGACGTCGGGCCACTCGTCGAAGGAGACGGGCCGCTCGTCGCTCGGACGCTTCACGAGCATGACCACGCCGGCGATGCTCGCCGCGACGACGACGATGAACAGAACCTTCAACAGTGACTTGAGTGCGCTCACGCCTTCCAAGTTAGTTGGCGTCGCCACTGGACAATCCTCCGATTCGAGGTAGAATGGACCAGTGACAATTGGCCAGAGCGAGCTTCTGCTTCGATAGGGGTGAGTTCTGCTCGCCCCGTCCCCCGCCTCGGCGGGGGTTTTTTGTTTCTCGCTCGAGATGGAGAGGATGGACCGGTGAAGGACAACCAACAGCCCAGCCCAATGGCGTACGCCAAGTATCGAGCGACTGTCCCAGTTGACCTACCGGACCGTACGTGGCCCAATAACCGGCTGGTCAAGGCACCTCGCTGGTGCAGCGTCGATCTGCGTGACGGGAATCAGGCCCTGATCGATCCGATGGACCTCGATCGAAAGAACGTGATGTTCACCCAGCTGGTCGAGATGGGCTTCAAGGAGATCGAGGTCGGTTTCCCTTCGGCGTCCCAGCCCGATTTCGACTTCGTACGCCACATCATCGAGAACGACCTCATCCCCGAGGACGTCACTATCCAGGTCCTCACCCAGTGCCGCGAGGACCTGATACGCAGGACCTACAAGTCGATCATCGGCGCGCATCGGGTCATCGTCCACTTCTACAATTCGACGTCGACGCTGCAGCGCAGGGTCGTGTTCGGTCTCGACAAGGCGGGTATCACGAAGATCGCGACCGACGCCGCGGCCATCTGTCGATCACTCGAGAGCATGTCGCCGTCGACGGCGTTCTACTACGAGTACTCGCCCGAGAGTTTCACCGGGACCGAACTCGACTACGCCCTCGAGGTCTGCGACGCCGTCATCGACGTCATCGATCCCACGCCGGAGCGACCGCTGATCTTGAACCTCCCCGCCACCGTGGAGATGTTCACGCCGAACCTGTACGCGGACGCGATCGAGTGGTTCCTGCGCCATATCTCGCGCCGTGACAGCGTCGTCTTGTCACTGCACCCGCACAACGACCGCGGGACGGGTGTCGCCGCCGCCGAGCTGGGCGTCCTCGCGGGCGCTGATCGCGTGGAGGGGACGCTCTTTGGCAACGGGGAGCGCACGGGGAACGTCGACGTCGTGAACCTGGCACTCAACCTGTTCTCCCAGGGCGTCGACCCCGAACTCGACATCCGCGACATCGACAAGGCCCGCCACGTGGCCGAGTACGCGAACCGCTTGCCGGTGCATATGCGACACCCCTACGTCGGTGAACTGGTCTATACCGCCTTCTCCGGTTCGCACCAGGACGCCATCAAGAAGGGAATGATGGCGATTGGCGACACCTACGACGTCTGGGAGGTGCCGTACCTGCCCATCGACCCCAAGCACACCGGTCGCACCTACGAAGCGATCATCCGAGTGAACTCCCAGTCGGGCAAGGGCGGCGTGGCCTATCTTCTCAGCGCCGAACACGGCCTCGACCTGCCTCGCGCGATGCAGGTGGAGTTCTCCAAGCAAGTCCAGGAGCTGACCGAAGCCACCGGGACCGAGATCTCGCCCGCGCAGATCTGGGACGTCTTCACGACGACCTATCAACCGGAGAATCCGACGATCCAGTTGCTCTCGAGCGAGGTGTCGGCCGATCAGAGCAGTACGAGGATCTTCGCCCAGTTGGTCGTCAACGGACAGCACCTCACCGTCAAGGGCGAGGGGAACGGTCCGATTGACGCGCTGATGAGTGGACTGCGCACTGAGATGGACGTCAAGTTCAAGGTGCGCGACTACTCCGAACACGCGCTGACCTCCGGCTCCGAGGCGTCGGCCGTGGCCTACGTCGAGGCCGAAGGTGAGGACGGTACGACATGGTGGGGCGTGGGGATGAGTTCCTCGATCCTCGACGCATCACTCGAAGCCGTCATTTCTGCAGCAAATCGCCGAAGATAACGAGAACCATCTGTAAACTGCATGAATGACCTTCCACTCATTCGCCATATCGATGGGTTGGATGGGGGTCGCGAGTGGCGTCTTTGGCACCGCTTCGCAGCTACGGCGGATCCGAAACCAAGGGATTGAAGGGGTTTCCCTGGCCACGTGGGTCCTGTTCGTCTACATGGGCTGTTTTTGGGTCACCTACGGCGTTGCCGTCGGCTCGGTGGAAGTGGTGCTTGGAAGTGCCCTCATCATGCCGATGCAGCTGTCGATCCTCTTTCGCCTGGCGCCGTGGCGCCGACCAGCGATCCCGCTGCGGGCACTTGGCTACATCGTGGCGTGCTGCGTCGTGCCAACGTTCCTGTGGGGTTGGGCCGGGGGAGTCTTTGGCACCGGTATCGCCATGACCATCAACCGGGCACCGCAACTGATCGAACTCATCCGTCACGACGACGCCTCTGGTGTCTCGGCGGCGTCGTGGTACATCGGCGCGCTCGGGGCGATGATGTGGATCACCTTCTATATCGGTGCCGATTTGTGGGCCGCGCTCACCGCGACGGCCTTCGCTGGATTGGCGAACCTGTCCATTGCCACATTGGCGACCTGGCGACACACCCAATACCGACGCGCCATCGCGGCCCAGGAATTTTTCGCCGTCTAAGCGCCACGTGATGGCCCCTTCCTAGGCTTCAGTCAGAAGGACCCTTTCAATCTGAGCGTAGGTGACCGTGACAACGAATCTCTTGGACGACGCGCTCGCGATTAGCGACGAATGGCGCGCGACACTTGATCTCCAACATCTCATCGGAGCCCAGTTGACGCAGGCCAACGTCCTCGAGGATTCCATTGACATCGTCGCCATCGGCAAGGCCGCCCGGTCGATGGCGCGTGCCTGCACGGAGATCGTTGGCGACCGCGTTGCGCGAGCGTTCCTCGTGGTGGACGAGGCGAGTGCGGATGACGCTGATCACTACGAAGTCGTCGTCGGCGAACACCCGCTCCCCGGTGCGGGAAGTCTTCGCGCGGGCGAGCGCCTCATCGAATTCTTGGCGGAGCCGTCTGGCGCGAACTGCACACTCTTCCTACTCTCGGGAGGAGCGTCGAGTCTCTGTGCCGTGCCGCAGTCGCCCATCGATATCGTCGACCTGCGCGAGATCTTTGATGCAGCGATGGCGTCGGGACTCGATATCACGGGTCTGAACCAAGTGCGCGCGGCGACGTCGGGCATCGCCGGGGGTGCGGTCCTGCGAAAGGTCCGCACGGAGCGATCGCTCGCCTTGATCATGGTGGACAATGTGGTGTCGGGGGCGCCCTGGGTCGGTTCCGCGTTGACCTACCCGTTTGAGCCCAGTGAAGCCGACGTCATCGAGCTCCTTCGGCGCATCGCGCGGCTCGACACATCGCTCGGCGCGCGGGTGATTGAGTCGCGACGACGCCGCAGCGACGCCATGCGCCACTCGGTGACCACACACCATCGAAACTACGTGGTGGCTCAGCCTTCGATCTTGCTCGACGCGGCAGTGCGGAGCGCACGGCGACGTGGCTACCGAGTCGTCGAGTTGGGCAGTGCGCTGCGCGGTGACGTGCATGAAGTGGTCGATCAGTTCGAACTGCCGCTGGCTGACGAACGAGCGCAACCAGGACCGCTGTGCGTCGTGGGCGTGGGCGAGGTGACCGTCAAGGTTCGAGGTCCGGGCGAAGGAGGTCGATGCCAGGAGATGGCGTGGGCGATGGCCGATGCGCTCGCCGCACTCACGAGGCCCGGAGTCTTCGTTGCACGTGCGTCGGATGGGCGTGATTTCGTCGAGGGTGTCGGCGGCGCGTGGGTTGACCACACCACACGTGCAAAGGCACGATCGCTCGGGATCGATTGGCACGCCATCGCGGTGGAGAATGACACGCATCGCGGACTACAGGCGCTCGATCAGTTGCTGGAGGGTTCGAGCACGGGATGGAACCTCTGCGACCTTTACATGACGCTCGTGGCGTAACGTCAGGTCCGAAGCACGATGTTGAGTGGCTCCTCGCCGCGCTGCATCCGCGCGATCTGGGTCCGCAGGAGACGTGCCATTCGCGGCAACGCCGCCGAGGTGGCCCCGCCCACGTGTGGTGAGATCAAGACGTTCTCGAGGGCGAAGAGTGGATGACCCTCGGGCAGGGGTTCGGGATCGGTGACGTCGAGCGCCAATCGGATCCGACCGGACTGCGCGTGCGCGAGCAACGCGCGCGTATCAGCGACCGGACCGCGGGCGACGTTGACGAGCAACGAACCATCGCGCATCCGCGTCAAGAAGGCGTCGTCGACGAGGTGCGTCGTCTCGTTCGTGAGCGGCACCACGACGACCACGACATCGGCGTCGCCCAGCAGCGAGGGCAGCTCCGTGATGGCGTGAATGGTGCCGGCGTCGTCGACGCGTTCGCTTCGTGCGACCCTGACGACCGTGGCCTCGAAGGCGCGAAGTTTCGCCTCGATCGCCTTACCAACGCCGCCGTAGCCCACGAGAAGCACCGTTCGGTCCGCGAGGCTCTGGTGCCACGCCGGCGCCCAGTGGCCCTTCTCGGCGGCGCGCACGAAATCGGGAATCCCCCGTTGCGACGCCAGGACCAGCGCCAGCGTCAATTCGCTCGTCGATGTCTCGTGCACGGAGGCGGCGTTGGCGTAGACCATGTGCGCCGGGAGGACCTCAGCGACGCCGTCGTAGCCCGCGGTCAAGCCCTGCACGAGTCGTACCTGTAGGCCTTCGAGATTCGCGAGCGCGTCTCGTGCTCCCATGTACGGCGGCACGACGATGTCGAAACTGTCCCTCGGTGCCGGACCGGTCAAGTCCCACTCGATCAACTCGACGTCACTTGTGTCGACGCCGAGCGCGGCGATGAAATCCTTGTTCGGTACTGAGACGACGAGTGGGCTGGCGGTCATCGACGCAGATTACGTGAAAAGACTGGCGTACGCGCTCAGCGCGGGTTGTCCGCCCAGATGCGCGAAGAGCACGTTGGCGTCGAGTTCGATCTCTCGCTCCTGCACCATGTGGATGAGTCCGGCAAGTGACTTGCCTTCGTAGACCGGGTCGGTGATCATGCCCTCGAGCGAGGCGCCCAAGCGCATCGCGTCCAGCGTCCGCTGGTCGGGAATCCCGTACGTGCCCGCGTGAAAGCGGTCGTCGAGGAAGATCTCTTCGTCGACAATCGCTCGCTCGACACCGATGAGTTCTGCCGTGTGTCGAGCGATCCGTGCGATTTGCTCCCACGTCTGTTCCGGCTTGGCCGACCCGTCGATCCCAATGACCTTTCGCGGGAGGTCATTGACCGCGAAGCCGGCGATCATCCCCGCCTGGGTGGAGCCGGTCACCGAACAGACGAAGATGTAGTCGAACCCGACCCCGAGCTCGGCCTCTTGTCGTTCGAGTTCCAGTGACCACCCGGCGAACCCGAGTCCACCGAGCGGGTGATCCGATGCGCCCGCGGGGATCGCGTAGGGCTTGCCCCCGCGCTCCTTGATCTCCTTGATCGCGCCCTCCCAGCTCTCCTTGAAGCCAATGTCGAATCCGGCGCGCACGAGGCGAACGTCGGCACCCATGAGACGGCTCAACAAGATGTTGCCCACTCGGTCGTAGGTGACATCGGGCCAGTCGACCCAGCTCTCTTGAATGAGCACACACTTGAGTCCCGTCTTGGCCGCGGCCGCGGCGACCTGACGGGTATGGTTCGACTGCACGCCGCCAATCGAAACCAGTGTGTCGCAACCTTTGGCGAGAGCGTCGGCCACCAGGTACTCGAGTTTTCGCACCTTGTTGCCCCCAAAGGCGAGTCCCGAATTGACGTCGTCACGTTTCGCCCAGACCGTGGCGCCTTCGAGGTACTCGCTCAGACGATCCAGTCGCTGAATCGGTGACGGGCCGAACATAAGTGGGTAACGAGGAAAGGAATCAAGCGGCATTGGACCTCCAAAGTTGTTCTGCCGACCAGAAGTTATCGCAGCAATTGGGCGTCGTTCTCGGTGGACCGATCGGGTCTGACGTTTCACCTTCGTCAAGTGACGGCGGACGCGTGAGCAAACGGGTACCGCGGTACTCTGAGGAAGTGAGTGACCCACGACTCAGTGCGCGACGCTGCATCGTCGTCGGCTATGCACTTTCGGCGTTGGGGACCCTCGTCGACGTCGTCGCCCTGATCCATTCCGGTTACCTGGGCCAAGGGTCATTCCGGGCTGACATTCAACTCATTGCACTCACGTTGGCGTCGGTCGCTTCGTTGTGGACGTGGTGGATATTGAGCAAGGTTGCGTCCTTCGTCACGGAGTTCAACGCGGCTCTACGAAGTGCCTTTCTCGGCATGATGGTCGTTTCGCTGTGCCTGTGCGTGGAGTACGCGAACTATCTCTGGAACTCGCCAGGGCTCGACCAATTCACGTCATCAGTGTGGTTGCAAGAGGTCGGCTCGTGCGTCACGGCAGTCGGATTTTTCTTACTCGCTCGCTCCTTTTCGGGCGACGCGCACCGCGCAGAGGAGCCGCAGAGAACTGTTTCAGAGGCGTAGTCCAGCGGAGATCATCGCCACGTGGTTCCTAGCGGCCCACGCGGAATCCATTAGCCCAGCGTGGCGATCTTGAACGCTCCTCCGACGGTGTTCACGAGACCTGGCGCAGCGGTGGCCTCCAGCCGAAAGGTCTCCACGGCGTGCGCGGGGTAACGCCACGTGAACTTGATGGACCACTTCTTGGTCGCGTTCGAATAGGTGAACGATCCGATCCTCAGCCAGTTCGCCCCACTTCTATGGAGTAAGACGAGATGTCCTTTCGCCGGGACGGGTCGCACCGTCGCTGACACGGTCGCCACCGTCCCCTTGGCGACTTTAAGTGGGTATGAATCGGAGATCGACGAGTACGGCACGCCGATCGTGGTGGTCGTGGTGGTCGTGGTGGTGGAGCCATTGACGTGGTTGAACGTCAATACCGCTTGTGAGCCGGCCGGTTCGTTCGCATTGGTCGTGAGGATCGCGGTCCAGACGGTTCCCTGCAGCGCACCTGCGACACCGTTCCACGTGGTTTGCGGGTTGCCGGGACCGGTGAGCCCATAGGGACCGTTCCCGCCATCCTCTGAGTTGAACCACGGTTTCGTGTCGGGCATGGTTGAACCGACCTGCTCGTTCATGTTCGAGGTCAGGGGTATGGTGACCGTACAGGTGTCGGCATTGACGACGACGCACTGGAAACTCGGATCCGTCGCACCCGCGGCACCGCCAACGCTCACACCCGTCGCAAGCAGGGCCAGCGTGGCGACGAACGTTCCCAATCGATGCTTCCAAATCACCATCTGCTCCCGTCGTCGAGAAATGTTGACTCAACGTATGGGAGGAGTCGAGATCGTCAAAGGGTGTTAGTACCACGTCGTGCACTGGGGCCACCATGACGTCCCGGGACCTCAACGGCCGCAACCTCTCACCGCGCGAACCTCCCTCGACGATCTTTCCTACGATTGACGCCATCGACCAACGGGAGGAAACCAGTGGCCAAACTCATCTACTCATCCATTGCGTCGCTCGACGGTTTCGTCGAGGACGTCAACGGTCACTTCGACTGGGCCGAGCCCAGTGAAGAGGTCTTCGCGTACATCAACGAGCGTGAACGGCCCGTGGGCACCTATCTCTACGGCCGTTCGATGTACGAGACCATGGTCTACTGGGAAACGTACGAAGCCGACGACGACGAATCAGCGGTGGCACGCGAGTTCGCCGAGATTTGGAAGTCGGCGGACAAGATTGTCTACTCGACGACACTGACGAAGGTGTCGAGCACTCGCACCCGCATCGAACCGGCGTTCAACGCGGAAGCCATCGTCCTCATGAAGGCGGCATTGGACCGCGACATCACGATCGGTGGCGCGGCCATCGCCTCCGCCGCGCTCGACGCAGGCCTGGTTGACGAGGTTCACCTCTATCTGCTGCCCATACTCCTCGGCAACGGTAAGCCCGCGTTCGCCAACAACGAACACGTGAAGTTGCGACTTCTCGAGGAACGACGATTCGACAACGGGCAAGTGTTGCTTCGATACGCCGTGCTCGCATAACGAGCCTCCAAGAGGACGCCCGCCACTGACGTGACGAACAAGGAACTCGTGGCGATGTTCGCCCGAGCAGTCAGCCACCCGTTGTCCACGCGCGGAAATGCGCTTCAAAGGGAACGAAGGAACCTACGATGGAAGTGGCGGCGGAACATCGTTGGCAGGGGACGAGCATGCAGACATTCGAGATCGAAGAGCGACTGATCGGGGAGACCCGTAACACACACACTCGCGTCGTGCACGGGACCGACGTCGAGATTTCGGTGGGAAAACTCCAAGTGTGGGACTCGTCGTCCACTCGCCGTGGAGAACCGCACCGACTCGTCGCGAGCGTCGCGCTGGAGCGACTGGTCTCATTCAAGGCACGGGGACAAGCAGTGATCAATTGGGATGGCGTCGAACGACGCAATCGTCCAAAACCCGTGTGGGATGGCGTCGAGCGCAGGGCATCGTAGGGACACGAACTTCGTCGCGTCGCACGTCGATGACTAGTCGTGAATCCCCGGTGGGTCCTCACCGACGAGGCCGTCGATTGACTCTCGAATGAGGTCGGCGTGCCCGGTGTGTCGCGCGTACTCTTCGATCAAGTCGACGAGCGATCGTCGAAGGCTCGGCGCGCGTCCGTCCGGCCACGCTTTGCTCATTGATTGATCGAGACCGCCTCGGGACAAGGCTTCGCTCGTTAAGTGGCGAGATTGGTCGACCATGCGTTGCCAAAGCTCGTAGAGGTACGCCGGATCGTCGTGGGTGGCTGACGTCCAATCCCAATCGGGTTCGTTCTCCCAATCGACTCGATCGAAGGGAGGGGCCTGCGCGTTGTCCATCAGTCGCACCGAGAAGTAATGGTCCTCGACCAGCGCCAGGTGCTTCACGAGCCCTCCCAGCGTGACGTTCGAACCACCGAGTGTTGCTCGCAATCCTTCGGCGTCGAGGCCGCCCGTCTTCCAGGCGAAGGTAGCGCGTTGTCGATCGAGCGACCCGAGGAGCGTGTCGGCCTCACTGCCATTCACGGGAGGCTCGGGCCATTGGTCCAATCCGGCGTAGGTCATGGAACAAGAGTAGAGACGGACGGTGACATGCGCGGCGACTGAAACGATCGCACCGGTCTAATCTGCACTGCAAGAGGAAGAACGCCTCGAACGAGGTGTTTCATCGCGGCGCGACGGAAGGAATTGAGGATGGACAAAGATCGAGCCACGAAGTTGCTCAACGCTGAACGAGCCAGGGTTCAAGGCCTGCTCGATGACATGCAAAACGAGAGCGCTTCGAATCGTCAAGCGGTCAACGATGCCGGCGATATGAGCAATGCCTCGGAGTCCCTCGTCGCCGAAGGACTCGATGACGCGGTGGTGTTCGGACTCCGTCAACGCCTGGCGGCGATCGATCGGGCGGACCAGCGCCTCGAAGCGGGAACGTACGGTCTGTCCACGCTGAGTGGCGACGTCATACCCGACGAACGGTTGGAAGCGGATCCAGCGGCGGAGTTGACCGTCGATGAGGCGCGCGCGGCGCGTTAGCGACCTTGTCGCGACGTCTCGGGCGTCGTCACCATCGTGCCCGTCGCGAAGTCGCGTTCCTATACTTCCCCGCATGGCAAACGTGACGGACATTGGCGGCGTGTTCCTTCGAGCGAAGGATCCTCAGGCCCTCGCCACGTGGTACGCGCAGGCGTTGGGCATCGACTTCATCGGTGGAGGTAACTTCGCGATGTTCGAAGCGACTCCGGGGTCGATGACGGTGTACTCACTCTTTGACCACGATGACTCCTACATCGGCGACCCGCAACGACAGTCCGTCATGGTCAACTACCGCGTCGACGACCTCGACGCGATGGTTGAACGGCTGACTGCGATCGGCGCGGTCGTTGAGGACGTCTTGGCCGAGGAGAACGGGCGATTCACGTGGTCGACGGACCCGGAGGGCAATCGATTCGAGCTCTGGGAACCGGCACCGTCCGCTTGACCGTGCGGTGCCGCGAGCGAGGCGCACTGACGTGAGGGACGCGATCGTGGGCGACGCCCTCTCCCGGTCCTTCTTCGAGCGTGACCCCGACGATGTCGCTCAAGCGCTCCTCGGCACGCTTCTCGTCGTGCGCGACGACTCGCGTGAACGCGTTGCGATGATCGTCGAGACCGAGGCGTACGGGGGTCGAAGCGACCCTGCGTCGCACGCGTATCGGGGTCGCACCAAGCGCAGCGCTCTCATGTTCGGACCGGCCGGCTACCTCTACGTCTATTTGATCTACGGCGTCCATTGGTGCATGAACATCGTGACCGAGTCGACGGATGAACCGAGTGCTGTTCTGCTTCGCGGCGCGCAGCTGCTCCACACGGACGCCAATGGCGAGCGAATCGGCACGTCCTTGCGTGGACCGGGAAATCTCACCCGAGGACTCGGTATAAGCGGCGACGACAATGGCATCGACTGCTGCACGAAGAACGGCCGCGTGACCGTGCATCGTTCACTCGAGGATCGAACCGCGCTCACGATCGACACGTCGGTGCGAATCGGCGTCTCGGCGGCGAAGGATCGACCTTCGAGGTACTACGTGAGCGGTCATCCCGCGGTGTCGAGGTTCGTCAAGCCCAAGTGACTCGGCCGCGATGACGACTGTCGCCCTCGGCTCGATTCAGCCAAGTCGAGCGACCTCGGCGCAACGAAAACAGCTGGGGTGGTGGTCGTTCACGAGACCCGTCGCCTGCATCATTGCGTAACAGGTGGTCGGGCCGACGAATCGAAATCCGAGTTTCTTGAGCTCTTTGCTCATGCGGACCGCTTCGGGCGTCGACGCGTGGATCGCGGGGTCCCGCTTCCAGTCGTGTTGTCGAGGGAGGCCGTCGACGAAGGACCAGAGAACGCCGTCGAGCGAACGGCCACTCTTTCGCAGCGCGAGCACCGCCTTCGCGTTGCTGATCGTCGACTCGATCTTGCCGCGGTGGCGGATGATTCCCTCATCGAGCAGAAGTCGATCGACCTTCTTGTCGGAGAAGCGTGCGACACGCTCGGGGTCGAAGTCCGCGAAGGCCTTTCGGTACCCGTCGCGCCGCCGCAAGATGGTGAGCCAACTCAACCCGGCCTGCGCCCCTTCGAGCGTCACGAGTTCGAAGAGCCTCCTCTCATCGTGGACGGGGACGCCCCACTCTTCGTCGTGGTACGCGCGCATGTCGTCATTCTCAGCCCAGGAGCATCTCATGCGTGCACCGTACCAAGGACCAGTGTCACCCCCGTTGCCTCGAGCCAACGCAGCGACACCGTGGCGGAGGTCACATTTGAATGGTCTGGCCATTCGTGAGTTGAAAGGAGTCTTCGATCATGGCGTGCAGGACGTCGATTTCGGCGCTCTTGAGACTCGTGATGTAGAGACACGCCGCGCTGGTGCGATGAGGGCCGAGCTTCTTCAATCGCACGGGGTCCTTAACGACGCTCGGGGCGAGGTACAGCGTCAGGTTCGCCTTGCGCGGCGAAAACCCCACGGCGCACATGATGCCTGAACGCCCCGATTCGTATTCAAAGGTGTACTGTCCAAAACCCACGATGGCGGGACCCCACATGACCGGTTCGACACCGGTCGACTTCTCGAAGAGCGAGAGAAGCGCTTTCGCGTCGGCGCGGCGGGTGTCATTTTGCACCGTCGCGATGAAACCTTCGACCGATGCTTTGGTGGGAAGGGTCTTGGGCGTTCGTGAAGTCACGGCGATGATGTTACCGGCGTGTGGCGCCGGGTCAGCGACGAGCGCCGGACTTTGCGATGCGTTGCAGCCACCTCTTGTCGCGTTGGTACATCGACGGGAACTGTGCACGTCGCGCTTCGTAGAGATCGGCGACGTGCGCGTCGGGCGCGAAGGTGCGTCCGCGCGGACCTATGGTCGCGAGGTCGTCGAATCGGTGGTGGCCGAGGGTGACGAAGGCCATCAGTGCCGCCCCGCGGAGTTGCGCGACCATCGGCTCGGGCACCTGCACGACGTCGCGCCCCAGCGTGTCGGCGAAGACCTGGCACCATTCGTGCGACTGGGCGCCGCCACCGAGCAGTCGCAGCGGTGAGAGGGTACGTGCCGCGAACCGCTCGACGTAGTGGAGGAGCCACGCACTGTTGGACGCCACGCCCTCGAGGACCGAGCGCACCAGGTCCGCACTCGTCGTGTGCAACGTCATGTTGGTGAATCCTCCACGAAGGTGCGTATTGCCGATCGGCGAGCGTTCGCCCGCCAACCACGGGGTGAAGAGCACACCATTCGCCCCGGGCGGCGATGTCGCCGCGAGGGCGGTCAACTCGGGGTAGGAGAGGTCCGATCCCGTGGCGGCGAGTAGGTCGCGGAGCCATTCGAGCGCCTTCGCCCCGGTCTCCTGATTGTCGATGATGAGGTAGGAATCGTTCGTGAGTCCGGGAATCGACGCGATGGCGTGGTTGACGTCCGTCTTCTTCTTCGGGACTGGGCAACTGATCCACGACGTCGTCGACAACGCCACGTGTGCGTCGTAGAGCGAGGTGCCACCCGAACCAATCGTGGCGGCGTGCAGGTCGGGCATGCCCGAGATCACGACCGGCGAGGGCGCAAGACCGAGTCGTGACGCGACATCTTTGGCC
>VFSW01007570.1_pt1 | contig 15738 bp, 17 predicted proteins | sample 5358111 | NCBI WGS metagenome assembly VFSW01 (sample SAMN11554181, study PRJNA540505) | mine drainage metagenome | isolation source: sediment from site ElyBrook_90M | place: USA: Ely Copper Mine, Vershire, VT | collected 2017
CCGCCCGCCGGCTCCATTCGACTGCCCCGCCGGACAATGATACTTTCGCCCCACTACCCGTCTCGCTCATGCTAACCTGATTTGCTTCCAGCTTGGCGAACGCAAGCTGACTGACGCTTTGGGGGATTCGTGTTCGAACAGGCTTTTCGCAACATCGACGATGTCCTCCGTAAGGAGGCCGGATGCACCACCGAGCTCGACTATACCGAGCAGACCTCGTGGCTGCTTTTCCTCAAGTATCTCGATGATTTGGAACAGGAACGGCTGACGATCGCGCAGATCGAGCGAGCGCATCTACGATGGCGCCTGCGGCTCGGCGGGCTTCCTATGCGAGTCCTACGAATACCTGATGGCGCCCGGGAAGCTCGGGACCAAAGATTTCGACACGCTGCAGAAGCGCACGTTTTACGCCAAGGAGAAAAAGTCACTCGCCTACGTGATGGCGATCATGAACATGATCCTGCACGGCATCGAGGCGCCCAACGTTATCCATACCAACACGCTGACCGAGAATCTGGCCGACATCCAGGAGAAGGACCGCTACGAGGTGGTGCTGGCGAATCCGCCCTTTGGAGGGAAGGAGCGCAGCGAGATTCAGCAGAATTTCAACATCCGCACGGGGGAGACTGCGTATCTGTTCCTGCAGCATTTCATCAGGATTCTGAAGGCGGGAGGACGCGGCGGCATCGTCATCAAGAATACGTTTCTCTCCAACACCGACAATGCTTCGGTGGCTCTGCGCAAGCTGCTGCTGGAGAGTTGCAACCTCTACACGATTCTCGATTGTCCCAGCGGCACGTTTCAGGGCGCGGGCGTGAAGACTGTCGTGCTGTTTTTCGAGAAGGGCGCGCCGACCCGAAAGATTTGGTACTACCAGCTCGACCCCGGTCGAAACCTCGGCAAGGGCAACCCACTCAATGATGATGACCTCGCGGAGTTCGTGAAGCTGCAAGCTAGCCTCGCGGATTCGCCGAAGAGTTGGAGCATCGATGGGAAGAGCATCGATCAAGCGACCTTCGATCTTTCGGTGAAGAATCCGAACGGCGAAGAGGAAGTGGCGCACCGCACTCCGCAAACAATTCTCGATGAGATCGCCTCCTTGGACAATGAGAGCGCGCAGCTGCTTCAGGAGATTCGGGACCTTCTATGACTTGGCCCATGACGACGGTCGGCGAGGTCTGTGAAATCCGAGGTGGGGGAACGCCTTCGAAAGCGGTCGATCGCTTCTGGAACGGCAGCATTCCTTGGGTTTCTCCTAAGGACGTGAAAGATGAGGTCATAATCGATTCGATCGATCACATCACCTCAGCGGCAGTAGCTAATAGCGCAACTTCACTGATTCCTAGGAACTGTGTGTTGGTCGTTGTTCGCTCGGGAATTTTGGCAAGGATAGTTCCGGTCGCAATCACTGGGTGTGACTTAACGATCAACCAGGATCTCAAGGCCCTCTGCCCCAAGGACAAAATTGACGCACGATTCCTTTACTATCTGTTGCAAATGAAAATGGCCGAACTCCTGTCGATGGTGAGCCGGGGAGCAACGGTTCATCGCTTGGTCACGGAACAACTCCGATCAGTGCGATTCGCGCTTCCGCCGCTGCCGGAGCAGCGGAGGATTGTCGGCATCCTCGATGCGGCTTTCGCGGGCATCGCGACCGCCAAAGCCAACACCGAAAAGAACCTCCAAAACGCCCGCGCCATCTTCGAAAGCCACGCCGAGTCGCTCTTCGTCAACCCCGGCGCAGATTGGGTCCAGAAAACTATCGCCCAATGCTTCAAGGTAAGAAGTGGCGATTTCCTTCCTGCAAAGGCGATGGTCGAGACCGGCAAGTTCAATGTTTACGGCGGCAACGGAATCGCAGGAAAGCATGACCAAACGAATTTGTCCGGCGAGAACATTATCATTGGCAGGGTGGGAGCAAAGTGCGGAAACGTTAGGCTCGTTAAAGGACGGTTGTGGGTCACGGACAATGCATTTTTTGTCTCAGAGTATTTCTGCGACTTCGATCTTGGATTCCTGGTAAGAGAACTCGAGCGAAAGCATTTGAGAAATACTGCGCATCAGGCTGCACAGCCGGTCATTTCTTATTCGAGTATTAAAGATGTCGAGCTGGTGTTTCCGGCCTCTAAAGTTGAGCAAGAGCGAATTGCGGACAAGCTCAATGCGCTTGAAGAAGACACGGAACACCTGGAATCCGTTTATCGCCGCAAGCTAGAAGCGCTTGAAGCACTGAAAAAGTCGCTGCTGCATCAGGCCTTTACCGGCGAGCTAACCACGCCCGAACAACTTCAAGAACGCGTCGCATGAACGAGGCGGAAACCAGAGCCGATTATATAGATCCCGCCCTCAAGGAGGCGGGATGGGGTGTCATCCAGGGTAGCCGCATTCGCCGCGAGTACTACATCACACCCGGCAGGCTCGAAGGTTTCGGCAAGCGCGCCAAAGGCCTCAAGCTCGACTACGTGCTTGAATATCGCAACCACAAACTCGCGGTGGTCGAGGCCAAGGCGTGGGACGAAGAACTGACCCAAGGCCTCGCGCAGGCCAAAGACTATGCCGACAAGTTGAAGGTCCGCTTCGCCTATTGCTCCAACGGACAGGGCATCTACGGCGTCGATATGGCCGAGGGCAAGGAAGGCCCGCTTTCTACCTTCCCGAGCCCGCAAGAACTCTGGGACCGCACCTTTGCCGAACAGAACCAATGGCGCGATCGCTTCGCCGCGGTGCCATTCGAGGATCGAGGCGGCTCGCATCTGAGCCGCTACTACCAGAATATCGCGGTCGATCGCGTGATGGAGGCGATCGCGGCGAAGAAGCCGCGCATCCTGCTCACACTGGCGACTGGCACCGGTAAGACCTTCATCGCGTTTCAGATCGCGTGGAAGCTGTTTCATGCGCGCTGGAATTTGAGCCGGCAACCGACGCGTCATCCGCGCATTTTGTTCCTCGCCGACCGCAACATCCTGGCGGATCAGGCCTACAACGAGTTTTCCGCGTTTCCGGAAGACGCGATGGTGCGGATTCGTCCCGAGGAAATTACCAAGAAGGGCAAGGTGCCGAAGAACGGCAGCCTCTTCTTCACCATCTTTCAGACCTTCATGACCGAATCCAAAGATGGCACGAAGTCATCGAACTTCGGCGAGTATCCGCCCGACTTTTTCGATTTCATCGTCATCGACGAATGCCATCGCGGCGGCGCCAATAACGAAAGCAACTGGCGTGGCATCCTGGAGTATTTCGCGCCTGCGGTGCAGCTTGGTCTCACCGCGACGCCCAAGCGCAGGGACAATGTCGACACCTACAAATATTTCGGCGAGCCGGTTTACATCTACTCGCTCAAGGACGGCATCAACGACGGCTACCTGACCCCCTTCAAGGTCAAGCAAATCTCCACCACCCTCGATGAATACGTCTATACGGCTGACGACACGCTGATTGAGGGCGAGGTCGAGGAAGGCAAGCGCTACGCCGAAGGCGACTTCAACAAGATCATCGAGATCAAGGAGCGCGAGGCGCATCGGGTGAAGCTGCTGCTGGAGAATATAAACCAGAGCGAAAAGACCCTGGTGTTTTGCGCCACCCAGGCGCATGCGGCCGCGGTGCGCGACCTTATCAATCAGATGAAGACCAGCAAGGAGCCGAACTATTGCGTGCGGGTTACCGCCAATGACGCAGAGCTGGGCGAGCAATACTTGCGCGCGTTCCAGGACAACGAAAAGACCATCCCTACTATCCTGACTACATCGCAGAAGCTTTCGACCGGCGTGGACGCGCGCAACATCCGCAACATCGTGCTGATGCGCCCGATCAATTCGATGATCGAGTTCAAGCAGATCATCGGACGCGGCACGCGGCTTTACGACGGCAAGGATTACTTCACGATTCTCGACTTCGTGAAGGCGCATCATCATTTCAGCGATCCGGAATGGGACGGCGAGCCGATGGAGCCGGAGCCACAGGAAACGAAGAAGCCGAAAATCGACGGGCCGCCGATCGACCAGCCGCCGCCGCTGGAACCGCGTCCGCGCCCGCAGAAGATCAAGATTAAACTGGCGGACGGCAAAGCGCGCTCGATCCAGGACATGATGTGCACCACATTCTGGCATGCCGACGGCAAACCGATGTCAGCGCAGCAATTCATGCAGTTGCTGTTCGGCAAGTTGCCGGAGTTTTTCAAAGATGAAGCGGAATTGCGCACGCTGTGGAGCGCGCCCGACACGCGCCGCAAACTGCTCGATGGCCTCGCCGAAAAAGGCTTCGGTCGCGCACAGCTCGACGAGATGCAAAAGATCATCGACGCGGAGAAGAGCGACCTCTTCGATGTGCTGGCGCACGTCGCATACGCGCTGGCGCCCGTGACACGCGAAGAGCGTGCGGCCAACGCCAAGGTCGTCATCGGGACCAGCTTCCCGGCCCGGCAGCAGGCGTTCCTCGAGTTCGTGCTCTCGCACTATGTGAGCGTGGGCGTTGATGAACTCGATCCGGACCAACTCGCGCCTCTGTTGAAATTGAAGTATCACAACTCCATTTCCGACGCGGTCGCCGACCTCGGCAAGCCGGAAGACATCAACAAAACCTTCGTCGGTTTCCAGCGCTTCCTGTATCAAAAAGCCGCCTGACCTTCCCCCCCGCCATCAAAAAAGACCGAAGATCGAGCCGCATTCAACGGATCGCCGGGAACCTCGATCCCCTCATCCTTCGGAATTGCGGTTCGCGCCAAGGACCTCGAGAAGCTTCGACGCTTTTCGTTTTCCACAAATCGTAGTAGGTTCGATCCGTGACTCGATTCCGCCATAGCCTCACGCAACTCGCCGCCGCGGCGTTCTTGATTCTGTGCGTGATGCAGGTGCTGCGTCCTCTCCTCACGATGCAGTTTAGCGGAGTGCCGCAAGCGGATACTCGCGAATATCGAGTCGGCCGGCACCTGATTCCCGAAGTCGCGCCTGCGAGCGTCGAGAGCTTGACTCCGACCGTCCTCGCGCCCGACGCCTTGCTGGCGGTGGTCCTCGACGACCCCGATCGGCAACTGGCGGTGGAGATCGCGTCCGAGGCGCCGCTGTGGCTGGAACGCGGAATCCTGGCCTTATGCCGGATTCGATCCGCGCTGTCCGATCCCCTTCACTGACTTCTCTGCCTCGCCGTTGATCTCGGTTGCGTTCGGACTTTCCGCTACGCACGAAGTTAACTCGCAGAGGAGGCCGCAGGCCCGCAGGGCCGCCGCGCCTCCAGGGAAGACAGTACATCATGAGCAGAGAATTTCGGCTTGGACTGGCAGCACGGAAGGAAGCGCCCAACCACGGCGCCAGCGGAGCGGCGCGGCGGCTCGATGCGATCCGCGCCATCCTGAGTGCCTTGCGGGAGCAGGAGATCGCGCGCCTGACCAGCATGGTGCATCACGAAAAGGAACGCGACGCCGTCGAGGAGTCGGATCAGGCGCGCATCCAACAAGAGATGGAGATGCACGTGAGTTTGCTGTGGCGATCGCAAAACCGGCTCCAGGTGATCTGGGCCGCGCTGGAGCGCCTGGAACAGGGCCGCTTCGGGTTGTGCGAGGAATGCGGCGAGGAAATCTCCCTCGAGCGGCTGAGCGCGATCCCGATGGCGAGTTACTGCATCGAATGCCAGAGCAGGAACGAGAATTTCCTCGCCGCGGAAGTACCCACCACCTTCACCTCGTTCGCGTTCACCCCACTCGCGCCCAGCGCCGGCGAAGAACCGGCCGCGCGCGATGAGGGGATCGAGGGCTACGCGGCGAGTCGGCGGAGAATCAAGGGGCGCGGACGCCCGGCCGCGATCGCGAAAAAGGCTTGATCCGCAGCAGCATCGGGGCTAATGCAAGAGGTAGCAGGAGTCTCTAGTCGATGAGTGCGGACAGGGACCAAACCAGGATACTTCCGCTTCTGCTCAGCGCGTGCCTCGTGCTGCTCACCGCGGTTCAGTTCGTGAGGCCGTTGCTGACCGCCGCGGACAACACTCCCAGTGTCGCCGGCCCCGGCAATCTGCTGCGCACGCATACCAGGGAAGAAGTGGGCGGCCGAGGTCTCGACCTCTCCTCGGAGGCACGAGTTGGGTCGCGGCTGTTGCTGCGCGAAGGCGACCGCGAGACGCCCCGGCCCGACTCTGCCGACCATCCCGAGGTCACCATCGCGCCGACGAGACTCCTGATTCATCGGAAGGTCGCGCCGCCCACCTCCGACGACGCTTTCCCCTGCTGAGACCTGCCGCACCGCTTCGACAACCTATTGGAAAAGTGTGACGTCATGGCGCAGCCCTCGAGGCTGACCGCCGGACTATCGCTTTTACTATCAGATCCACCTCCACCAGGAGTTGACTAAGATGCTGGATTTGCAGTTATTCACACTTAGACGAATTGTCTCAGTTCTATTGGCTCTCTTAATCGCAGGTCTGATGTCAGTACCTCCGGCGCGCGCCGATCAGATCAAGCCGGGCGATTTCATCACCCCCGAAAATGCCGCGAAAGTTCAGAATCTGGTTTCACCGGGAGTCTATTACAAGGTGGGCCAGGGGATGACGATGAAGATCGTGCCCACCGAGCGCATCGATTGGCCGCCGCCATATAAGGATGCGACGGAAAAATACTCCGGGCAGGTGCGGCTAAGCCACGATCATCGCAGTGTGCTCGGCTATGTCGCCGGACAGCCCTTCCCACTCATCGATGCCAACGATCCATACGTCGCGAACAAGATCATCTGGAACAATGTCTTCCGGCCGATCACCACGGATGACTACGACCTGCGCTTCTATGACTGCGACACTGAGTACGAGCGCCATGGTCCGCAGGAAAAACAGATCGAGTATTTCCAAATCGGTCACTATGCCGGTTACGATCTGGTGGGGCGCACCGAGGTCGATCCGTTGCCGATCGATCCGGACTTCAAAGTCACCCATCGCCTGTGGTTGTTCGGGCTCTATCCGGTGCTGGCGCCGCAGGAGATACGCGGGACCGGGTTCATCCGCTTGCGTTACGATGGCGAAGATCGCGGCGATGACATCTGGTCATTGGACGCGGGCGCGCGCCGCATCCGCCGCCTCAACGAAGCGATCATGAGTTCCTCGACCGCGTCAGGCACCGCGGCTTTTTCATGGGACCCCGATCACTATTCGGGCTTTAACCCCAAGACCGAGGAGTACAACTACAAGTACCTCGGTGAGAAGAACATGCTCGCGTGCGTGAATGCGGCTCATTCGCCGGAAATTCGATGCGCCACTGACGGTGGCTCGAGCGCATGTCCGGAAAATTGGGAACTTCGTCATGTCTATGTAGTTGAGGCGACTCCTCGCCAGGGGCACATTAATGCGCTCGACTCGCGAACCGTGGTTTACATGGATTCCGAAGTCTGGTTCGAGCCCTTCATCGATACCTATGACCGTCGCGGCCAACTCTTCCGCTCGCATATCTACTGGTTGGCCAATCGCGACCGTCCAGTGCCGGATGCGAAGGTAGCGATCTACCCGTTTAAGCGGTCATTCGTGGTCGGCGCGGTATCGACTGATGTGCAATCCGGGCAAGCCACCATGTGCTATCTCCCGGGTATCGACACCCCCGAGCGCGAGTGCTGGTACATCAACATGGGCGCGGTTGACAAGGCCTTCTTCACGACCGACGCAATGGTGCGCGCTGCGAACTTCTAGGCGCGTCCGCCAGGATGAGTGGCTGCTGCCCGCGCGGCGGCGGCTACTCACAGATATTACGGACGAACCACCTCACTGAGGGGATCGTCGGAAGAGTCGCCCCCCTCGACCTTCAGAATAGGATCGATAATCAGAACGCGCGGCCTCGGCCATCGGCGCGGATTTGGGGATTATTTGCGATTCTCGCAGACCCGCGCGCATCACCTTATGCAAAGGGTTCTCTGTCTATTAGCCGTCGCGCAAGCTAGGTTGGGCCGCAACGCTCCTCACGCTGGAGGGGATCGCAAATGCCTGAACAGATTTCCAAAAGCGCACCGGCACCAGATGCCTCGACCTCCGTAGCGTTCGAGACCGTGCGCGCCTCGAATGAACGAATTATGATGTCGTGGATCTCGACCGCGACTTCTCTAATCGCCTTCGGCTTCAGCATCTACAAGTTCTTTCAGATCGAAGCGCCCGGCACGCGACAGCAGAATCGCCTTATTGGGCCACGCGAATTCGCGTTCGCGCTGGTGAGTATCGGAATTTTTTCGTTGCTGCTGGCGACGATTGAACATCGCCAGGGTGCGCGGGCGCTCGCGGCCCAATACGGCGCCGGGCGCCGCATCTCATTGGCAGGCGTGGTCGCGGGGCTGATCTCCATCCTCGGCATCTTTGCACTCCTGGCGATGGTCTTTAGTCAATAATGCGCTGGCGAAAAGGAACTATAAAAACCGGAGGCCGAGCTATCTCATTGAAGGCAGGTCTTTGTGTGCTAGCGATCACGATGCTGGGCGTTGCGCTCGCGGCGCCCACTCATTCGCAAACCTCCAACCCCGCTGCCAGCCCGGCCTTGGGCGAGACCCAGGAACTGCGCGTGGTCGTGGCCGTCGTCCCACCGTTCGTCATGCAACAAAACGGCAATCTCACCGGATTCAGCATCGACCTTTGGAATGCGATCGCCGCGCGGTTGAAAGTGAAGACCAACTATCAGCTCCTGCCTGGCGCAAGCGCCATCGAGGGGGTGATGCAATCGAACGGCGCCGACCTAACCGTGGTGCCAGTATTCATTACCTCGGCACGCGATGAGATGTTCGATTTCTCGTATCCAATAATGGATACCGGTCTACAAATTATGGTACGGGATACCGGCCAGGGGGCCCGGACTGCTAACCCTCTGTGGGATCTGCTGCGTCTCCTCTTTTCGCGCACGACCATAGTGTGGCTCGGCATCGCCCTGCTGCTGGTCCTGGTTCCAGCCCATCTGGTCTGGTGGTTCGAGCGGCGAAGCCAGCAGGGAATGCTTTCGAACCGCAACTATTTTCCGGGCATCCTCGAAGCAATTTATTGGGCGATATCGACGTTGACGGGATCGCCGGAGGGGATGCCGCATCAATGGGTGGCGCGCACGTTCTCGATCTTCTGGATATTCGCCGGAGTCGTTTTCGTTGCGTTCTATACCGCCCAGCTAACGACGACTTTAACCGTTGAGCAGATTCGCGGCGCGATCGAGGGCCCCGCAGACCTGCCCGGCAAGCCAGTGGCGACGCTGGAGCACAGCACTGGCGCGGATTATCTTCGCGATCAGAACGCACAGATGCAGGAATTCCCCACACCTGATGAAATGTTCAACGCCCTGCTGGACAAGAAAGTTGACGCGGTAGTCTTCAACGCACCGGTGCTCCTCTACTATGCCGCGCATGCCGGAAAGTCACGCGTCAAGGTTGTAGGTCCCGAATTTAACAGTGCGCCCATCGCCATCACCTTCCAGCTCGATAGCCCATGGCGCAAGAAGGTTGACCGTGCGTTGCTCAGCCTGCGAGAGAACGGCACCTATCGCCAGCTCTACGACAAGTGGTTCGGCAGCCCTCAGTGAGAACCAACAAGAAGTGGCTGCGTTTGCAATTCGCACCCTCCGCCACTCTGGTGGCGTTGCTGATGAGCGCAGTTCTGGCCGCGTCTGCAAGCGCGCAAGCGCCCTCTCTCACCCAAACGCCGACAACGGCCACCAGCGAGCAGGCGTTGGCGATAAGCGTCCACAATCCGTTCGAGGATTTCATTAAGGTCCCGATCCAATCCACTACGGGTTTTGATCTTGGCTCCCATCATAACGTCGGCGATAGCTTGAACATTCAGCCGCTACTTCCAATCTCGCTCAATCCGCAATGGGACTTCATCGCGAGACCGAGCTTGAACTTCACTTACTTGCCTGGTCCGCAGGAACAATACGGGCTGGGAGACTTACAGACTGCCTTCTATCTCACGCCGGCCAACAATACCACCTGGATCTGGGGCATCGGACCGATTCTTCAGTTCCCCACCGCCAGCAGTATGGGGCTGGGAACGGGGCGCTGGTCAGCCGGACCAACTGCGGCGCTGGTATACACCGAGGGGCCGTGGTTCGGCGCCCTACTTACCTATCAACTGATGTCGTTTGCCGGAAATCGCGACCGTGGCAGCGTGAATCAGACTTATATCGAACCGGAGGTAAGCTACAACTTCGAGAGCGGATGGTACCTTCAATGTGACCCTCCGATAACTTACGACTGGACCACGGATGCCGCCGATGCGTGGACGATTCCGATGGGCGCGGACATCGGTAAGGCATTCAACATCGGCTCGCGAAGTTTGAGTCTGCAAGTTGGCGCATACGACCTTCTAAAGCGTCCCGAGGGAAACCCCCAATGGATAGCCAGGGTGAGCCTGACGTTCCTGTTTCCTCACGGCCACTAAAAGCTTTGTTGTAATGACGTCGGTCAGACCGGTCAGTATCCTGACAGCCAGTCTCGTAGTTCCGGAAAGGCGATCGTCAAGCCGAAATTGATGGTGGTCTGCGGCGCGATCGGCGCGTACTGCCGGTAGACCATCCATTGTCCAGTCACGAAGAAGCTGACCGGAGGCAACCCCGATCGAACAAAGGCTCGACCGATGCCGAGGCTCAGGGGCAACATGGTCGGCGAATGTCGGCGCCAACCCATCGTCCAGTTTGCGTCCGCCGAGCGGAGAAACCATTTACCCCATAGGTGCAGCGCGAAGACTGGTTGTAGCTCGAAGGTATTTTGAGCTGGGCGCTTGGGTGAGGTATACGCAAAGCTAACCGGATTCTGGGCGATAAACCCGATCAGCAGCCCGGGAATCCCAGTGTAGATACCGCCGAAGGCGGGGCCGACCTGCCATGCGCCTTGGCCGGCGCTGCTGGAGGTCGCGGTCGGAAATACAAAGGTCGGTCCCACTCCGATCAGAAACCCGGTCTTATCCCTATCCGGCCACGGCAGAACTGCCACATCGAACATCGGCAGGTCGCCGAACTCGGTCCGCGTTCCGCCTCGGGAGCTCGGAACCGTGACTAACGTGAAGGTTGGACGCACCAACTGTACCAGCGGAAGCAAGGTGTTAGCTGGGATGCGCGGGACCAGTGGTCGAATGATCAGTTGATTGGTCTGATCATCCCTGACGCATGATTGTGACGTGCAAGGTCCAGGTCCGTAGTTAGCAGGGGTGTAGCTGTCCCGGAAGAGCACCTGTGGCAAAGTAGTCAGCGGGTCATTAAATTCCTGCTCCAGCTTTTCCTCGGCAGTCAGGGTCGTTGGAGCCTGAGCGAATGAACTGCCGGGGCTAGCGCTCCAGAAGATAAGCAGCGCCCAGAGCGCTATGGCGATCTTCATTTTCGCTCAGCGCTCTGGACTCATCTTAGCGCGGTTTCCAGACGACTTGGACTTAGGTCGCTCTGCAGTCGTCCGCTGCGGACCGCCTTGACGAAAGTGGCATAGTCGCGTTCTACTTGATTGGCGTATTCGATGGCGTAATCGCCGATCGCTTCATCGAACTGATCGCCGCCGCCCAGATAGCCGGCTATCATTGCGGCATCGCCCGCTTTGTCATGGGCGCGCGCCAAGGCGAGCCCGCAAAACTTGGCATACGCCTGCATCACGCGTGGCGTGTGAGTTTCGATATCGATCGAGACCTTCATATCGCGGAGTTGGCGGACGTAAAAATCGCGACCGCCGGGTCCCCGCGACCATCCGAGGAAGATATCGCTCGCGGACTGCATCAGGCGCTGCCCCACGACCACGCGTTGCCCGTCATGCTCCACCTTCCTGGTTCCGGTGTATCGTTCAAGCACCGAGGGGCCTGCTTCCTTGATTTGGAGGAACAAGGCATCGTCCGGCGCCGCAAGGAGAAAGGCGACGAAGCAGCGCGTTCCGACGCTTCCCACGCCGACAACCTTCAGTGCAAAGTCTACCAACTTGAAGTGGTCGAACAGAATGCGGCGTTCTTCCGCCAGAGTTTCCCGATAATGCTGGAAGAAGGTCGCAACCATACTCTGAGTGGTTCGTACCCCTTCAACCTGATCCACATGGTAGAGCAGCGGCGGTTGGTCGACGATGCGCGGTAGGCCCCTGGAAGGTGTGGTGAGCTTGTGAAACACGTGTTCATGGGTTTGCTTGTGAGCTTCAGCGATCTTCTTCCTGGCGCGGCCGCCGAGGTTCAAATCATCGCCGACAATGGCCTGAATTTCCTCAACCCCAATCCTTGAATACCATGACTCAAGAACGCCGGTTCCCTCGCGCTCTCTCATCGACTCGCGATATGAGGCGACCGTCTGGACCGCCATTTCTCGGGCCTGGTTCGCGGTGAAACCACGCCAGCGGGCTGCGATCACGAAACTCGCGGCCAGTCGTTTCAGGTCCCATTCGAACGGTGCAGGCAAAGTCTCGTCGAAATCGTTGATATCGAAGACGAGGTTTCGCTCGGGCGTCGCGAATCCGCCGAAATTCATCAGATGACAATCACCACAGGCCTGAACGATGATGCCGCTCGATGGCGTGCCGGCAAGATCGTAAGCCTGCACTGCCGCCGTCCCACGAAAATAGGCGAACGCTGACTGAAGCATCCGCCCATGGCGAATCGGTACCAGGTTTTGCAGCCGGTCTTTATTTTGAGCGTCGATCAACTCGGCAACATCGCGTTGGTTGCCCTGTCCGAGCACGATTTCACCATGTGAGGTACGTGGACATCCAAGGCGCAGCGCTTTGCCCGCTTCGTGACGCTGTTCCTTGGCGAGGAGTTTCAGTTTCGACATAGCTCGATGCCTTTGCTTGCAATATTCGCCAGCAGGGCATCGGCCAACAACTGCGCCAATGGCTCGGACCTAAACCGCTGCGATTATTCCTGAGCAACAAAAGGACTATGGAACGAAAAGACCCAAAAGCTAATGTATCCAAACGCGTCAGCGGCGAATACGCGTAGGAGGGAAATCTGGAGGCGGTACCAACTGGTCGGTGCGAGCTACTCCGTTACTCGGGCCCAGAATTGCCGAACAACCAACCACCGAAGAGCCAGGCTGCACCGCTGGCGCGGCTCGCGTTGTTAGAGACATCACCGCGGTCAACTCAATGGTGCAGTTCCAGCATTCAGCGGGCGCGCGGCCTGTTTGGGCGTGTTCATAAGGCGCACGCGTGCGCGCGCAGTAGGCATCAGCCAATCGCAAAGGCCAAACCACGCGGCCATGACAGCCCATTCCTCGCCGGTGTCCATTTTTTCCAGAAGGAAAATCAGCAGACCGAGGACCGCCATAGTTGTAACCACGGCAATGAATGTGACTATTTTCCACATAGGACTTATCTCCTAAAAAATGGAGAACGCGAACGGAATCTGCGGCTTATCGAGTTCAGGCGTTCACGAAGCATTCCCGAGTCGATCTCGAAGATCTGACAAATCGAATCAAACGAAAACCGATCATGCGTGCCGTGGAGGTTCACCCACCCGATCGCTTCGGACATTTCGCGCCGGCCCGCGGCACTGGGCGACACGCGATAACGTAATAGGCATCGCACGGTTTCTTCCATAACCGCGAATTGCAGGTTTGTGTCGCCGGCGATATCGCGACGATTGACCGGCGGGTGGAAAAACTGCGCGCGCGTCAGCGCTTCGAAGTATGCCGCCCAGCTTTGCTCTTCAGGACTATGTTCGTAACTCTTTATCGGCATCGCCGATACTCAGAAGGGACCGCTGGCGCGATCGATCGTGAATGTGTGTGGGTATGGCCGTTATCCGGGGGCATCGAAGTTGGCTCCTTTCAGTCGGACCGCGCCAGCGGGGGGAGACCTGTTCGGATAGTCCCCCTCGAGCCATCGGTGGCACAAGGAAACGGCGTCACTGAAAGCGAGCGATTGGTTATTCAAAGAACACTTCAGATTCGATCTCTCCGAGTCGGGCCTCATCGATACATTGGTTCTTCACGGTACCAACCAAATCGATGCGGGCTGGCGTTAGCCGGAGCGCCGACCATATCCTGACGAAAGGCACCAGCCTCATCGTGATCGGATCATCGCTCACGCTCTCCCGCTCAGCCGTCCTTCCGCTCAGCCGAACCGCAACGAGGAGTTCTGACTATCATGAATAATCGATTGAAAACCGCGGCATTGTCCTTCGGAGTAGCAATACTGTTCGGCAGCGCCGTCATTGGATGCGCCGGCACCGACACCGCCGAGAAGACTTCTGAAAGCCAACATAGCGAGACTGTCACTGCCGCTCCGGCCCCCGCGGTGGTTATGGCTCAACCCGCGCCGATGGTGGTCGTCCCGGCGGCGCCCGTGGTGGCAGAGCATTCGTCGTCAAATTCAGCCGCGAGCGAGACTTCGCCGAGTGGGAGTTCGAGTTCCGAGAAGTCCTCGAGCAGCAAGAGCACGTCTTACTAGGATCACCTCGGCTCTGAAGAGCAAGCGGCTCCATCTTCCACGCGATGGAGCCGCTTGAATCACCTACACAGCGCTACCGGGTTTGGCCGCATGCAATACGAAATCGACTTATCGACCCAAGACGTGGTTTCGCAGCCCAGTGAGTGGATATCATTGGTTGATTGGTTCGCCGGGATGACGGGCGCATGTGTCATCGCGGCTTTGTTTTGGGCCGCAATCGCCATCGCGTGAAGCTGGCCGCGCCCCGCCGCTATCGAACCCACGGCGGCCGATGCCCCTGACAAAAACCGTTCGAGAACTATCGGATAAAGTAAACATTATGGTTAAGAGATCAGAAGTCGACGAGAGCTGGCCGACGAAGGAAGAGATCCGCCATCACGCCCACGAGCTTTTCGTAGCGCGGCGCGCCGATGAGCCGGGCAGCGATCTGAACGATTGGCTAACCGCAGAAGCTCAGCTGCGGGCGGCAGGTAAAGGGGCTTTGCGGCCGGGCAAGTCGTAGCAGGAGGAACCTGGTGTTGAGCCATGCGCCACACTGGGGTTTCCTAAAGTCACAACTCCTTCCCTCTTAGTGTTAGTACAACGATAATAGTAGCTTCGACGAGAACGAAACAGATTAGTTATCCAGAGAACCTAAGCTGGTTGCAGGAGCTGACCAAAGCGGCGGACACTAAGGGTGCCCGGAAGCCCTCGACCACCTCTCCGTATCTACCTCCAGCCCTCCGGACCACCTCGGAACCACGCCGGGTAGCCGCAAATGACCAAAATCATTCTCAAGTCGGAAGCTGCCGCTTCCATGTTCGAGGTGCTGAAGACGCCGCTAAGTGTGCTCCTCCATCCAACCATAGTCGCGTATCATGAATCGCGAGGCGCGATTTACGTCGCCGATCCGTATGCGGACCTGACCGTGAATCGTCTGACCGAGGCGGGCATCATCATGGAAATCGTGAAAGTCTGAGCGGGTGGTTTCGACCATCACCCGCTCTGAAAATCACTGCGCGAGAAAACCTTCTAACCGGTCGCGCCGGATAATCATTTGGCGGCCGTCGCGTTCGATCAGATTTTTACGTTCAAAACCGGTGAGATACTCGGTCACCCGCGGGCGTGAGGCTCCGACCAGTTCCGCAATGTCCTTGTGCGTCGCGGCGACTGTCAGTCTAACTCCACGACCGTCGCGGATACCGAAATTCTCGCTCAATTCCAGTAGGATCAAGGCGATCCGTTCTTCGAGCGTACAGCCCATGAAATTCGAACAACGCAATTGCACCAGATCCCATCGACCCGAATAGCTTGCCGCCATCAGCTTGAAGTCTGCCGAGGCCACTCCAAGTGCGATTTCGATAAAGGTGTCGAGAGATATGCTTCCGATTTGGCACTCCGTGACTGCTTCGCAGCGGAAGCTATA
>VFSW01007571.1_pt1 | contig 15738 bp, 23 predicted proteins | sample 5358111 | NCBI WGS metagenome assembly VFSW01 (sample SAMN11554181, study PRJNA540505) | mine drainage metagenome | isolation source: sediment from site ElyBrook_90M | place: USA: Ely Copper Mine, Vershire, VT | collected 2017
TCCCTGCCCTCCTAAGTTCGCGGTTACAGCTACCCCCGTACCGCCGCTATTCGAAATGGCGGATGGCACGCACGATGCGGCAGCTACGCCAGCGCCCCCCGAGCTGGTCGTAGGTGCTCCAGCACCGGCCTTCGCAAGCACGGTAGAGGTGCTGACAATCCAAGTGTCGGTGCCGTTTGCTACTGGGGTTGCGCAACCCGCACCGACCTGGAGCGATGCGCCGTTTGATATAGCGTTGCTGGTTGCGTAGGTATAAGCGCCACCACCACCACCAGAGCCCTCGTCGGTGGAGTTGTTTGAACTGTTACCAGCCCCACCACCACCGATGCACTCGACCTTATCCGCGGTCCCGGGCCAGTCTCCGGGAGCGGTAAACGTCGTGCCGGAGGTGATCGCGATTATTTTCTGCGTCACGGCTCACTTGTAAACGATAGTGACCGTAAGTCCGGTGCCCGGAGCGGTACTGCCCGAATCCGTCGTCGTCGCGGCGATCTGAATGCCGTTGGCGAAGCTCACTCCATTGGCGAACTCCAAGTTCGCACCCGAGGTCTGCGGGACGGGGATCACCATATCAGGACGTGTAGTGCCGGGTGTCACGCCAGCAGCCGTAGCCACATCGAACACTTGAATGTAGGCGACGGAAGAGTTCGGGTTATAGACGATATAGCCTCCGAGTTCCCCTGCCGCGCTTGACTTGACCGATACGACTGTCGCGGTGAGCGGCGTATTGGAATTGTTCTTCGGGGTGGAGAACTTCGACCAGCCGTTGCCGGTCTGCGGAACAAGGGTAACTGGCCACGCGCCAGAAGCCGAAGCGGCCGTTCCTTGGTTGCTCGTGACCGTGCCTGATACTGGCTGTGTAACCGCAGATCCATCCACCCGCAGAGCCGCTGTCGTAGTGAGCGACAGTGCGCGCGTCTGTCCGGTCGTGAGTCCCGACTGGATCGCCTCGACCACCCCACCCACGGGAAGTTCCGAGGTCGTGCCGCGGGTAAACGTCGCAGCATCCGCGAGGACGCCAGTGACCGAGACTGTTCCCGATACAGGTTGCGTGGCCTGCCAGAAGGTACCCGAAACGGGTACGGTCGTACCCGAAGCATCTACCCGAAGTAGTCCGGCGGTCGTAAGCGAAAGGGGCGAAGTCTGCGCGGTCGTATAGGCTGGGGCCGCGGTAGTGACAGCTCCCTGTACGAGAGGACCTTTCTCGCCACTCGTCGTTGACCCTTGTCCTACGAGGATGCCGTTGACACTGGAATCGACTGCTGCACCAGAAGGTAGCGGTAGAGATGCCGCGGAGATCGCAAACGTACCCGTACCGGCGTTTGCCGTCAAAGAACGGGACCCGGGGTGCGGCGCCTGCCAATAGGTTCCCGAGACCGGCTGCTTGAGGGCAGACCCATGAACTCGCAAGGGGGCATCAGTCGTCAGCGATAGCGCCCGACTCTGTCCCGTCGTGAGGCCAGATTGCAGGGCTTCAACGACGCCGCCGACCGGCAGTTCCGAGGTGGTGCCCCGAGTGAACGTGGCCGCATCCGCGAGCACTCCATTGACCGTGACCGTCCAGCCGCCCGACTGAGTGGCCGCCACAGTTCCACTCACTGTGGCGTTTAAATTCGCCGCGGTCGCCTGCTGGACTGTGACCGTCCCTGAGACCGGCTGTGTTACAGCGGACCCATCTACCTTGATCGCGGTCGCATTCGCCCCCGTATTGGCGAGCGTAATGGGCAACGGATTAGAAGTAGAGACCTGAGTCGGGGCGGTGCCCGTGGTCGAATACCCGATCTTGACGACCTGGTAGTCGATATTGGGCGTGCCGGTTACCTGGTCGGTGCCGAGATAGGCACCACCGGAACCGGCATTTAGTTGGATGTCACTCAAGCGGCGAGCTCTCTAAGCTTCGCCACCTTGGCCGCGTGCGCCTCCTCCATCTTCTTGAGTGCCGCTTCCCGGCGGTCCATATCTCCCGTGCGGGCGGCAAAGACGCCCTCGAAGTCCTTACGCTTTTGCTCGACATCCGCCCTGGTGCGCTCGGCGAATTGCTGCATTTCTCGCACCCGCGTCTCTGCTATGCGCACGCTCTCTGCATGAGCCGACTTGTCGGCCTCGAGAGCGGCCCTTGCGGAGGCGAGCTGCGTGGCCTGAGAGTTGAGGCTCTCGCTCTGAGCTTTGAGCTGTGCCTCCCATGAGCGAAGCTCTTGAGCCTTGCGCTCAAGCGCCTCGTCTTTACCGCTATTGGCTTTGAGGGCCGCCTCGTGCCGCTCTGTGACTTGGGTAAGCTCGTCCAGATAGTCGGCGGCTGCCTTGGGATTGAGCGCAAGCCGAGCGATGGCGAGTGCGTCATGAAGCGCCGAGATAGACGGCGGCTGTAGGTTGGTGTTCATGTGTTCGTAATCACTGCGAGGATTTGACCGCCGCTGACACCGCGGAACTCGGTTTGGTTCGCGGCGAATCTGCCATCAGAGGCCGTTGCCGTGGGATTTACCCCGATGAGCACCGAGCAGATCGCATCGGTCGAGATGCGAATGACCCTGGTCGTTGCCGCGAAGGGGGCCGACTGCGCAGAACTCGCTCCTATCGCCACCGTCTGATTGACCAATGGCGGCTCGATAGGGATCTGAACCCTGTCGTCCATGATGCCGGCATATTCAGTGATGTATAGCGTTGCCATCAGGCTACCTTACGCGCCGGATCCAGGCTCCCGCCTGGCTGGCGCAACAGAAATTGGTGGTAATTACCTTTCCAGACTTTGGGCTTCCCGTCCTCATCGAACCCATGATGATCGAGGTCTAAATCAGGAACGATCCATAACTCCCCTCCCGCCTCTCGATACCGCCGGCTGAAGGAGTAGTCCTCTCCGTACCACATGCCCTGATGAGCGCCGTGGTTGAAGAGGTCTACCGAGAGGTGATACTTAGGGCCATAACAGAGCTCGGGGTACTTCCCCATGAATAGCTCTATCGCCTCTTTCGTCACCTTCAAAAATCCACCCGGCAGAAAATGCCCTTTGATCGCCCCGTCCTTACGGACCAGGGGTCGGTCATCTCCCGCCAGCACCCCCATGTATTCCTCACCGCCGTTTTTGTAGCGGTAGAGCCCCGCTACGACATCGCCCTCGGTCTCAATCAGCTTCAAGAGATCCCGAGGACGCCACGAGATGTCGTGGTCGATGTAGACGATCACATCGGCCTTGGCGTCCAGTGCCTTGCGGGTCATCGTGGCCCGCGCAGCCGAGATATAGGGGTTTCCTATCTCGTAGATGATCCCGTGGTCGATCCCGGCCTTATCCAAGACCGGGACCGACGCACGTAAGGATGCGATATTCGGCTCAAACGGTCGCTTGACCGTCGGAGTTGCGAATACGACCTTTAGACCCAAATACCCAATCCCGAGAGTGTCGCCGCAACTTCCGCCGCAAAGGCCGCAAGGTTACTTGCGACCGTGATGTAGGAGGAGGCTGAGACGACCGACGCTGCGTGATAGGTCTGGGTGGCTCTCTGGGCTACCGGGGTAGCGCCATAGAACCCGACGGTCGAAGCCGCCGCATTGCCGATGTTGATACCGCCTGCCGCATCGCCACCCAGCAAATACTCATTGCCAGTGGTAACGGCAGGACCCGGGTTGCTCGAGCTCGAGGCTGGAGAGTTCGTGGTCATGTGGTTACTCCTTACGCCGCCACGCGGGCGCCGAGCTCTACGTAGAGGCTACCGTAGCCATAGAGCACATCGCACCGAGCCGGGAGCGCATCGTTGTTGATGGTGTACTGACGCACGATACGGAAGGACATCCCGTCCTCCTCATCCACCGCTCGCGCGGCCATATCGACGCCACCAGGCAGATCCAGGTCCGCGAACGCAAGCGCCACGCAATCCCGATGCATTGCGATGCCCTGCGGGCTCACCGTTCCTGCATAGGTCGTGGAGGTCGAATTGCCCCAGATCGTGATCGCCGCACTCGAGGAGGGCTGCGCCGAGATGTTCTGGAACTGGCCCGAGTAGATACCCGCGACACCGACCCAGAAGTCAAGGAGACCGCCCGAAGTCGAGCTATACGTACCATTGGAATACGTACCGTTCGAGAGAGTGGCCTGTGGCGGAATTACCACGAACTGGCGCAGGCGATTGGACCCAACGGCACCGCGGCTCTGCGGGTTCACCGCATAGGCCCCTGCAACCGTGATGACATCGCCGACGTTCAAGCGTGCAGCAGCCGATGAGGTCCAGCCGGTTGACTGGATGAGGCCGTTTCGCGCCCAGCCCGAGGAGAGCCACGCGCTCGAGGTGTTATTGGCAAGCGTGGGCGAGCCACCACCAGCCCCTACCGTGTAGGACACCACGTTCTGATCCATGTACCAGTCGAAGCCCAAGAAGTTCTTGGCAATGAGGCCCTTCTCGGTCTGCTCGCTGATGATCGACTGCGGGTTGAACAATCCCTGCACCGTGTTCACCATGTTCGCATGGCTGAACGGGTCCAGAATGAGCACCCGAGTCCCATCGCGGGGGGCGGCTTCCGCATCCAGAATCGCGGCAGCGGTAAGCGGGGTGATCGTGCTCGAAAGAGCCGTTCCCGGCGTACCCACCGCATTCGCGACGTTCTGGTAGAAGAAGGACGTTCCGTCCCTGTCGATCTTGTTCGCAACCGTCGCAATGACGGGATTCAGCACGCGCTCTTTGAAAAGATCGATGCTGGTCGCCATGTCGGCGGTCGTGAACTGCACGTCCACATGGAACTGCGTGGAGAGCGTAACGGGAACGTAGGTCTCGTTCGTGTCCTCGATGGAGAGCGCCGGGCCCGTAGTTCCAAGGTAACGGGGCGGACGGCGGACGTTGACGGTGTAGCCGATCTTGGCACCCGTAATCGCGAACTGATCCGCGTACTGACGGTTGACGTGATCGGCGAAACAAAGGTCGTTCTCGAGCACCATCAAGCCTTCATTCGTGATCTGGCTGATGGTGAGTAAATAGTTAGCGATTGTCGTCTCCTGAATGCCTCGCGAGAGGCGCTGAATGTTTGATCTTGCCGGACAGAATCATGGAAATCAGAGGGCGACTAACATCTAACCAATCCGCTATCTGCTGCTGAGTATGCCCGCTGCGGCGCAGATCCCGTATTCTCTCCACATCGACCGATGACAACTTCTGCCATGGCGTTCCGTCCCGCCATCCATGGCGATTCTTTTTCACCATGTCGTCAGTGTTGTCTTTTGGAAGACCGAGAAAGAGATGGTCCACGTTCACACACGAGGGGTTATCGCACACCGGAGTACCAAGATTTCAGGCGCAATCGCGCCCCATTTCAGTACCCATGCAATGCGATGCGCGCGGTCGTTCTCTGGGCCCTGAGACCTCCAAGCCTCAGTACTCCATACACCCACCGCGCGTTTTCGTCCCAAGCCATTCAATACATCCCTTTGCGTTTGGCTTGGCGCACTTAGCATCAAATCGCGACCGTAAGGTGCGCGTACTCTCCGCCAGATCTGTTCCGGCGCTGATGATCGTCATTCCCGCTGTCCCTCTATCAGTGGCGCTTTTTCCGAATCTGATCGATCCGGCGTTGCTTGTAGTCCTTAAACGGCATGGGCTGAGAGATGTCGGTTACAACCGCTCCCTCGCCGCCTCCGTTCAAAGTCACCACGGGCGCTGGCGCCTTGCTGACGTTGGGTTTAGGGGTTTTCGCGGGCTCATCCACCGGGGGACTCGCCATGTACTTCTGTTCGATACGCCCCAACGCCAAGAGGGCCGCCGCAGGCTTCATCTTGAAGATGGTCTGCGCTTCTTCAGGGTTCTTTGCGAGGTGATAGAGAACGTGAACACCATAATCTGACTCGACCGCAACCGCATTTAAAAGCGGCTTGATTCTGTCAGGTATGACTACGGTCTTATCGGCCTCCTCAATCACCCGCTGAAAGTCCGGGAACGCTTGCTTGGCTGCCTCGGTGTGCTGCACTAATGCGGCATTGGCCTCTTGCTGAATGCGTTCCTGTTCCTTCTTCTGCTCCTCGCCCCGAAAGTCCTCTATTGCCCGCTCCCGGTTCCAGGCGAGAAGGTCGTTCTCAGACTGGTCGGGGTCGGTGTATTTGGACCTATCGGGACGGGGCTTGGGCTCCGGCTTCTTGACCTCGGGTTGTATCGATTTGAGCTGCGACTCGAGTTCGGAAATCCGGCGCTGCGATTGAAGTCGGGCCTCGTATTCGGTCTCGGCAAGCTCCTCGAGTTCTTTCTTCTCTCGGGTAAGCTCATCGATCCGGTCTTGGACCGAGTTCTTTCGCTGCTTCTCTTCGGGCTTTGGCGCAACTTCGGTTGCGAGCTTGGGAGTAATCGTGTCCTCCCCTACAGCAACAACTGCGCTTTCCACTACCGCGGGAGGGGTTTCTGAGATCTTCGATCCCATCGCCCGCCGCTCGCCCACATATTCCGCCAGATTCGCCTGAGTCACACTCTTGACTGCCATGGATCACTCCACGAAATGCCCCTCAAACCGTGAGGTACGGAGACGCACGCCACCATCCTGCGAGAGCGTCTAGTCCTCGCAGGAGACGTGATGGAAAGGGAATTATTCCGAGCGCTTACTCGCCGCTTGGGCCAGCTCGTCTTTGACACGCTCGCGCTCGTGCGCGGCGGTCGCATGGGTATCTAGAATCTTGCCGGCCGTATTGATCTCGGCGACATCGTGCGCAGTAACGGCCTTGACGTGTGTATCGTGCATGGCCGTGTGAGTTTTCATCCGCTCGCGCTCATTCGCGTTCTCTTCCTTGATGACGACGCGATGGGTCTCCCCGGCCTGCTTCATCTGCTCCAACTGATGCTTGGACTGCAACTCGAGATGCAAGGCCAGTTGCGCCTTGTTCGCGTTCGCGAGCTGCTGCTGTAGCCCCGAGATGATCGCCTGGGCCTTCGGCGGCAGGTCCGAGTTCTTGTCCATCTGCGCGGCCGGTATGGCAGCGATCAGCCGGTTCGCCACGGAATCGGCGTTCGGGAAGTCCATGGCCCTGACAATCAAGTCCATGGAGGTCTGCGCGACCATCTCACCGCCCGGGGTCCCAAGGAGTTCCAGCATCGCTTCCGCAGACTGCTCGCGCTTGGTCTGGTACGACGGTCCGGTATCTACGACGACCTCGTATTTTCCTACGGTGAGGTCGTTCTTAATGTGATCCGCTACCGGCTGATTGATCTGCACCTGCTCCGCCGTGCCGTCCTCGCGGACGATGCGGATCATTCTGTGGGTATCGTAGTAGTGCGGGATCAGGTCTACGATGATTCTGCCCAACTGGCAGAGCGAGCGCGTGAGGTTGTCGTAGAAGTCGAAGTTCGATATGTCCGCAAGGCCCGCGCGCTTCTTGAGCGCAATGCCCGAGATGACCTCGCCCTCTTTGTCCTGGCCCGGGTCATGGGCCATGCCGGCGACAGCCAGGAAGTCCGTCTTTGTGCTATCGCCCCACTCCACAAAGCCCACCGCTGGCTTGGGCGGCTCTGAGCGCTCGGGAGGTGGCAGCGTCGCCCCGTTCGTCGGGTCCTGCTGGATCTTGTATTCCAGCGCCACGATAGGCTTTCTATTGGCATCCCGCCACGCCGCCTCGTGACCGTCCATGAACCCCTCAGGCCCCACCCATGGGGCCTTGGGCTGCAACGCATACTGCTCGGTCTTTGCGGTCTGCGCGTAGTTATACATGCGGGCAATGTCGCGTAGGTCGCGGACCATGCCCTTTAGCTCCATCCGGCCGTTTAAGTCCAAGCGCCGGCCGTAGACCGGCACCCGAGGTATCCACTTTCCCGGCCACTCCCGGGTATCGAGTATCTTCTTAGCGGTGAGGATGCGAACGGTGACGCGCTTCCTCACCACGGGCCGTTTGGCGACGATGGAGACGCCAAGGATCTGCTGCCCCTCCTGGGACATCATCTCCTTGGAAAAGGCTGTACGCCCGTCCGAGAGCTTATAGAGCGTGTCGGTATAGCGCTCTACCCGCCAGTATTTGGCGATCCTGATCTCTTCCTTGTTCGACCAGTCGGGGACATCGTCTCCCCTGCCGACCCAGCGCCAGCCCTCGGGGTCGAGCTTGCCGTATTGAGCCCGATACTCCGTGCGCTTTAGGAACTTGGTCTCAATAAACCAGTCCATGTCCGACCCGTCTGGAGCCCGAGTATTGGGATCGGCATAGCACATGAGGGGATTCGGCCACGCCCCGATGATCAGATTCTGATCGAAGCTGTCCTCGCTATCGTAGTCCGCATCAATCGAGAGCCACCCCCAGCCGCCATGGATAGCGTTTTCCACCGCCGTGTCATAGGCGTAGGGAGCGTTGGAGGAATATTCGATATGGCGAATGAGGCCGTCTATGACATCGGCGGTTTGAACGTCTGCCCCATCGCCCACCGGATGCACAACGATGCGGGGGCGGTTCTCTCGGCAGGCGTTAACGATGCGCCTGCACATCGCATCCGTGATATTGATCGTAAGGCAAGGTCTGCGATCTGAGAATCGCTCATCGCGGATAGTGGGGTCCCACTGGTCCCCCCCGACGAAGCGCTTGTCGAACTCATACTCGCTGCGGTTTCGCCCCTCGGCCTCTTGGGAGAACGTATAGCGGGTCTGACACTCGTTGATGATGTCGTCGTCGGATTGTGCGAGTTCGCCCTGAGAGAGTTCGGGCGACATCTCACTCATACGCCCATCCAGCCGTTAGGGGTCGGTGCGGACTGAGGCACAAAGAGCTGCCGTTTCGGCTTCACTTCCGCTTTGGTTTTCGCGTATCGGCGCATCATGAGTGCATAGCGTGTAGCGCAAAGGAGATCGTCGCCCTCTTTGACGATGAGCCCGTCCTTGCGGTGGTATAGGTTGAACTCCTGAAACCAGTCGGCTAAGTGCTGAAAGACCTTGAGACGCCCGGTCTGCATGCGCTCGAGCATGTCCGCAACCCCGGCTTCTACCCCATTCGTGCCGTCCTCGAAGGTGGCGCGCTCGTGGAGCATCTTTAGGCCCTGATTGCGATATAGGGTCGCGAGCTGGTCTCCTGACCCTTTATCGTGCTGTAGACCATCGTGAGGCCACGCCCAGGGGTAATCACCCCAGGGCTTTACAGCGGCGGCAAATAGCGCCGGCGTCTGCTGCGAGGCTCTATGGGCATGGGTGACGTAAAGCACGTCCCCGTCACGGTCCCATGCTAGCTGTATCCCAGCACTTGGATGATCCCACCCAAAGTCCAAGCCATTAACCCGCGCCCAGTGATCGGGGATCGGGAATGCCTGGACTTTGATCTGCTCCTCGGGTAAGGGGAATACTCTGCCCGACCCTAGTTGCGGTATGCCCTTAGTTCTCGCACCCCGCTCAAACTCGGGATAGCTCGCAATGATCGCCGCCCGCTGTTCGGCAGTGTAGTGCTCGGCGTCCTCAATCGTCATCGTGGTCAAGTGCGTGCCCGGCGCCTTATCCAGATAGAACCGCTTCACCACATTAGAGACGCCAAGGAGCGGCGTGAGGGTCGTATACACCGGCCCTAGCGTCGTATTGGTCCTGGTGATGCCCTCGAAGTAGATGTCCTCGGGTGGCTCCTCATCGAACCACACCCCATCAATCGTATCCGCCTGCCATTTGGTGCGGCCTTGGTCGTAAGACTGGAGCTGCACGCTCGAGATGCCGCCGAACATGGATCGCACCATGATCGTAGAGACGGCATCCGGCACGCCCTGCCGCTTTGACCATCCCTCTAGGCAATCCTTCGGTATCGCTCCAGAGCCCCAATCTGCCTGGTTCTCAGGAGCCCCAAGCAGCAGCCGCTGTATTCCCTTGCGGGTCAGCTCACTTGACTCGGACCCAGCCAGCCAACGCACTGCTTTCGTGGCTCGCCAGCCACGCCACCATTCCGGATACCGGCCAGTGAGATGCATCGCCGTCTCCATTGCGGCGGCGAGCGTCTTACCGAGCTGATTGCCAGCCATGAGCATGCGCTCACGATATGTGGCGCCTGCCTCATGGAAATCTCTTTGCTTGGCGTAGGGTCGGTATTCAGTTAACCGACGATGGCTGTTGCGCTTGGCCAGCTCCTTCTCCAGAGCCGTCAGTAAGACGAGATCGGAGGAGGGCAATGCCTGCGAGGAGTTCAGCATCGCTTAAATCATCTAGCGGCTGGCTTTGCTCGACTTGCTTGGGCATGAGGGCCGCAATCGCTTTGATGTAGCCGACCGGATCTTTCGCCCTCGCGTCCTCAATGGCTTTCTTCCCGTGCTCGTCAAAGTCATCAGCCAGCGCATTAATGAACGCACCCTGCAAGCGATTGCGCGCAGCCCTTGGCTTTCCACCGGGATTACCTGATTGCCCCGGTTCCCACGGCGGCTTGAGATTCTCTCGGTTCGGGTTCGGGTTCGACATTTGGTGATTCTGACCGGAATCGTTTCAGATACGCGACAAGTGATTCCAGGATCTCAATATTGTCCTGAAGTAATCCTAAGGCACGATTGCAATGATGGCATAAAAGGCCGCGCACCACTCCCGTGCCGTGGTCATGATCCACACAAGCGGCCTTACGCTGCGTGGGCTCAAAACTCTCGCGAGCATGCCTCGCATTTACCGTTGGCTCGCTTCTGGAGAGCCTCGAACTGTCCCCGGCTCAATCCATAGCGGTAGTATTTGGAGAACCAAACCGCGTAGGCCCGCTCACGGGCCCGGACATTGGGCTGGGCGCGCCATTGTTTGCGATATGCCTTAGCCTTCTCGCTCTTGCCGAATTTGGCGGTAGCGAGGCGTCCGCATTCCACGCAACAGCCGCTCTTGGTATAGCGGATCGGGGCGTGCCCGTATTTGCAGGGCGCTCCCTCGTATGTGATACAGCCCTCGGCTTGGGCCCTAGCCTTGATGGGATCTTTGCGCATTATCGATTAGGCGCAGAGCTTCCCGTTGCAGTTCCCTCAAGATCGCATCGATCTCAGCCGGCGTCATCTTGCACCTCGGGTTTCGGATTAAGCGGCTTCACGCGCCCCCTCTCATCCCTGCCTAATGCGTCGATCTTCTCTTTCCAGGTTGAGTCTTTGGACTTGACGATGTGCTCGCGGAGCTTGGGCTGATAGCGCTCGGGAACCTGATGCATTTTTATTCGCATATTCCCGTCACGTCTTCTTCCCGGCAAATGATGTGCGTCTCCCCGCCTATCACCACTTGGGGGAATGAATAGCCACCGATCTCAAGTCCGCCGAGCTCTACCGTATCGCCCACCTTCACTTGGGTCGGCCTGAAGGCTTTCGATGCCCAGCGCTTGGAGCGGTCAGCGTTGTATCGCCAGGGATAGCATCCGGGGCCGACGGCAGTGACGATCCCACGTAGCGGTTTAGCGTGGGAGACCACCGCCAGGATCTTCGAGGGCTGCCAGTTGAGCGGCTTGACGATGATCTGGTCCCGGAGAGGTCTGAGCGTTTCGCCGGCAGCGATAACGTCTGTTTTGTTTCTCTCGAGCCGGACACCACTAGCCTGCACGCTTTTTCGCCTTTCGCCTGCGGAACATCGAATATGCGACCGCTAGGCGCTGCTTCTTCTTCGGGAAGTCGCTCTCGGCCTCTTTTGAGCCCACGAAGCGCGAGACGTAGCTGTGAAGGGACTCGCCCTTCTCAGGACGCGGCATTACTCTTTGTCGCCGGCCTTCGGGAAGCTATGCGCCCCCTCGAACTCGCTCTTGTGATTGCCCATGCCATGGACTTTCACGGAATGCTTGGCGCCGTAAGCGACACCAGCCTGTCCGGACTCTCGGCTCCCCTGACCACCACGGTCAGACGGAGGAGACTTCGGGCGCGCGGGCTTAACGGACGGATGCGGACTAACTGCCATATCTCACCTGGAGTGTGGGGGAGTTTTCGCGAGGTTGAAGCAAACCAGTTTAAATATTACGCGTCAAGGAGGTGGCTGAGCGTTCTGCGGGCCCTATGCAAGAGCACGCGAAATTGATTTGGCGACATCCCGCAATAGCGCGCCGAGACCTCTACCGGCTGCCAATGGACGTAGTGCTTTATTACTACCTTCCGTTCGATGGCTCTCAAACGCAATACGGCGCGCTCTACGGCGAGGATCTCATCGGGCATCTCTGGCATGGGCCCTCTTTGTGAGGCGCCCGTAAAGCCCTGCTCTGCGACCCTGCCAAGGATCGTGACGGGAGGCCATGCTGGGAGGCCCTCCTTAACCCACGTCGCCCAGGACTCTAGCGCCGCATTGATGCGGGCGAGCGGGGGATCAAGGGGACGACCACGAGTTTCTACGGCTAACAAAGGCTTCACCATTTAATTAAGCAACTGCGTATTTTTACTCAATGGGCAGCGCCCTTTAATTAGGGCGCACTCCAATCTGCTCCATGGGTCTGGTAGAAGAACGGATCCGCGGGAGCAACCGAGGTCAAGAGGTCCAATAAGCACCCTATCGAGTAAAGCCTGTTCCTCCATTCGTAGATGATCTCGGTACACCTAAAGCGGCTCCTGGCATCCGGCGCACCGTTTGCCGTGCGGATCTCCCTGGAATAGTTTGTAGTCCGCCATTACTCAAGCCGACTCTCGATTAGCAGGGCATACCCGCCAATGTCATGCCATCCATCTTTGTGATAGGGGTCGCCGTTGAGCAGCCGCCCCATCTTTGAGGCGATCTGCTCGAGCGACTCTTTCATTGCGGAGGGTAATTGCTCCCAATTAGGAGAGGCCCTCATGGCGGCTTTGAGGTTCTGCGCAATGCGCGCGTTCCCTTGGAAGTCACCATAGTCCTTCCAGCGGCATTCAAGAGTATTCGACAGGCTCATGCGGTGAGCCTCTCCTTGCGGGCATATACGGTCTCACCGCGGAATACCGCTCTCGCCTCGCCTTTTACATGCTGCACCCGGCAGAGTTCTACCGGGAAGCGGTAGCCGTTCTCGTCATACCGCTCGACCGCGAACCCTTCCCGCCAGTCGGTGGGACGGGATGAGATATAGGAAAACTGCGGGCCGTTCCGATCTGCCAGCGTGCCGCAGTCCACCCCCTCCCAGTCCTCGAGGAGCGTAGAGACCGGCATGATCTTTTGGCTATGGAGGTGGCCGGTAAAGACCGTACACCCCGCGGCGAACACGTTGTTTCGCGGAGCATACGGTCCGCCCTTTATGTTATGCACGATGAACGATGGGTCCGTGTTCTCATTCACGAGGACCGCATACGACATCGGCCAGCCCTTCAGGTGATCCGATAGCCTGAAGCCCTGCACATCCTGAAAGTCTGCCGTCTCGGTCGCTAAGCGTCTGTCGAAGCGAGAATCGTGGTTCCCGACGATAAAGCGCCGCTTCGCCTTTGGAGCTGCGCGCGCGATCTCATCTAGGAAGTTCTTCGTCGCATCCAGCTCTTCGACCACGGTCGGGAGTTTCTGCCAGCCCAAGGGGTCATGACGGGATATTGAGGCCCCATCGAACGCATCGCCGTTTGAGATGAGGAGCTTCGGTTGCAGTTCTTTCAGGACGACGAGTAGCGCCTCGAAGGCTACGGAACGAATGCCGGGCCAGAAATGCGCGTCTGAGAATACGACCATACACCCATCGCGCAGCGTCTCGGAAGCGCGGCTCTCATATGGAGCCGCTTTTACCTGCCAGTCATGCTCCCCAAAGCCATTGGCCCCGCGGCTATTCGGCGAGGTCGATACGGTGGGGAGCAGAATGCCGCGTTTCGCCATGCGAGCGCGGCGAGCCAGCACGGCCTGGGTATAACAGCCCAGAATCTTTGCCGCCCGCGTCGGAGAGCAGCCGCTCTGCCGCCACGCGGCTATGAACTCCTCGTCCGTGGATCTAACCGCCATTACTCCTCGCAATCGCAGCAGTCCTCGCACTGACGGCATTCAGCACAAAGACGGCGAACTAACGAGCAGCCCAAACACCTCCCCATCAGTTGAAATGACGAGGGAATGCGCACTTAGCGTGATAGGGGCACCATCTGGCGCGCTAACCTAAGCTACGCAGGCGCTCTATTTCCACATCCGAAACGGGCAATGATTCCGTGTTCCTCATGGAACGTTCGCTTATAACCTTCCGCTTCATCCGTGTGAGCCAGCGCTGGAAGGTCTTTATCGGTATCCCCATCTCGTAGGCGATGACCTTGTCGGGCTTGCGGGTGAGCCTCACTCTCGCTTCCTGCTCGATCCTCTCAAGATGAGCGTCCGTGACCTTACGCGGGTACGGCACCGATAGCTCCCAGCGCTCTCAAGGCATCCTCTGGCGTTCTAACTACTGGCGTCCGTGTCGTTTCCACAAAGTTCCGTTGGGCCTCCTGCTCCTTCCTGATCTTGCCTTTGCCCGTCTTTACCTCCATCAGCACGAAGCCGCGTCCTTCCTTCCAGCAGAGGAGGTCTACGGGATAGTCGAGCTGCCAGCAGTGCCAGCCGGCTTTCTCGATAGCGTCCATGATCGTCTGCTCGTTGGCGTCCCGGCGAGTTGCGTACCTGTTGATGCTCACGCCATACCACCCGGAGGCGATGCGAAGGGATAGAGGGAGGTCATTGGGGTCCAATGGCAGCTCTGGCCGCATCGAAACTCTCAAAGTGCAGCTTCTTTATTTCCCAGCCCATGGATGTGAATGCGTAAAGCTCATATTCCGGTTTTCCTCCTAGAAATACCTTCACTACCCGCCATTTGCCGTCAATGGACTGCATCACGTACTTATCGATCTGCTTCCAATGCAATTCTTTGCGAGCGCCCTTTTTGGGCTCGGACTTCTCCTTCGGAGACTCACCTGCTTTGAAGACATTGGGAGCATGCTTCTGCAATATGTCTCTCATCCTCTCGGCACTCACTTCTTTGCGATTACCCATCGGTTGGTACGGTTGGTAACTCACTTCTCTCTCCTAACCCAGCCCCTTGGTGAGATCCGGGCAGTCTTAGCCCCTAGATGGGCCGACAACCCGGCATCCAATCAGCCCCCTCGGAGCCGACCCGGTGCGAACAACTTTCAGAGCTTTCGCCCTGGTCCTTATCGCGGCTTCTCGCTACGCCTACCGCGCTGGGTTCGGACGCCCACAGTCCCAGATCAAGCATCAAACGCTGTCGTCGAATATCCCGACCATCTAATGCTTGACACCTGAAGTAACTCGTGCTATCCAGTGTTCCACCAGCGAAACAGAAAGGACGTTTTGCACGAGACCATTCGCGGGTGCCACCGCGGTGGTTTTAGGGAAGGCCCCAGAGAACCGGTTAGCGCACCGAGGATCTCTGGGGCCTTTTTCATTTGGAGCCCCGAGCAGCCGTGGCTGCGCGCCGCTACAGTCAGTGCGCGCTCGGATCGGGGCGTAGAGAATAAAAAGGGGCCGAATTGCTCCGGCCCGAGGATTGCGGCCACGTCTGAAGGGGAGTAGCGCGGCTCGCAGTTCATATCGTCGAATCGTTCGCGTGCGGTTTTGGCAGCAGCGGCACGGGGACGCAGTAGATCAGCAGTGAATTGCCTTTCGGGACTTTGCCGTCCTTAAGGTTCTCGTCCTTCACGTCCTTCGCCTGCTTCATGCAGGTTTGGAGGTCTGCTGTCGTATGCAGCGCCTCCGCCCCCCCCCATGAGCCAGTGGGACCGTATTCAGCCGCGATAAGGACTAATTTGAGCGGCTTCCAGCGAAAGGGCTGGGATACCACGGCGCCACTGGGAAGGGGGCCTGAGAACTTGATATGCAGGCAGGTCATGAGCAGTTTGTGCCCGGCTGGGATAATGTCGACGGCCTGGGCAATAGCGGCAGCGGATGCCTGCTCGCACTGAAATTCTTTCTTGGCCGGCCCGTAGG
>VFSW01007572.1_pt1 | contig 15737 bp, 10 predicted proteins | sample 5358111 | NCBI WGS metagenome assembly VFSW01 (sample SAMN11554181, study PRJNA540505) | mine drainage metagenome | isolation source: sediment from site ElyBrook_90M | place: USA: Ely Copper Mine, Vershire, VT | collected 2017
CACAGCGCCTAGGAATTGGAATTCGCCGCTACTTCACCACCGACGACCGTCACCCGTACGACGAAGTGATCTGGGAGCGTCGCGATGCGCGCATCTCAAACTTCCGTGACGGATCCGTCGCATTCGAACAGCTCCACGTCGAAGTGCCCTCCACGTGGTCCTTCAACGCCACGAACATTTTGGCCCAGAAGTACTTCCGCGGGACATTGGGTACTCCGCAGCGAGAGACCAGCCTCAAGCAGGTGGTGGACCGTATCGTCGACACCATTGCCACGTGGGGTCAGGAGCGCGACTACTTCGTCGACGAGGAGGAGTTCGAGGCGTTCAGTGCCGAGCTCAAGCATCTCCTGATTACCCAGAAGGCGGCGTTCAACTCGCCGGTGTGGTTCAATATCGGAGTCAAGGGTGTGCCCCAGCAGGGCAGCGCGTGTTTCATCCTGGCGGTCGAGGACTCGATGCGATCGATTCTTAACTGGTACACCGAAGAGGGCATCATCTTCAAGGGCGGCTCCGGTGCGGGTGTCAACCTCTCAAAGATCCGTTCGAGCGTGGAATTGCTCGAGGGCGGCGGCACGGCCTCGGGTCCCGTCTCGTTTATGCGCGGTGCCGACGCCTCGGCGGGCACCATCAAGTCCGGCGGTAAGACCCGTCGCGCCGCCAAGATGGTCATCTTGGACGCCGATCACCCCGACGTCGAGGAGTTCATATGGTGCAAGGCCAACGAGGAGAAGAAGGCACGAGTGCTTCGCGACAACGGCTTCGACATGGACCTGGACGGCAAGGATATCCATTCGATCCAGTATCAGAATGCCAACAATTCGGTGCGCATCAGTGACGAATTCATGCAGGCCGTCCTGGCCGATGGCGACTGGGAACTGACCGCGCGACACGGTGGTGAGGCCGTGCGCACGCTCAAGGCGCGTGACCTCTGGCGCCAGATCGCCCGAGCGGCGTGGGAGTGCGCGGACCCGGGTTTGCAGTTTGACACCACTATTAATGCGTGGCACACGTCGCCCAACACGGCGCGCATCAATGGCTCGAACCCTTGTTCGGAGTACATGCACATCGATAATTCGGCGTGCAACCTCGCGAGCCTGAACTTGATGAAGTTCCTCCACGACGACGGGCGTTTTGACGTGGAGGCCTTCACCGCGGCCATCGACGTGTTGTTCACCGCTCAGGAGATCATCGTGGGTGCGGCCGACTACCCGACCGAGAAGATTGCTGAGAATTCGCGCAAGTTCCGACAGCTCGGTCTGGGATACGCCAACCTGGGAGCTTTGCTCATGGCCTCGGGACTCGCTTACGACTCCGACGCGGGTCGCGCCTGGGCCGCGGCGATTACCGCTTTGATGACTGGTCACGCCTACGTGGTCAGTGCTCGTACGGCGGGGCGAATGGGGCCACACGAGGGCTTCGCGGAGAACGCCGCGCCGATGATCAAGGTACTCGCCAAGCACCGCGATGCGACCTACCAGATTGATGCCTCGCTGGCGCCCGCCGAGATTCTCGAGGCCGCTCAGGCGGCTTGGGAAGAGGCAGTGGCCCTGGGGGCTCGCCACGGCGTGCGAAACGCTCAGGCGGCGGTGCTCGCGCCGACGGGCACCATTGGGCTCTTGATGGACTGCGACACCACTGGTGTCGAGCCGGACCTTGGACTGGTGAAGTTCAAGAAGCTCGTCGGTGGCGGCAATATGGCCATTGTCAATCAGACCGTTCCCCGTGCGCTCACCAAGCTCGGCTACTCATCCGAAGAGGTCGGGGCCATCGTGGCCTACATCGACATTAATAAGTCAATCGTGGGAGCACCGGCCCTCAAGCCCGAGCACCTCGACGTGTTCGCCTGTTCCATGGGCGACAACACCATCCACTACCTGGGCCACGTCAAGATGATGGGAGCCATTCAGCCCTTCATCTCGGGTGCGATCTCGAAGACCGTGAACATGCCCGAGGATGCGACCATTGAGGACGTGGAGAACCTGCACCTCGACGCGTGGCGTCTGGGCGTCAAGGCAGTCGCCATTTACCGCGACAACTGCAAGGTGGGTCAGCCTCTCTCGACTGCGAAGAAGGACGGGGAGTCCTCCTCCTCGGTCATCGCGACCGATTCGGTCGCCGCCGAGCTCTACACCAAGATTCATAAACTCGAGACTGCGCTGGAGTTGGCTAAGTCCGAGGGGAGCCACGTGTTGGTGGGCGCGGTACGTGAACGGCTGCCGCGTCGCCGGGTATCGTCGACCTTCGCCTTTCGTGTGGCCGACTGCGAGGGCTACGCTACGGTCGGGGAGTACGAGGATGGGCGACCTGGTGAGGTCTTCCTCAAGGTATCCAAGCAGGGCTCGACCCTGGCGGGCATCATGGACGCCTTCTCCATCTCGATCAGTCTGGGTCTGCAGCACGGTGTGCCGTTGGCAACATACGTGCGTAAGTACGTCAACATGAAGTTCGAACCGCTCGGCATGACCGACGACGCCGATCTACGCATCGCGACGTCGCTGGTGGACTACATCTTCCGTCGTCTGGCCCTGGATTACCTGAGCCCGAGCGAGCGCGAGGAATTGGGCGTGCTTTCAACCAGCGAGCGCCTCCAGCCCACCCTGCCCGAAGTAGTGGAGCAGTCGACGCCGACCGTGGGCGTCAGCGATGAACCAACGATGGTCGAGTTCGTTGAGTGGGCCGCCGTGCAAGCGCCTCCTGTCAGTCGTGCACCGTTGACTGATGCACCGATGTGTTTCCAATGCGGTAACGCCATGCAGCGCGCTGGTTCGTGCTTCGTCTGTTCGAGTTGCGGGTCAACGAGCGGCTGCTCGTGAGTCACGCGGCACTCGAACGTGAGTGAGAACTTGATATCAACCTCAGTGCATCGGCATCCGGTTCTCCGCGGTAATGCGGAGCATCGTCATCGCGAGGGTGCTCGATTTCGGCGGATGCACACCGGTGGGTGATCGATGAATACGCCGAGTCGCTAATAGGCGTTCGAAGCAAATGGGTCGCCCATCGAAAGTGATGGCTGGTGGCCAATGTAATGGCATCCATAAGTTGAGATTTGGACAACGACCAGTCGCTGAACGAGTTCATCATTGGTCGGGTCACACGCCTCGACGGACTATTCGACGTCTCCTCGCAGATTCCATTGAGGAAGCGGCTTGGGTAGGGAGTGGGGAGCGAAGGGTCGCGCTGCAACCAGACGGGTAACCATCGGCGACCTAACGCACTCTCACTTCGGTGGCGGCGAAGGGCGAACCGGGAGAGTGGAACTCAAGTGGTGCGAGGTCGCTCGAATCCGTAGACGAGCTCGATGACGCGAAGAATACGCGCAAAGAAGGTCTCGAGACGCCAGAGTTCGTGGCGACCGAAGAGCTGGCACGCGGACATTGTGCGGCTGGCCAAGACATCGTGCACCCGTGGGTGGCTGATGGAGCGAGCGACCACTCTCTGCTGTAACGTGAGGAAGCCGGCTGGACTCAGCTGAGCCGCGAGATCCGGGAATTCGCGGCCCAATTGTGCCCTTCCTTCTCCGCTGCGTCGAGCCTGAGCCACGAACTTCTCCAAGCTCCGACGGAAGTGGTGGGTCGCGAGGAGGGACCGGTCAAACAGGGGCTGGAGTCCGGCTTGTCGACATTGCAGACCGAATTGGAGGTCGCCGTGAGCGATCAACCTATTCGGGAGCTGTGCGAACACCTCCATTGCGGCGTCGCGGCGCATTGAGATGTTGCCCGCCCAGAAGTGTGTGAAGACCGCGTCAGGATCGGCTTCGAATAAGCGGCACGCGTACTCGTAGTCCTGGGCGTACAAGTGAGTCGCTACCTGATCGGGTTGACGCGGCGTCGGAATCGTCGTAGGCATGTAGCCCAGGACGAGGCGACGAGAACCTGGTGGGTGTTTGAGGCAATGGGCGGTGATGAGACCCGGAGAGGCCACGACATCGTCGTCCAAGAAGACCACGATGTCGTGATGCGCCTCGCGCACTCCGCGCGATCGAGATGCGTTCTCTCCTCCGTTTTGTTGATAGAAGGGGCGAATTCGTGGATCGCTGAGGGACAACTCGGTCAGGAATTCGAGGGTGCCGTCCTGGCCTCCATCAATGACGAGGATCACTTCCGCAGTGGCGGGGTCCGCGAGGACCGGTTCGAGCACCATTGGTAGGAACGACTTCCTGTTGAGGGTGGGAATGATCACGCTCGCACGAACTTCAGACGGGTCCATCGCCACCTTCTCCTCACGCCATGGTATGTGGCAGGGTACCACTTCCGCAAGATATCGTTGTCGTGCGAAAGACAGCGCCCCCTTTGCTAAAAGTTCGTGAATTGCGGGCGCTGAACTCAGGTGCGTCGATGCATTAGCCCCAGCCGAGACGTTGGTGGACACTGCGATAGTTGACACGCAAATATACCTGGTGACGTTGGTGTTGTCGAAGGAAATGCGGTCGAGTTCGCCATCGCGCTCGAGGAATGGATCTTTGGTGGTGCGAGTAACTACGCGGCTACCCCGGGTCGAACGCAACAAGGAACCTTCCCGGGTGATTCTCGAGTTCGAGATTCTCTCGCGGTGGGGTGCACGCGCGCCCCACGGGTCGCTCACGTAGAGCGAGGGGTCTCATCCTCGATCGTGATCGAGATGATGGGGTCCTCGCGTCGAAAGTCATGATCCGCGGTGGTGTCGGCACTCGCGGCGAAGACTTCGACTCCGACGCGAAGCTTCTTGGCGCGATACATGGCAACGTCGGCGCGGCGCAAGAGTTCGAAGGAGTCGATGTCCGTGTGGTCCGATATCGCCACCACCATGCTGGCGCCCAGTCGGACGCGGCGTCCCTGAAGAGAGAACTCCTCGTTCGTGGTCGCGAGAAGTTCTCGTGCAAGGGCTAACAGTTCGGCTTCCGTTGCCACGTGAACTACCGCGAACTCATCGCCACCGAGCCGGGCCAAGTTGCCGCGATCCGCCAATCGACGAGTGAAGCGTTGGGAAATGATGCGGAGTAATTCGTCACCGGCGGCGTGGCCGATCTCGTCATTGACCTCTTTGAACCCATCGAGATCAATCAGAATGATCCCTACGTGACGAGTACCTTCGTCCGAGAGGAGTTCTTCGATGCGTTCGAAGAGTTGACGTCGATTGGCCAACCCGGTCAAGGCGTCGGTCCGAGCGTCGCGCGACGACGAGAGCACCAGGCGCCGCTCCTCTCGTAGGGCGAGCCACATCCGGACCATGATCATGGCCAGGCCCGCGAGGGCGAGTGCACCCACCTCGGGAGGTCGGTTCCACTTCCAACTGGCGGCGATGACACCAATGGCGATGATGCCTGAGAGTACAGGGATGGCGGCCACGCTGAGTGACGCTTCAAGGTGGCGAGGTAGTGGAGACCGGCGTGACGTGGTACGCCGATCCTCGACCGAGGCCGACAATCCCATCATCCAGACGCCCAGCACGAAGGTGAAGTCAGTGAAGGAGACCGCGTGGCTCCCGTTGGAGGCAATTTCGGTGACGTGCAACACGTCACCCAAGAGGAGCCACGCCACACCGCCCAGTAGGAGTCCCGAACTCCAGGTCGGACGATAACGGCGCGGTGCGAGCGAGGTGGCGAGGAGCATCAGCATGACGAGATCGAATATGGGGTAGGCGAGGTCCACCACGACGTGCAGGGTGCCGCCACCGCGCGCCGCGAGAGGATTGACCCCGACGAAGGAGACGAGCGAAGCGAGGGCCGCCGCGGAGATGAAGCCGTCAAGTCGCTGACTCGCGCGAGGTCGTCCGTCGCGTGCACGGGTGAGCAGGAGTATCGCGACGACGAATGAGGCGTACGAAACCAGGTAGAAGGCATCGCTGACCCCGGGATTGGGTACGGGGTGCTGACGCTCGTCGTACGTGGCGTACACGATGTCGGCGAGTGAGTTAGCCACGACGCCCCCGGCCATGAAGAGCCAAGGTCGTCGTCGTTCGGGCGAGTGATGCGCGGTGATGATCATCGCCACGGCGGGCATCGTCACGGCGACTATGTAAAGAGCGCCGTCAATCGAAACTGAATCGCGATGATGGGGGTAGACCACGAACGTAATGACCAGCGTCGCCAGGACGCACGCGCTGATGAGAAGTTGCTTCGTTGCATCGTGCGCGAGCAGGCACCATGGTTCGCGTTCACGCCAGGCGCGCCGCGGTGGTGACAGCGTCGACGATTGGGCGACGTGGATGACCGACTCCGGTTCGAAGGATTGCACGAGAGGCGACGAATCACTCGGTCCCGAAGATCGGGGTGGAGAGGGGAAGCCGGAAGAGCATCCCCCCATCGTGGTGCGCACACCTCAACGTACCCTCTCGTGAACCACAAACTCGCCACAACGCTCACTCGGCACGCGCGATCCCGCGCCGTTCAAGTGCGGGTGGGGACTACGAGCGATGCCGCAGTCGCGGAACTACTCGGCGCGGCGCGGCGAGGAAGTGGGGGACTCTCCGCGGTGTTTCACCACGTCTTCGAGAGAAACTTGACTGGGCTCGGGAAGGACGAAAGTGACCCCGAGACCGAGGATGGCCGAGATTCCTGCGACGACCAACATGCCCCGTAGTCCGATGTTCTTCTGTAGCTGCGGCACGATGAATACGCCCGCGAAGGCCCCGAGCTTGCCCACGCCCGCGGCGATACCGTGACCGGTTGTCCGCATCTCGACGGGAAACACCTCCGAAGGCAGGACGAAGGTCGTCGTGTTCGGTCCGAATTCAGTGAAGAGGTAACTGACGCCGAAGATTGAAATGAAGGGCACGACCAGAGTGGTGAAACTGGGTACTGCGGCCAGGAGGAGGAAGCACCCGGCCATCACGGCGAATCCGATGGTCTGCAGTTTGCGGTGTCCGATACGGTCCATCCTCCAGACCGCCAGCGCGTAACCCGGGAGGGCGAACGCCACGAACATGATCAAGGTCAAGAGGAGTTTCATCTCGAGGCTCGCGTTGGGTGAAACCACCTTGAGAATGCTTGGTAGTGAGAGGGTATTGCCGTAGTAGGCGTAGTCGAAGAGGAACCAGCCGCCGGCCGTGCCCAGAATCATCGTGAGCATCTGACGATTCCTGAGGAACTGTACGAAGCTCATGCGGTGCGGGGGCGTCTCGGCGACACTGGTGGCCCGGATGACGCCCTTGGTGAAAATATGAAGCTCCTGGACCGCCTTGGCGTTCTGGCCCTTTACGCTCGCCTGGAAGCGAGGCGATTCGGGCATCTTGGCGCGAAGGTAGATCACTGCGGCGGCGGGCACCGCACCGAGCCCGAGCAACAGGCGCCAGGTCAGGGTATTGCCCACCCCCGAGGATAGAAACACGAGACCCACGAGGGGACCAACGATGAGCCCGACTGCCTGCATGGAGAACACGAGCCCCACGAGACGACCACGGTTCTGACGATTGGCGTATTCACTCATCAGGACCGCCGACACGGGGTAGTCCCCGCCGATGCCGAGGCCCAGGACGAAACGTGCGAGGACCAGCAGTATAAAATTCGGTGCCAAGGCGGAGGCGATCGCTCCGACGATCATGATGGCCGCGACGACCGTATATATCGTTTTGCGCCCGAAGATGTCAGCGATGCGCCCGAAGGTGAACGCACCGAAGAAAGCCCCGAGGATCGCGGATCCCGTGACCCAACTCGTCTGGGTGGTCGAAAGGTGCCACTGGGTGGCCACGATGGTGGCCACCGTCGAGATCACGAAAAGGTCGTAGGCGTCGGTGAAGAATCCCATGCCCGAAATGAGGACTGCACGGTGGTGGAATCGGCTGGTGGGCGCGTCGTCGAGCAGGGAGTTGACGCTGGCTAGGTCTGGCTTTTCCTTGCCCGACGCCGAATGCTCGTCCTGGCCATCGAGTTCGCCCGAGGCGGTTACGGCGTCGGTCACGGCGTCCTGCTTTCTAATCCGATGTACGTCACCGCCTAGGTTCTCATTCTTGTGTAATCACTCGGTAGTGCAGAAGTGAACGGGGAGTGAACATCACGGGAAATCCCGGTGTATTGCGGGTGACGTCAAATCGACATTCGGCTCGGGCGTGGGGTTCCGCCCGAAACGACATCCCGAAAAGTTCTTACTTTCCGGTGTCCCTCCGGTGCGCGGCGGGGGTGGGTGGCCGTCACGGCAATTGCCGGGCAGGCTCCTCATCGTCATAGTGCGGACCAACTGTTCACTACCGGCACGATTGCGCCACTGATGTTGCTGGTGGCGTCCGAGGCCAAGGAGACTACGGCCGTGGCGAATTCATCGGCCCGTGCGATGCGTTCGACATTGTGGGCGTAACCGCCAATGACGGCGAGGCCCATTGCGTCGGTTTCCGTACAGACCTCGAGGGAGGCCACTGCGTCACCGTGGACGACGGCATTGGCGCGAAGTCCCGTACGTGGGAGATCGCGGCCGCGGTCGTGGTGAGGTCGACGATGCGGTGTTCGAGACGTTGTAGGCCGTGCTCGCGTTGCTCGAAGCGGACGAATTACTTTAGTAATTGCAGAATTTCTAAAGTCATTGATATGGTGGGTGAATGGAGGATCTTCAGAGCGACCTGCCGCTCTACGTGGCTAAGGCCCAGTTATTTCGCTCCTTGAGTCATCCCGTACGTATCCGCATACTCGAGTTGCTGGTGGTGGCCGAGATGCCGGTCAGTGCGTTGCGCGATGAGCTCAGCGTCGAAGCCTCGTCGCTGTCACAGCACCTTAATGTGCTCAAGCAATCGGGTCTCGTCGTGTCGCAGCGGCGCGCCAACGCCGTTACTTATCGGATCACCGACAGCGAGGTCGGGGAGTTTCTCGCCGCTGCGCGGCGCGTCCTCGCGTCGACCATGGGGCGGACGAGAAGCGCCCTGGAACACCTCGAAGCGCAACGATGAAGCACGATCGAACATCGCGTCGCCCTTCCGCATTTCGTTCGTTGTTCCACCGACCCGTGAGTGAACAAGCCCCGCCACGTCCACCGGCCCATACCGACGTCACTCTTCGCGGGTCGCTGCAACTGCGCCACGTGGACGTTGGTTCGTGCAACGGGTGTGAGGTGGAGATCACCTCGGCGTTGGCACCGCACTATGACGCGGGTCGATACGGCGTGCGATTGGTGGCGTCTCCTCGCCACGCTGACGGGCTTCTCGTCACGGGAGTGGTCACGCACAACATGGAGGGACCGCTTCGACAGACGCTCGCTGCGCTGCCTCGTCCATCGGTCGTCGTCGCCTGCGGTGATTGCGCGGTGAACGGCGGCATTTTTCTCGGGGCCCAAGGAGTCAGCGCCGTCCTCGGACAGATCGCGACCCCGGACGTTCTCATTCCGGGGTGTCCGCCTCATCCGAGCGACATCATAAGTGCCCTGCGCAGACTGAGTGGGCGCTAGTCCATGACGATGTTCTTGTTGGCACTAGGTCTTTGCGCCATGGCGGCGATATGTGCCGCTTCCCTTCCACGGCGGTGGCGGGTCGTAGTGTCGTCCTCGCTGGGGTCTCTCGGATGCCTCATCGCCTTCGGCGTTGCCCTGAAGACCCTCCTGGGCGGCACGGTCGTGACCTTTCAGAGTGCGCAGGTGTTGCCCATGACGGGAGTGACGCTGTCGTTGGACCCCCTCGGTGCGTGGTTCGTCCTGGCGAGTTCGTTCGTGGGTGTGGCGGCGTGCGTGTACACCGTGGGCTACGCCAAGGGAGCAATGACGTCGCGCAGCGCCCTCGGCCTGTTCATGGTCTTCATCTTGACCCTGCTCGCGGTTCCCGCTGCGTCGAGCGTCATGACGCTGATGTTCTGCTGGGAGCTCATGGCACTCAGTTCGCTTCTGCTCATTCTGATCGATCAGGTGCACCACCCCGAAGCGCGTGGCGCCGCCCTGTGGTACGGCGTCATGACCCAGTTGGGCGCCGCATCGATCCTTTTAGGACTGCTCGTCATGACGTCGAACGGCACGAGTCAAACCTTCGCCGGTCTCAGCGCCCACTCATCTTCCTTGTCGCCGCTGACACGCTCTTTCGCCTTCGTCCTGGTCCTACTCGGCTTCTCCTCGAAGGCCGGGGCGGTGCCCCTACACGTGTGGCTGCCCAAGGCGCACCCGGAGGCACCGAGTCCGGTATCGGCTTTGATGTCGAGTTCCATGGTCGCCATGGGGGTCTACGGCATCATCCGGGTGGGACAGGACCTCTTGCACGGGGGCACGGTGTGGTGGTGGATCGCCGTAGCGCTCTTGGGGGTCGTCTCGGCGTTCTACGGGGCGCTGCACGCCACGACGAGCACCGACCTCAAGCGACTTCTGGCGTATTCGACCATCGACATTATTGGACTGGTCCTCATCGGTGTGGGTGCGGCGGGTGCCTTGAGCGACAGCGGGCAACCATTGGTCGCCCACCTGGCGATGGCGGCGGCCCTGCTCCTGGTGGCGGCACACGCCGCATTCAAAGGTGCCCTCTTCCTCGCCGCCGGCGCGGTGGAACGCGCGACCGGAACGCGCAATCTTGATTTGCTGGGAGGCCTGATCCATTCCATGCCGGTGACGGCCCTCGTGGTAGCGCTAAGTGCGGGCGCCATCATGGCCGTTCCAACGTTGAGCGGTTTCTCCAGCGAGTGGCTGCTCCTCCAGGGGCTGCTGCATGGGTTCAGAGTTGCTTCTACCCCCACCGTGATCGTCATGCTGCTGGGGGTCATTGCATTGGCCTTGACCGGCGGACTGACCGCCGTGGCGTTCGTGAAGGTGTTCGGCATTGGGTTCCTCGGTCAATCGCGCTCGCCGGGTGCGCGTGACGCCCACGACGTATCGAGGTCGATGAAGGTGGCCATGGGTTGGTTGGTGATCCCGAGCGTGGTTATCGGGGTGGTGCCCGGCATCGTCGTTCCACTCCTTGATCGTGCGGCGTCATCGGGTCTGGGCACGGCGGCCGTCTCCCCGATCAGCCGCGGCACTGGTCTCGAGGTCGAGAGACTCGGCGGTGCGATTGCGCCCGCGGAGTTACTGGTCGGACTCGTCGGGGTGCTGGTACTGGTGGGGGTGCTCCTGCGGGCGACGTCCCAATGGCGCGCCCGGCGCGTGGACGCTTGGGGGTGTGGACGTGAGGTGCAGACGCCAAGAATGCAGTACACCGCGACTTCGTTCGCCGAGCCGCTGCAGCGGGTGTTCGCCGACGTCCTGCGCCCCCAGTCCGACGTCGAAGTCACTCACGTGGCCGAATCGCGCTATTACGAGCAGTCTCTCGCGTACGAGAACCGCATCGTCGACGTCCTCGAAGCGAGGGGGTACCGACCCATTATTTCAGTGGCGCTGCGGGTCGGGCATTTCGCGCGCCGACTGCAGAACGGGAGCATCCACCGCTACCTCGCCTTTGGTTTCGTTGCTCTGCTAGTGATCTTGGTGGTCGTCGGATGATGAGCGTCACCGTATCGGTGTACGACGGCGCCGCCACGTTGCTACAAGTCATCGTGGTAGCCCTCGGCGGACCACTCCTCGTAGGGCTGATGGCCAAGGTCAAGGCCCGCGCCGAGGGCCGCGTGGGGGCGCCGATTGTCCAGCCACTTCGCGACCTGAGAAAACTGTTGGCCAAGGAGCGACTCCACGCGCGCCACGCGAGCGTGGTATTGACCCTCGCCCCACTAGTCATCTTGGCCTCCACCGTGGTGGCCGTGGCGATCTCGCCACTAGTGAGCACGCGTCCCCTGCTCGGCTCCAGTGCCGACATCTTGGTGATTGTCTATCTGCTGTTGACCGGTTCGGCGGCGGCGGCCCTGGCCGGTCTCGACCCCGGGACCGCTTTCGGCGGCATGGGTTCGAGTCGGGCGATGACCATTGGTGCGCTGGCCGAACCGGCGTTCCTGGTGGGGGTTATCGCCCTTTCACTCCAGTCGGGAACCTCGAATCTGCCCCGCATCGTAGTGAGTACGCTGGCGCACCCGCAGTGGGTACTGGGTCCGTCGCGGTTGCTCGCGTTGGGAGCGTTGCTCATCGTCGTCATCGCAGAGACGGGACGCGTTCCCGTCGACAATCCCTCGACGCACCTGGAACTCACGATGGTGCACGAGGCGATGGTCCTGGAATATGCGGGTCCGGAGCTGGCGCTCGTCACTCTGGGCGAGGCGATGAGACTGGGCCTACTCTTCTCGCTGCTCGCCAATCTCTTCGTGCCTTGGGGCATCGCCACCCACGCCCGCGTCATCGCTCTGCTCTTGGGGGTGGTGTTCTTGGCGTTCAAGACAGTGTTCATCGCCCTCGGCGTCGCATTGATCGAGGTGCGCAGCGCCAAATTGCGACTCTTTCGACTGCCCGAACTGTTGGCGGGAGGATTCGTCCTCTCGGTCTTGGCCGTGGTGACGGGTTTGGTGACGCGATGAATTCGACGTTCACCGCCGCCTTGGAGCTCGCGGCCGGAGCGGTGCTCCTGTCGGCGGTCATGACACTGTGGCGCCGGAGCGTGAACTCGATCGTGACGATGTTGAGTCTGCAGGGGATGGCACTCTCCACCGTGGCGTTCGTGCTCGCTCTGCACGAGCACGAACAGGCCCTCTTGGTCACGGGATGCCTCGTTTTCTTAGTCAAGGGTCTGGTGGTGCCCACGCTGCTGCGCCGAGTGTCGAGCCTGGATTCGCGGTCGCGTGAATCTCAGCCGCTGGTGAACGTGCCCGCGTCCCTCGTGTTCGCCGGGGCGTTGATCGTGCTCTCCTACGTGGTCGGCACACGGATCACTGCACTGTCGCCGAGCGACGCGACCCACTTGGCGCCGCTCGGCCTTGCGACGGTGCTGGTGGGGTACTTCATGCTCGTCACGCGGCGTCGCGCGGTGTCCAAGATCGTCGGACTCATCCTCGTCGACAACGGCATTGCCCTCGTGACATTCTTGTTGACCTCGGGGGTGCCGCTCATCGTGGAACTGGGCTCGTCACTCGACGTGTTACTGGTGGTCGTGGTCCTGCAGTTCTTGATGGTCTCAATGCGACGCCACTCTGACACCGACCGCCTCACCGAGATGAAGGCTCTGCACGACTGATGCTGATCATCGCCATCTTGGCAATTCCATTGACGATGGCCCTCGTGGCGGCGTCGTTCGCGTGGCGCCCCTGGGTTGGCTGGGCCAGCGCCGCATCGAGCGCGGCATTCTTGGGCCTCGGGATCTGGCTGAGCGTCGCGACGTTGACCACCCCACAGTGGGCGCTCCACCACTCATTGCGCGCCGATTCGTTGAGCGCCTTCATGGTCGTGGTGATTGGGACCGTCTCTTTGTTGGCCACGCTGTTTACGCCGCGCACCATGCGCCAGGAGATCTCCTCGGGAATCACCACCGTGCGCTACGCGCGTCACTACGTCGTCTTGATGCAGGTTTTCGTCACGTGCATGTTGGGTGCGGTACTGACCGCGAATTTGGGGGTCTTGTGGGTCTCGATTGAGGCTACGACTATCGCCACCACCTTTCTGGTGAGTCACCGAAGGACTGACGGTGCCTTCGAGGCCTCCTGGAAATACGTCATCCTGTGTTCAATCGGTATCGCGTTGGCGTTCTTAGGTACGGTGCTCATTTACTACGCACAACTCCACGTGCACGGACCGGTGCACACCACGTCATTGGACTGGACGTCGGTGATGTCGGTCGCGCACCACCTTGATCCCAATGTCACTCGATTGGCCTTCGCGTTGCTGGTGGTGGGCTACGGGACCAAGATCGGTCTGGTCCCCATGCACAGTTGGTTACCCGACGCGCACAGCCAGGCGCCGGCACCGGTATCGGCACTGATGTCCGGCGTCTTGCTGACGGTCGCTTTCTATGGCCTCCTGCGATTCCGTGCCGTGGCGGTGGCCGCCCTCGGTCCCGTCTTCCCACGGGCGTTACTACTCGTGGTGGGTATTGCGTCGCTGCTGCTCGCGACGGCGATGCTCATCGCCCAGCGGGACTTGAAGAGGATGCTGGCGTATTCGAGTATCGAGCACATGGGCCTACTCGCGATCGGGGCGGCGGTCGGTACGCCGCTCGCCATCGCGGCAGTGTTGCTGCACATCCTGGGTCACGGCATCACCAAGTCGGTCTTGTTCCTGTCGTCGGGAGAGATCTACCACTTGGAGGGTACGACGGAGATGGCGAAGATCTCGGGGCTGTTGGCGCGACGACCCACTTTGGCGGGAATCTTCGGTTTCGGCGTGCTTTCCCTCGTCGCGTTGCCGCCCTTCAGCCTGTTCGTCAGCGAACTCACGATGGCTCGAGCCGAGGTCGACGCGGGTCTGTGGTGGGCGGTCGCAATTTCCTTGGTGTGCTTGAGCGTGATCTTCGCCGCCCTGGCCCGACACGTCCGGCAGATCTTGATGGGGACACCGTCGCCCGACGCGACGTCCTCGCCGCTCGCGCCGACGGTGGCGCTGCCGCTGATCATCGCCCTCGGGGCGTGCGTAGCGCTAGGCGTACTTTCGTGGCCACTGCAGTCACTATTGACCCACGCCGCCCAGGGGGTGATGCCGTGATCGCGTCGAGTCGCCAGAGTGAGTCGATCGCCGCCGACGAGTTGCACGAGCGTGCCAGTGCGCACTTCGCGCTCGGACACCGTTTGGCCCTCATCGCGGCCCACGACGACGGCGACGCTCTGCGTGCGGTCTACCTCTTCACGAGTGGTCCGCCGGATCGTCGTTACGAGCTCAGCGTGCGCCTGGACCTCGATAATCCCACCGTACCCACCCTGAGCGACCTCTCGTTCAGCGCGAGCCGCTTCGAGCGCGAGATGCGAGACAACTTCGGAATCGAGCCGCTCGGCCATCCGTTTCTGCGCCCCCTCGTACGCCACCAGCACTGGCTCGAAGAGTGGCATCCCCTGCGACGCGAGGCGGGGTCAATGCCCCCTCACGTCATCGAGGCGCCTCCCTATCCCTTCATTGAAGTCGAGGGATCGGGTGTCTACGAGATTCCGGTGGGGCCGGTCCACGCGGGCTTGATCGAGCCCGGTCACTTTCGGTTCTCGGTGGTCGGCGAGACGATCCTTAAGATGACGGCGCGGCTTTGGTACGTGCACCGCGGCGTCGAGCGGATGTTCCAGGGCGTGGAGCCCGAGGAGGGAGTCGCTATTGCCCAGCGGATATCGGGCGATAGCGCCCTGGCGCACTCCCTGGCGTACTGTATCGCGGTCGAAGAGGCGTTGGGTCTTGAGGTGTCGGAAGATGCCCGGCGCTTGCGCGCGCTCTTGCTCGAGATGGAACGGCTCTACAACCACGTGGGCGACGTGGGCGCCTTGTGCAACGACGTGAGTTTCGCCGTTGCGAACGCGCGCGCTTTGGTGGTGCGCGAGAAATTGTTGCGACTCAATGAGGGACTGACCGGTCATCGCCTGCTACGTGGATCGGTGGGGGTGGGTTATACGAGAGTCCGATCCATACCCGCCGAGAGGGAACTCAACGAGATTGCCGAGGCGTTCGAGGACGTTGTCTCGTTGGCGCTCGCCAACTCCGTCGTCGTGGATCGGTTCGAAGGCACGGCGGTGCTCTCGGCCGAAGACGCCGCGGCCATCGGTACCGTCGGCGTCGTTGCACGGGCTTCCGGTTTAGAGGTGGACGCGCGTATGTCTTCTCCCTTCCTCGAGGGCGGTTTCATCCCGGTGTTCCAGCGATCGGGCGACGTCATGGCCCGATTCACTCAGCGCGTCCAGGAGTTCCGCGCTTCGCTGGAGGTGGTGCGCTCTCTCGGCCAGGGCGTGGCCAATCGTGAGGTCGAATCGCGCCAGGTGGGGAGGAGGAATTCATCGGGCGTTGGCATCGTTGAGGGGTGGCGTGGCGTGGTGGTACACCGAGTGG
>VFSW01007573.1_pt1 | contig 15736 bp, 1 predicted proteins | sample 5358111 | NCBI WGS metagenome assembly VFSW01 (sample SAMN11554181, study PRJNA540505) | mine drainage metagenome | isolation source: sediment from site ElyBrook_90M | place: USA: Ely Copper Mine, Vershire, VT | collected 2017
CCGAGAGCTTGAGCACGCGGTCGTTGTTGGTGTCGGCGACGTAAATGTCGGCGGCCGCGTCCACCGCCACGCCCTTGGGCTTGTTGAGGCCGCCGTAGGCGGTCGTGAAGGCGCCGGTCGCGGTGAAGACCGCGACGCGGTCGGCGTTCGTATCGGCGACGTAGACATTCCCGGACGAGTCCGCGGCGACGCCCTGCGGCAGGTCGAAGAGGTCGTCGTTGCCCAGGATCATCAGTTCGCCGGGGTCGCCCACGAAGACGTTGACCGCGACGGCCGAGACGTTGCCGACCAGGTCGGTCGCGGTCAGGCGCAGGGTCTGCCAGCCGGACAGCGCGGAAGCGTCCCAGGTGGCGAGCGTTCCCGAGCTGACGGCAATGGTGCCCGAGCCGATCAGCGCGTAGCCCGTCGCCGCGCCCTGGCCCGGAGCGAAGCTCAGAGAATAGCCCGCGAAATGCAGGTCGCGCGCGGTGCCCAGCACGGGGAACTTGCCCTTGACCACGCGGCAGATCCCCGCGTCGCACGCCGCGGGCGACAGCAAGGCGGCCTCGGGCGGGGTCGCGTCGAGGACGACCGTCGTGGACTTGACCGCCTCGGTGTTCAGGACGTTGTCCTGGCTGTAGAAGGCGACGCTTTGCGGGCCGTCCGTCCCGGCGAGCGTGAACGACGCCGCGTACACGGTCCAACTGCCGCCGTTGACTTGATAGAGCGTCCGCCCCACGCCCGAGGCGACGCCGTTCGACACGGGGTCGGCGGCGAGTATTCCGATCGGCGTGAGCGAACTGACCAGCACCGTCGCGCTCGACAGCGCGAATTGCGGCGTGCCGATCACAAGAGACGAGGCCGGCGGCGTGGCGTCGGCGCTGAGCGCGAGGAAGTGCGCGGCCTCGACGTTGCCCACGTTGTCGACGGCTCGGTACAGGATCGCGTGACGCCCTTCGGCCAGGAACACCGCCGAGCTATAGGCGACGAAGGGCGCGCTGTCGAGCGAGATCTCGATGCGGGCGACGCCCGAGCCCGCCACGGTCGAGCTTGCCAGCGTCGGGTCGCCGGCCGTAAATCCGATCGGGGTCGTCGTCGCGACATAGATCGTTCCATTCGCGGACGTATAAGCCGGCGAGCCGACGGCCGCGGCGCTGACGGGAGGCGTCGCGTCGATCAGGATGGTCGTCGAGCGCAGGACCTCCAGGTTCTGAACGTTGTCCGAGCTTTGATAGCCGAACGCATGGCCGCCTTCGGCCAGGGACACGCTTGACGCGTAGAGCTGGAAGGCGCCGCCGTCGTCCTGCCAGCGCGTGAAGGCCAAGCCCGAGGCGACGCCGTTGACGACGGGGTCGGTCGAGACGAGGACGAGGCGGGTGTCCGAGGACGCGTAGAAGCCCGAAAGCCCCTGGAACTGACGGCCGCCGCTGAGCGTCAGCGCGGTGACCGGGGGCGTGGCGTCGAGGGTCGTCATCGTCGATTTGACCGTCTCGGCGTTGCCCACGTTGTCCGCGGCGTACCAAGACAGGGTTCTGGCGCCGTCGGGCGCGGTCAGCGTGAAAGTCCCGGCGTAGGTCGTGAACGCCCCGCTGCTCGTCGCGACGAAGACGCTCCGCACGCCCGAGGCGACGCCGTTGACCGTCGGGTCTTGCGACGCGAGCGTGAAGGGCGTGAACGTGCTGACGAAGACCGTCCCGCTCGACGCGAACTGCGGCGCGCCCACGGCCAGCGTCGTGACCGGCGGGGTCGCGTCGAGGAAGACCGTCGCGCCCTTGAGGAGAGAGGCGTTGCCCACGTTGTCCGTCGCCTGGAAGGCGAGCAGGCGCGGACCATCGGGTGCGGCCAGCGTGAAGGTCCCGGCGTAGACCGTAAACGAGCCGCCGCCGACCTGATACTGCGTCAGCCGCACGCCCGAGGCCACGCTGCTGACCACCGGGTCCTCGCTCAGGAGCGCCAGCGCCGAGGCCGTCGACACGTCGAGATTGCCCGCCGCGTCCGTGAAGCTTGAGTTGAGGACCTCCAGCTGCACGGTCGGCGGCGTGGCGTCGGCCTGGACCAAGAGAGTGCGCACGGCCTCCACGTTGCCCACGTTGTCGATGGCGCGGTACAGGATCGTATGCCGCCCCTCGGCGAAGGTCAGCGTCGAGCCGTAGGCCGTGAAGGCGGTCGTGTCCACGGCGACCTCGATATGGTTGACGCCCGAGCCCGCAGCGGTCGAGCTCGATAAGGCCGGATCGGCGGCCGTGAAGACCACCGGCGTCGTCGTGCCGATGTAGAGCGTCCCATCCGCGGCCGTGAACGACGGCGAACCGACGGAGACCGAACTCACGGGCGGCGTCGCGTCCACGAAGACGGTGGAACCGTTCAGGAGCTCCAGGTTGCCCACGTTGTCCTGGCTCTGGAAGCCGAGGGCATGAACGCCCTCGGCCAGGGCGAAGGACGAGGCGTAGACCTGGAAGGCGCCGGCGCCGTCGCGGTAGCGCGTGAACGCCACGCCCGAGGCCGCGCCGCTGGAGACGGGATCGACGGCGTTGAAGGCGAACCCCGTGCCCGACGAGGCGTAGACCGCGCCGGGGACCGCGAACTGCCGCCCGCCCAGCTCGGCCAGCTGGGTGACGGGCGCCACGACGTCGACCGCGACCGCGCTGCTGCGCGCGACCTCCGTATTGCCGACGAGGTCCACGCTATAGAACGAGATCGTATGCGTGCCCTGAGCGACCAAGGTAAACGTCCCGGAGTAGGCGGTGAAGGACGTTCCGTCCACGGCGTAGAAGGTCTTGGCCACGCCCACGCCTGCCCCATCGCCGACGGCGAGCTTGTCGTCCACGGCGGAGAAGCCGAAGGGCGTGGAACTGGAGACGAAGGTCTGCGTGGCGACGAAGACCGGCGCGCCGATCGCGAGGGAGGTGCGCGGCGGCAGGATGTCCAAAGGCGTGGAGAATACGCCGTACAGCGAGGCGCGGGCGATCGTTCCGGACAACAGGGCCGTGGAGCTTGAGAGATTCGCCAGTTGCTGACCGGTGATCGCGGACGAGTCCCAGGAGACGCCGTTGAACGCGTAGATCGCGAAGGTCACGCTCGAGACCGCGTTCGGGTTGAAGCGGAACTGGAGCGCGGCGGACGGATTGAAGACGACGCCGCTGGGACTGAGATCGTAGAATGAAGTCACGGGCGTCAGGTGCTGCGCCGCGGCGGTTTGGGACGAGACGGACGCGGCGGCGACCGCTTCGCCCACGAGCGGCGAACGCAGCGAGACGGTGCCGTCGGCGCTGCTCGCCGCGTACATCGGAGCTTGCGCGTTCACGGCGACGTACTGGTAGTCCTCGCTGTTGCCGGCCGCGTCGTCGGAATAGAAGGCGAGCGTGTGCGTTCCGACGGCGAGCGAGAAGGGAGCGCCGTAATAGGGATTGTCGCACGTGCCGGCCGGGGCGGTGCTCACGAAGCCGCTGAAGTCGCACGTGTTCGGATCGACGTCGAGGAGGTAGATGGTGTCCGCGACGCCCGAGCCCGCGTCCGTCGCGGCCAGGCTGAGGGCGTCCGTGCTGATCACGGTCAGCGTCGTCGCCGAGGCCGTCAGGCCGTCGACCGCCAGCGTCGTCACGGGCGGGATCGTGTCGACGAGGAACGTCGCGGTCGCCGTGGCGACGTCGCCGCCCAGGCCGGACGCGCTGGCCGTCACTGTGTGCGTGCCCTCGGACAGCGCGGCCACCGGGACGAACGTCGCCGAGGACGCGCCGACCGACGCGGCGACGGCCGCGCCGTCGAGCGCGAGGTGGACGCTCGCGGTGGCTACTCCCGCCGCGCCCGCGTAGTCCGCCTCGATGGTCGGCGTCGAGATCGTGATCTCGTCGCCGTCGGCCGGGCTCAGCGTCACGACCGTGCCGGTGGACGGCGCGGGCAGGAGCGTGAACGTCCCGCCCGCCAGCGTCGCGACCGAGGCGCCGTTCTGGCGCTCGACGAGCACGGCGTAGGCGCCGGTGGACAGAGCCGGGACGGTCCCCGCGATGCGCGCGTTGTTCCATTCTCCGACGGCGGCGAGCGGCCCTCCCGCGCCGAAGCGCACGCGCGTGTTCGCGCCCGCATAGGGTCCGAAAGCCGCGCCGGTGAGCGTGAAGGCCGCGCCTGACGTGCCGGACTGCGGCGCGATGACGAAGGCGGGCGTTTGGGCCGCGCCGAGTTCGGCGTAGGCGGTCTCGATGGCGGCGCGGTTGCGCGCTTTGACGCGTCCGTAGTAGACGGCCTGCACCGTCAGTCCCGTGAAGGTATACGACGAGGCGCTGACCCAGCCGCTCGAGAAGCTCGGCGGGAGTTGGTCGAGCGCGGTGGAAAGCTCGACGAGGAATTGGGTGTCGGCTGGGTCTCCGTTTAAGCCCCAGTTCGCCGTCAGGCTTGACGCGGCGACGTTGGAGAAGGCGGCGGCGGCGGGAACGGACGCGGAGGTGAGGCCGACGCCGAGGAACGCCGGAGACGGCGTGCTGCCGGTGACGGGGTTCTCCCCCGCCCCGTAGGCGAAGTAGCTTGTGTTGGGCGTGAGGTCGGTGAAGAGGTAGGTGAACGTCGAGCTCTCAAACGGGCTCGACAAGACGATGGGGCCGCCCGCGGTCAAAGACAGGGTCGTGTCGTAAGCGACGGGCGGCAGGTTGTTGCCCGGCTGCCAGGACACGGCCAGGGCGCTCGTGCTGGCGGACAGGAAGGCGATGGACGCGGGCGGGTTGGTCAGGACGTAGGCCGTGGCGGCGGCGGAGATCGGCGAGATGAGGCCCTCGGAGTTCTGGGTCCAGAGGCGCGCGTAGTACGTGGCGTTACCGGCGAGGCCGGTGAGCGCGAAACCTTCGGAATCTCCGGGAGACGCGGTGGTCGCGATGTTGATCTGCGCGGAAGACGGGGCGAACGCCGTGGCAGGGTTGGTCTCAACCTCGATCATGTAGTGGCCGCCCACGATCACGCCGGAACTGCCGGAGTCCCCGGGCGAGGTCCAATTCAGGGACAGGGCGCCGCCTTTCGCGCCGGCGGCCGTGACGAGATTGGAAACGGCCGCAGGCGGCTGGCTGAGGCCGCTGGGGTTGAACTGGATCGTGTAGGCGGCGGTGCTCGCAGCGCCCGCGTAGTCGAACACGTTCAGCCAGTAGATGTAGCTCAGGGTCGATTTGACGAAGTGCTTCGAGACCCAGACGTTGTGCGGGCTGAGAACCTTGCCGTCGGAGCGCGCGGCGGAGGTGACGGTGGCGCTGCCGCCGGAGGTAAAAGGCGCATAGCCGTAAACCCAGGTGTTCGACGCGACCGGCGCGTTGAAGGCGAAGTTCAGGGCGGCGTTCGAGCCGCTGAGAGCGCCCGTCAGGGTCCCGAGCGTCGTGGTCACGGGCGTGGCCGTGGAGCGGTCGGACTCCAGCATCAACTCGGCCGGGGGCTGGTTGCCCTGATCCATCGTAAAAGTGATCGAGCTTCGCAGGGCGCTGGCGTTGACCAGATAGTCCGGCACAGCGTCGTGACCGGGGAGGTCGTCGAGCACGTCCTTGATCAAAGTGTAGGTGGTCACGCTCTGGATGAGCGAGGTCTGGGCGCCGCCCAGCGCGGCGGCGTGGGTGAACGTGGAGGTGAAATTGATGAAGTAGCCGGACAGGGAGGTGGTCATGGTCCACTCGGCCAGCGCGGCGCTTTGCGGGGGCAGATTGCCGAAGTTGACGAGCAGGGCGTTGGCGCTGGGCTGGCCGTTGACGACGGTTCCGATGAGGTTGAAGCTCTCAAGGAGGCCCTGGGCGTTGTCGGTGATCTGGGGCTGGGCGCTGGTGATCTGGAAATTGTTGGCCGCGCCGTAGCCGACGTTGGTGACGCGCACTCCGAGCGGGAACGGGATGGGCGGGGTGACGATGTTGGGGGTCAGGGGCTCCTGGCCGAAGACCTCGGACGGGATGACGTACTGGAGATTCAGCAGGGGTTGGGGCTGGACGGTGATGGTGACCGGGAAAGTCGTGAGGCTTTGCGGGCTTCCGGCCGAGTTGGCGGTGATCATGGCGGTGATGGCGTATTGCTGACCAGCGGAGTTCACGCCGCCGGTGCCGCTGGACGGGATCATGAGCCAGTTGGCAGAGGCGGAGCTGTTGGGTTGGACGACGCCGCTGCCGTCCACGGCGTTGGTCCCGGTCAAGGAACTGACGTTGATGAAGAACGCGGAATTGGTCTGGGTGCCGCTGGAGTTGGCGACGAGAATCTGGACCTGAAGGTTGGTCAGGGCGGTGGCGAGGGTGTTGTTGATGGTCAGGGAGGCGTTGAAGGCCTGACGCTCAAGCGTGACTTGCTGGGAAATCTGGAGCTGAACGACGGCGCACAGGGTGGCGGGCTGACTTTGGGCGGTCAGCGGGGCAGGGACAAGGGTCCCCACCAGTGCCAACGCGGCGCTGATGAGAACGAGCCGGAACGGTCCCGGCCTTCGAGTCACTTTATTTGACCTCCCACGTTCTGTTCTTCTTGCTGGTCCAGGCGGCGACGCCCCCGGCAAGCTCCGTGGCGTTCAGGCCGGCTCCGGTCAACAGGAAAACGGCCTTCTTGCTGCGCGTCGATTGGCGGTCATAGACGATGATCTCGCGGCCTTTCGGGAGCTGATTGAGACCGGCGGCGAGGTTTTCAAGAGGGATGTTCTGGGCGGCGTGCAGGTGGCCGGCAGCGTACTCGCTTGCGGGGCGGACATCGAGGGCGAGGGCTTGGCCGTTGGCGAGCAGGGTTTGAGTCTCGTCGGCCGTTCGCATTGTTGTCATCGGAGCGGCGCCGGGAGCGGCTTTCTCGACGGGGTAGCCGAGCTTCTGCCATTGAGCGAAGCCGCCGTCCAAAATGGAGACGTTCTGATAGCCTTTGGCAATCAGGGCTTGGGCCGAGTCGTTGCTGAGCGGGCAGACGCCTTCGGTGCAGTAGACGATGATGGGGCCGGTGTGCGGGAGATCGGCGGATTGGATTTCCGCGGCCGGCACGCTGCGTGCGCCCTCGATGTGGCTGAGATTGAACTGAGGCGCTGGGCGAACGTCCACCATAACGAGGCCTGCGGTTTTGTTGAGCATCATCAGGCGCAGTTGCGCGCAGTTCGTGAGCGGGATGGCTGCATTCGCGATTGTCGAGAATAGGACAAGTAGTGAAGTTGCCCCGATCCATGTGCCGACGCGATGTCTAATTTGTCTTGTCATAATCTCACAAGTTAAATTTGGCCTAGTTTTATGGGGAGAGGTCGATACCCACTATTTATTTTGGATTCTCATCCGACCGCTTTGATCTGAAACGACCACGAGATCGATATATTCCACCGAAGAATATGATCACGGCCAGAATTGAAAGGACTATCTGGATTCTTTCCTTTGTTTCAGGGCTGAGTTGTGCTAGAAATGGGATTATTCCCACTAAGAACAGAATAATGGATGGAATGAACAGTACTCCAGCCACCGCAATGGCAATTTTCTTAAACACGGCCGATGGTGACATCTCAAGCCCCCTTTTCTTTGCAGACATCTGCGGGTAATGTAAACGGAGTCGGATACTCGGGCGGTATTATGGGCTCGAAATTAGTTGGGATACCCCATCCGCCAGGTCCTGTGCGGACATCGATTTTCACCCCGATCGGAAATGGTATTGGCAATGGCTCCCATTGGATAGGTGGCGGCACAATAACCGTAAATGTTCCATTGGGGCCTGGGATGACCTGCAAGTTTAACGACCCATAAATAAGCAACATCATTTGAATATCCATGAACGGTGGATAGTAGCCTACAGGTGCCAACCCATGCGGATCTGCAAATAACTCAGGATTATTTTTTACATAGGCGTGCAAATTCACATCGCCGCCGAGAAATCCAACGGGATCCTCCTGCAGGAACCTCCCAGTCTCCGGGTTGTAGTCCCTGAACCCCATGTGGTCCTGATCGGTCTCCGGGTCGTATATGCTCGCTCCGTACATGAACTGATTTCCCACCGTCGATTGGCCGTAGCTGTTTCCCAGCGAATCCTTGACCACCGCTTTCCCGAACGCCTGATACTCGTAGGTCTCGACCACGTTCCCGTTGTTGTCCGTCAGCGCTTCCACGCTGCCCAGCGCGTCCGCGTGGTAGAAATAATCCGTTCCGTTGATCCGCGCGATCAGCGGCGAGGCGAAGCCCGTGCCGTTCGTGAACAGCTGAAGCAGGTTGTTGTTCGCGTCCAGGATCGCCAGGACGTTCTTCCCGTCGTAGACGTAATGCGTGATCGTTCCGCCCACGTTCTTCTCGACGCGGTTGCCCGCCGCGTCCAGCTTGTACGCTGCGATATTCCCCAGCGGGCCGTTCACCTGCACGAGATGGTTGCCGCTATCGTAGACATACGCCGTCGTCTGACCGTTCGCCCGGCTCGTGCGTGAGGTCACGTTTCCGTTGGCGTCGGACGTGTAGGTGAACGATGAGTCGGACACGATTCGGTTGGCGGCATCGTACGTATAGCCGCTCCGGAGCGCGTCGCTCGCGCGGTTGCTCACCGCGTCGTAGCTGAACGTCTCAGCCAGGATCGGCAGCGTCGACGTCCCCGGATGATTGGCTGCGGTCAGACGGTTGAGTTTGTCGTAGCTGAAGCTGTGATTGCCGCTGATGTCCGCTATGGCGACGCGGTTGCCGTCGGCGTCGTACGTGTAGTTGTCGAACGCGACCGCGCTCTGGCTCGCAATCTTTTGGTGCACGATCTGCGTCAGCTGGCCCGCCGCATCAAAGGCGTACGAAGTCGTGACGCCGTTGGGGTAGGCCATCTTCGTCCGGTGGCCCAAGGCGTCGTAGGTGAACGAGATCGCCTGGCTGAACGGATTCGTGAGGCTCGCGACGCGATTGAGGGCGTCGTACGAATAGCTGAATGTTCCCCACGGCGTCGTCATGCGCGTGCGGTTGCCGTTGGCGTCGTAGGCGTAGCCGATGGCCGCGCTAAAACCGTTGGGCAACGTCTGCGTGACCTGGACCGGGCGGTTGAGGGCGTCGTAGCTCTTTGCCAGTCCCGAGCCGTTGTAGTGATTCGCCGTTAGCAGATTGCCGACCGCGTCATAAGCTAGGCTGATGTTCCCTTCTGGCGCGGACAGCTGTGTCGGGCGGTCGAGACTATCGTAGGTGATGACGAGCGACTGGCCGTTTCGAGTCGTGATGTTCGTGGGGCGGTTCTTGGCGTCGTAGACGATCGACGAGCTCTGGGTGAGCGCGTTCGTCACGCTCGTTACCCGCCCCAGTACGTCGTAGTTCGTCGTTGTCGAGTGATTGTTCGCGTCGGCCACCTGCTTGGGCAGACGGCCGAGCCGGCCCGGCACGTAGGTGAAGTTCGTTTGATTGTTGAGCGCGTCCCGAACCTGGGTCGCATGACCCTCGGCGTCGTAGGCGAAGGCGGCCTGATTGCCGAGCGGGTCCTTGCTCAGCGTGATCCGGGAAAGGGCGTCCCGCGTCAAGGCCGTCATTCTTCCCAGCGGGTCCGTCGCGCCGGCCAGCGCACCGTTGGTGTTGTAGCTGAAATTCGAGACGTTGCCGAGCGCGTCTTTATTGGTCGCGACATGGCCCTGCGCGTCGTAGCCGAACTGGGTGATATCCCCCAGCGCGTCCTGCCCTTGCGTCAGATTGCCCTTCGCGTCGTAGGTCATCACAGACTTGTTGCCCTTGGCGTCTATCGCGCTCGTGGGCTTGCTGAAAGTCAATTCATAGCTTGTCTGCGAAGATTGTCCGTTCGCGTCCGTCATGGCCGTCACGTTGCCCATCGAGTCGTACTGGTACTTGGTCGTATGCCCCAGCGGATCGGTCGCGCTGACCAGGTTCGTGTTCTGGTCGTAGCTGAAGCTGGACACGCCGCCGTTGGGGTCCGTGACCTGAGTGATCTTCTTCAAGCCGCTGTTCGAGACCCACTGGTAGAGGCTCGTATGCCCCAGCGCGTCCACGACCGACGTGCTGGAGGCGAAGTAGGTGAAGAGCGACTGGTTGTTCCCGCCGTCGTCGGTCACGCTTGCCAACTGACCCGCCGCGTTGTAGGTCATGGTCCGGCGTCCGCCGTTCGGATAAGTGATCTGCGTGAGACGATGGTTCGCGTCGTAGGCGTACTGCGTTTTATCGCCATTGGCATCGGTGTCGCTGATCCGGTTCCCGGTCGCGTCGTAGGCGTAGCCGTAGGTCCGGCCGGCGCTGTCGCTGACGGAGGCCACCTCGCCCTGGCTGTTGTAGGCGAAATTCATGAAACGGCCGTGGATGTCCGTGATTTTCAATAAAAGTCCGTTTGCGTCTCGAGTGTGCGTGACCGTGTTGCCGTTGCGGTCGGTGACCAAAACGGGAGCATAGTTCGCCGTGCCGAACAGTTGGTAGGTTGTGACAGTCCCATCCTTGGTGCGCTCCAGGAATCCGCCCGGTACGCCGTTCGAGCTGATGTTGATCGCCTGTAAAGTATCGTAGACACCGACGGGTTGAGCGAATTGGGCGAGGTTGTTGCCGTTGATCGGTTGATTGAGCTGTCCCGTCGGGACATAAGTCGCCGTTGCGCCACCGCCCGAGGTCTTCGTATAGCTTCCGCTCGGCTGTCCAACGATGCTGGGATTCGTCGGATTGGTCCAGCCTGGGCCCCAAGACGAAGATTGTGAAGGATTGAGAGAGTTATTCGTTGGGAAACCCGGAATACCAAGCGAGCCGCAGGGAAAGCTTGGCCCGATGCCGGGTACGGGGTTGCCGCCGCTTGCCGGATCGGGCCCGGAACCGGGATCGCCGCCGCCAGGTCCTCGGGTCGGCGGAGGCGGCGGCGCCGAACACGCCGGAGCGGGGCTGTTCCCCGGGGTCGCGAGCGCGATGAACGACGGGTCTCCCGACAGGCTGTAGCTTCCCCCATTCGAACCACCCGACCCCGTTCCCCCGGACGTTCCCCCGACGCCGTTGCTCGTCACGTTGTTCGTGGTGCCGCTCGTCGCGGCGCCTCCGCAGTCGCCCGCGACGATGGAAAAAACTTGCCCCTCGGCGTCGGTGAGCACGCCGCAGGCGCCGGTATAGCTGTAGGTCGAGACGACGACTTTATTGTGACAGCTCGCGTGGAGCAGCGTGACTTGCACGGGAACGGTGATGGTCTGACCGGCCGCGATGTGCGGAATGCTCGTGAACGGCAAGGTGACTTGGATGGCCGAGTCGCCGGAAAGGTTCAGCTGATAATTGTCGGCCGCCACGATCCCTTGGTTCGTGATCGTGTACTGAGCGTAGGCCGTCTGCCCCCCGCTCATGTTCAGATTCAACACCGGCGGATTGATGACGATCGCCGGAGCCGGGACCGTCGTCTTGAACGTCAGATTAAGCGAGACGTTATAGACGTCTTGAATCGACGTCGGCACCACGCTCCAGACGTAGGTCACCGTCGCAGTCGGCATATAAGCGTTGACCAAGTTGTCCAGCCCAGGCTGAACGACCAGCGTCCCGGTTTTGGTCTGGAAGTTCGTCGCGGAGGCATGCCAGACGTAATTGCCAGAGGGGATGCTTGTGAACCGAGCTATCCCGTTTTTGTCCGCGGTCGCGTTATAGCTGAGCCCTGAGACGTCGAGGCTCACGAGATTGAGAGTGCCCCCCGCCACCGCCACGCACTGAGTCCCGACGCACGGCTGGTCCGCGTTGATGAAACTGAAAACCGCGTTGCCCGTCCGGGAGGTCGTCACCGTCAGGTTTGCCGGGATCGAGATCGTCGGCAGATTAGACGACTGAATCTGGATCAGAGGATTCGGGGAATACTGGCTGTTCCCGAGAGACAGAGGAGGCGCGAAGCTGACGGTGAAGTTCGCATTCCCGCCTGGCGGTATATCGCCCATGTTGGGCTGGCCTTGGAGAGTCGCCCAGCCGACCGACGACGGCAGCGTGATCGTGACCCCCTGCCAAGGCGCGAAGCCCGTGTTCTTCAGCGTGAACGCCTGGGTGAACACGTCTCCCGTGACCAGGCCCAAGTTCAACTGCGTCGGGCTCACGCTCGCGATCGCCTGCGCCGGCTGCGCCGCGACGGTGATCGAAAGCGTTCGGACGAAGCCGTGCGACTCCGTCGCCGTCATCACGTACTGGGCGTTCGTCGCCCCTGTCGTCGCCGCGACCGAGAAGGAAATATTCGCTGAGGCGCCAGCGTTCAGCGAAGTCGGCTGGCCCGACGGCGTCAGTGTCACGCCCGTGCCTGATATCTGCTGGAGACTGTAGGTCAGTCCCGCGATCGCGCTCTGTCCCAGGTTGCTCAACGCGACGGTGAAGGTTTGCGCGCTGTTCTGCGACAGCGTCTCCGTGAAGCCCGAATATTGGAACGCAAAGCCCACGATCGTGAAGCTGGACTGGAGAGTCGGCGTCACGACCGCAGGATATGAGGCGGCAAGAGAGTAGAGTCCCGCCTCGGTCGGCGATGGATTGAAGACCGCCGTGTAGTTGCCCGAACTGTTCGTCACCACGCTCAACTGCCGGGTGAAACCGTTGGAGAGCACGCTGAGCGTCAAGCTCGCGTTGGCCGCCGCCCCGGCCGGGGTGACCGCCTGCCCCGACAGGGTCATGCTCGAGCCCTGGTCGTAGTAGCCGCGATCCGAGCGGATCGTCGCCGTGTACGGGAGGCTCGCGATCACCCCTTGAGATTGCGCGCTTGAAAAACCTTCGCTCCCCCGCAGGTTGAGGAAAGGCAGGTTGAAGGACGGCGTGCTAACCGTGGCGGCCACCAGGAGGCTCGCCGGCGATGACGGCGGCACGATCACCGAGATCGGATCGAACGTCTGGCTTTGTCCAGGAGCAATGCGCACGAAGAAGACCTGCTGACCATTGACGATCGCCGCGTTCGCCCCGTTGTCCGTTTGGTTCAATCCCGACGTTGCCAACAGCGTTCCGTTCGCGCTCAGGTTGACTGACACGCTGTTAACCGCCACCGAGGTCGAGCCCGAGATCTGCGCGGTCACCACGTCCATCGGCGCCGAGCCGCGGTTGTAGAGCTGGAGCTGCACCGGGCTCGGCACTCCCGGTACCAGCGCCCCCGGGTAGACCCGTAGGAGAGGCTGGGCGGGGTCCTGCACCGAAAGCGGGAAGCTCTGCACCACCGCCGCCGTCGCTCCCGCGTCCGTCGGCAGGTTCAGCGTCACGACGACCGTGACCTGCCCCGGCCAGGACGGCGCCGTCGCCACATCGCCTTCGAGCGTCCCGGACTGCCCTGCGGGGAGCGACACCGCCGCCGCCGTCGCCGTCGCGACGACTCCGTTCGCGTTCTGCACCGAGAAGTACGCCGGCCCCGCCGTCAGCGCCGACGCCGAGCCGTTCTGCACCGTCGCCTTCAGCGCATCGAAGAAGCCGCGAGTTAAAGCCGGCGCCGACAGGCTCAGCGTTGCGGCCGGCGCCGTGACCTGCGCCTTTGGGCCTTCCACGCCGCTCGTGTCCACGGCCGAGACTTGATAGACGTGCTGCCCGGCCGTATAGCCGGAGTCGCTGAACGAGGTCCCCGTGTAGAGGGAGGCCGTGACCCGGACCCCGTCGCGGTACACCCGGTAGCCGAGCAGGTCCGGCTCCGGCTGCCCCCACGCCAAGGTCGCCGCGTTGCTGCCCGTGATCGTCACGGACGGACTCGTCGGCGCCTGCGGCCCGATCTCCACGCGGAAGCTCACCGAGCTTGTCGTGACGTTGCCCGCCAGGTCCGCCGCGGTCGCCGTCAGTACGTACAGGCCGTTCTGCGCGATGGGCGTTCCCGGCGCGTAGGGAGCCGAGGTCCCGAGCGTCTGGTTGACCAGCACGAACGAGGACGCGCCAGGGTTCAGGTCCGTGATCTGCGCCGTCACCGCGGCCGTGCCGGAGATCACCTGGCCGTTGGACGCGCCGGCGAATGCGATGGCCGGCGGCGTGAAGTCCAGCGTGAAGGACGCCGTCGCGGTCGAGGCGTGGCCGGACGTGTTCGCCGCTGCGGCCGCGAGCGTATAGCTCCCCTCCGCGGTCACCGTCGATCCCGAGACGAACGGCAGACCGTTCATTGTCGTCCGGACGCTTGCCGTGTCGAGGCTTACGTCCGTGAACAGAACGACCGGCGAAACCGGCGCCCGGTAGTAGCCGCCGTCCAGAACCCCGGCGAACGCGATCGCGGGCGAGCCCTGGTCGAACAGGATCGAGGCCTGAGCGGAGAGCGCGCTTTCGTTGCCGTCGGCGTCGAGGGCGGTCACGGAGTAGTAGTAGAAGTCGTCCGCCCCGGGCACGTCCGTAAACGGCGAGACGGCGCCGCGCGGCGTCAGCCCCGCCGCGCTCGTAAACGCGTACGTCGCCCGGTAGAGGTTGAAGCTCGCCGTCGCGGAGCTGGCCTGCCACGTCGCGACCACCTGGCTGAACGAGTTCGTCGAGACCGCCAGGCCCGTCGGAACGGGCGGAGGCGCGCTTACCGCCGTCGCCGAGGCGAACGCGCCGGCGCTCTCGTTGCCTGCCGCGTCCACGGCCGTCACCTCGTACTGGTGGAGGCCGTCGCTGGGCACGTCCGAGAAAGTCCCGGAGCCGTCGCCCGCCGGAGCGACGTCGGATATCCGTGCGGAGTCCCGATAAACGCGGTAGAAGGCGCTCGTCCCCGAGATCGGGGCGCTCCAGCTCAGCGCGATCAGGTCGTGCGCGCGCGGGAGGGCGTGCAGGCCGAGCGGCGCGCTGGGCGCGGCGGTCAAGACGACGAAGGACGAGACGCCCCCGGACAACGCCGCGCCGGCGTTGCCGAAGCGGTCCGTCGCGGAATAGACGAACGTCGCCGTCCCGTCTCCGGTCGCCGTCGTGATCGCAACGTTCGCCGTCCACGCGCTCCCGTCCAGCGCGCCGGCGGGCGCGAGGACGAGGGGGATCGCGGGCTGCCCTTGCGGAGTCAGCGTCAGGGTCGGCGTGGAGGCGGCGGGCTCGCTCAGCGCGAGCGTGACGCCCAGGACGCCGACGGACAGAGGCGACGCGCTCGACAGCGTCACCGTCCCGACCGGGCCGCTCGTCACCAAGGAGATCGCGGCGTTCGAGCTGATCTGCGCGCCGACGTTGCCGACGAGGTCCGTTCCCTGGAAAGCGAAGACCGCGGGGCCCGACGCCATGCTCGCGGAGATCGTCACCGTCGTCTGCCAAACGGTCGCCGTGATTTCGGCGAGCGGCAGCGCCGTGGGCGCGCCGCCGGACGGGGTCAGCGTGAGCAGCGGCGCCTGCGCCAGGACCTCGCTGACCGTCAAGGCCGCCGCGTAGGAGCCCGGCCCGAGCGGCGAGGCCGCGGTGGAGAACGAGATCGCGGCCGTCGGCAGCGCGCGGTCGGTGAGCGCGTAGACCACGTCGGAGAGCGGGCTCTCGTTGCCCGCGCCGTCCACCGCCGCGATCGCGTAGAAGTAGAGCCCGTCCGACGGCGGAAGGTCGGTCGCGTTCGTCGCGGCCACGCGGTCGTCGGCGGGAGCCGCGGCGGGGGCCGGCGCTCCGGCCGCGAGATCGGTCGGGGACGTCGAGCGGTAGACGCGGTAGTACGCGGGAGCCGCGCCCTGCGGAGCGGACCAGCTGAGCGCCGCGCCGCCTCCGGGAGCGGACGCCGCCTGGGGCAGTCCCGGCGCGGTCGGCGCGACGGACGAGAAGAAGATCGCGACCGGGCTCGACGGCGAGCTGAAGCCCTGCGGTTCGTAGGCCAGGGCGGAAAGGCTCAAGTCGCCCGACTGCGTCAGCAGCGCCGCCCCCCCCCCAATGCCCGGGGCGGCGGCCCGCGCGGGGGGGCGGACGGGGGCGGGGGGGGGGGGGTCCGCCCGGGGGGACGGGGGGCCCCGGGCCCCGGCCCGGGGGGC
>VFSW01007574.1_pt1 | contig 15736 bp, 12 predicted proteins | sample 5358111 | NCBI WGS metagenome assembly VFSW01 (sample SAMN11554181, study PRJNA540505) | mine drainage metagenome | isolation source: sediment from site ElyBrook_90M | place: USA: Ely Copper Mine, Vershire, VT | collected 2017
ATATGGTACAGGATTACATAAATTTCCCCGACCTGAATACAAAATAATTATGAGTGATAATATAAGACACGAATGCGGCATTGCGATGTTAAGATTGCGGAAGCCGATGGAATTCTATATTGAGAAATACGGTACATGGAGTTATGGCTTGCAGAAGATGTACCTGATGATGGAAAAGCAGCATAACAGGGGGCAGGATGGCGCCGGAATAGCCGGAATAAAATTAAATGTACTGCCCGGCAACAGGTACATTTTCAGGCAACGATCGAACCTGGCCAATCCCATAAAAGAGATATTCGACCTTATATACGGAGACATCGATGCCCTGAAACAGAGAAGCGGTGATTCTTTCAATGACCCGGCCTTTATCAGGGAAAAAGTTCCCTTTGCCTGCGATATTTACCTCGGTCACCTGCGGTATGGAACATACGGAAGTTATAACATCGATTATGTACATCCTGTTAGCCGGGAAAATAACTGGAAGTCAAGAAATCTTGTGATGGCGGGTAATTTCAACCTGACTAATGTGGGTGAGGTATTCAGCAGCCTGGTCAGGCTCGGCCAGACTCCAATCGACTTTTCCGATACCGTGACAATACTGGAAAATATCGGCCACCGGCTGGACGAAGAAAACGAGAGGCTGTTCCGTGAGTTTAAAGATAAGGGATTCTCAAAACAGGATATCTCTCCGCTTATAGAGAGTAACCTGGATGTAGCCTCTATACTCAGAAAGGCAAGCAGGAACTGGGATGGAGGTTATGCTATGGCCGGAATGGTCGGGCATGGCGATGCATTTGTCATGAGAGATCCGGCAGGAATACGTCCTGCATACTATTATATTGATGATGAAGTGGTTGTGGTTGCCTCTGAGCGTCCTGTTATCCAGACCATATTTAATGTCCGAACGGACGATGTAATTGAACTTCCATCTGCAAGCGCAATAATAATTAAAGCTTCAGGTGAAACAACAATTGAAAAGATCAGGGAGGAGACCGAACAAAGGAAATGTTCCTTTGAACGTATTTATTTCTCGCGCGGTACCGACAAGATTATCTACAGGGAGAGGAAAAAGCTTGGCGAGCTCCTGACTAAGCCTGTCCTTAAAGCTGTTGACTACGATCTCGACCATACCGTCTTTTCATATATTCCCAATACCGCTGAAAGTGCATTTTACGGACTGATAAAGGGTGTTGAGAACTTCCTGAACGAGTCAAAGATTGATAAAATAATCAGTAAAGGGAAAGACATTACAAGGGATGAACTGGAAGAGATCATCAAGCAGAGACCAAGAGTCGAGAAGATAGCGGTAAAGGATGCCAAACTGAGAACCTTTATTTCCGAAGATAAGGGACGTGACAATCTTGTGGGACATATCTATGATGTCACATATGGCGTGATCAGACGGGGCGTAGATAACCTTGTTGTGATCGATGACTCAATTGTGCGAGGTACCACCCTCAAGGAAAGCATAATAAGGATACTTGACCGCCTCGATCCCAAAAAAATAATTGTTGTCTCATCATCTCCGCAGTTGAGATATCCCGACTGCTATGGAATAGATATGGCAAAGCTTGGCGATTTTATTGCGTTCAAGGCAGCTATTGCACTTCTGAAAGAGACCGGCAGGGAGGAGATGATCGGGTCAATATATGAGGAGGCTCTTGCGGAACTCCGTAAACCGGTTGAGGAGATGAAAAATGTTGTCAGGGAAATATACAGGCCATTCTGTACAGAGGAAATTTCAGCAAAGATCGCCGGGCTTCTTAAATCTTCAGAAATAAAAGCAGAGGTCAATATTGTTTTTCAGTCAATTGAAGGTCTTCACGAGGCTTGTCCCGGTAATACCGGCGACTGGTATTTCACAGGTAATTATCCCACACCCGGGGGTAATAAGGTGGTAAACCAGAGTTATATAAATTTCATCGAGGGGAGAAATGTCAGAGCCTATTGATCATGCCGTGGGAACCACGTTATTTCATAGTCATTTTTATAGGAGGAGAGATGCCTGTTGATCTTCTCGACATAAATGTCCTTTAATGTGATCATTATCCCGGTCTCCTCGACATCTCCGAATTTATGATTGATAAAGGTGCCGAAGGTCCTCATGGTTGGCGACAGATTCATATAGGCATTGATGAGCGGCGGAATATTCTCGTTGAGATTCCTTACCTCCCTTGAAAGAATTTTATAGTTCTCCTTATATCTCCATCCCCTGAATATTTTCCTCATCTCTTCCTGGTGGATTTCAATATTTGCAGGTTCGATAGGAATTACCAGTCCGTCAGGATCGCTGAAGTGCCGCTTCAGAAAATATAGTATCATGTTCCGGGCTTTCTGATTGAAATGCGGATACATCGTAACCTTTCCGAACAGGTATTTAAGATGATGGTTATCAATTATTATTGCACCCAGCCCATCCCAGAGATTATCCAGGGCGTAGAGGCTTTTTCTTCCCATTGAACGGGATTGATAGTCAGGATGAACAAATGACCTCCCCAGCTCCATCATATGGGGGAAATACTTCTTCATGAATTTGTCGGAAAAATGAAAATAAGCCGAAGATGCAAGCTTCGTAATATCAAATTCTGTTAAACCTTTTTCGGGAAAGTAGAAACGATAACCTCCAATGATCTCCTTATTTTCCGGATCCCATACGATAAGCTGTTTCTGAGGATCTTTAACGGCTGTATCAAATTCATCGATATCGATCTCCTTACCCGTTCCTCCCCCTGCCTCCCGGAAGGTGATCTCCCTTACACGACCAACTTCGTGCATCAGTGAAGGAGAATTATTGTTGTCAAATATATATACCTCATTGTTGCCGTTATTGGTCCTGCGAAGAAGCTTATCAGGAGTCAATTCTGCAATTATCTGATCTTTTGGTAACTGTGCAACAATAGGTTTCATGGGATCTTGATAATGGGTAATCACACTACAGGAGAATTTTTACGAAAATCCGCACGCAATTTACGCTTTTTTTTAATTCACTGCTTACACTGTGATAATTGATTCCAGTTCATATGATTTCGATTTTACCCAGTCAGCCCATTCCGGAGCTGTCCGGGTATTATCAAATGTCTGCCATGCGATCTTCTTTCCAAAGACAAGACGGATCTCTTTATCTTTTTGTTTAAACATCTCGTCGGCAAGGTATAGCATTTCAATATTTGACTTTATACCGATAAATTTTCTGAAATTGGAAAGATTATAAAAGAAGCTGGAATTGCGGCCTGAAAAATATGCCGGAACGATATCCCGCTTGTGCTGTATTGCCTTGGTTATGAAATTTTTGTGCCATTGAAGGTCCTTTATTACGCCATTCTTCTTTCGTGAACAGAGACCTGCCGGAAAATAGAGTATCTGACTATCTGACGCATAGGCCTCTTCTATCCTTCTGGCTGCATCCCTGCCCTGGGGGCCGTGTTTGTTTACCGGAAGAAATATCCCTGAAAGATTTTCAATATTGGTCAGTATATCATTTACGGGAAATTTAATGTCATCGAAGATTTTCGACAGCTCATAGATGAATACAAGCCCGTCGAGACCGCCGAGAGGATGATTTGAAACAAATATGAATCTTCCCGTCCGCTGGATATTCTCCATCCCGAATACCTGATACTTTATTCCCATGTACTTCAGTCCCGCCTCAATCAGCTCAGCATTTTTCAGATAACCCCACCTGTCAAGAAATTCATTCAGTTCATCCTGATGAACAATGCGCTTTAGCCAGTTCACCAGAAAAGCAGGAACAATCTTTTTCAGAGCCGGATTCTTGGAATACAGTACTTTTTCTACGTCAATCTTCTGAATTTCAGTATCTGCTTCGGCGGTACTCATACATGGATAAAGTTTAAAAAATCACAATTTCAAAAATACCAAAAATTTAATTTGTGTGCCGGGTATTGTACCGGACCGGTTCGCCCGGTAACTCAGGTTGCTTCCATCAAACCATCCCGTCGGGGAAACAGGGAAAAAAGTTATAAACAAAAAATATAAAAATTGGATTAAAGTGGGGGAAAGTGGATATTTTTTCCTTAATTTAGCCTTTTATTATAATAAAGCGAGGATGGCCACATTTATAGGTGATTATGCATGCAAAGTGGATGTCAAAGGAAGGATAATACTTCCTGTGGCTTTCAAGAAGCAGATGCCTGCAGATGCACAGGACCATTTCGTGGTACGTAAAGACATATTTGAAAACTGCCTGGTGCTTTACTCAATTGAAGACTGGAACAGGCAGCTTGAGAAGATCAGAAAACGTATGAACCCCTATAACCGTGAGCATAATATGTTCCTCCGGAATTTTTATAAGGGGACAGCGGAGCTCTCTCTTGACAGTAACAACCGCCTTCTGGTTCCAAAAAGACTGATGGATCTTATTGGGGCTGAGAGGGATGTAGTTCTCGCCGGCCAGGATGGACGCATTGAAATATGGGCAGAGAACCTCTATGATAAGATAGATATGCCTGAGGGTGACTTTGCCAACCTGGCTGAAAAACTTATGGGTGGTAGTTTAAATGATGCCATATAATGGTTTACCATGTTCCCGCATTGCTCAAAGAGAGTATTGACGGGCTGAATATACGGCCCGGAAGAATTTATGTTGATGTTACGTTCGGCGGAGGAGGACATTCGATGGAAATTCTCAGAAGGCTCAGACGGGGAAGACTCATTGCATTCGATCAGGATGCAGATGCAATGACCAATGCTCCTGCCGATGAAAGGTTTCTGTTTCTTAACCAGAATTTCAGGTTTCTCAGGGATAATCTTAAGTTTAACGGAATAGAGTCAATAGACGGGCTGATAGCTGATCTCGGGGTATCATTCCACCAGTTCGATGAGCCGGACAGGGGCTTTACTTTCAGACAGGATGCTCCACTCGACATGAGGATGAATAAAAGCGGGACAATAACTGCTTCAATGCTGCTGAATAGTCTGGATGAGTCATCACTTGCCGATATCTTCTACAATTACGGCGAACTGACAAATTCAAGAAGGATTGCCAGGGAAATAGTAGCTGCCCGCAGTGCCAGGCAATTGACAAATGTGAAAGATATTATGGATGCCATTGGCAGGCTGGCTCCGTTTCGGCAGGAACATAAATTCTATGCAAGGGTTTTTCAGGGGCTGCGGATAGCAGTTAATCATGAGATTGATTACCTGAAGGAGTTGCTCGAACAGGCGTTATCCGTTCTCAATCCCGGGGGCAGACTGGTGGTTATTACCTACCATTCGCTGGAGGACAGGGTGGTAAAGAACTTCATAAAAACCGGCAATTTTGAGGGAGAGGAGAAAAAGGATTTCTATGGAAATATCGAAACACCCTTCAGGATAATTACAAGGAAAGGGATAACTCCGGGTCAGGCGGAACTGGCAAGGAATAACAGGGCAAGGAGCGCAAGGCTTCGCGTTGGGGAAAAAATCTGACAGATGGACGGGACTAAAGAAAACAGCGAAAAACAGGCAAAGAACGGAAGCTTTATGAAGGAGCTTCTGAGCGGGAGTATGATATCAGAAAGGATCATACTCAGGAACCTTGGATACATCTCTCTTATTACTCTCCTGGCAGCTGTTTATATCGGCAACAGGTTTCACGCCGAGAAGATAACAAGGGAGACGGCAAAGCTGCAAAGGGAGGTAAAAGATCTTAAAGCGGAGGCGCTGTCAACTTCTGCCGATCTGATGTATGCAAGCAGGCAATCAGAGGTGTTCAGGCAGGTAAGGGAGAAGGGTCTTGACCTTGAAGAGATGAAAACACCTCCTTTCAAGCTGCTGGTAAATAAAAAATAGGAAGAATGGCGGTAAGGGATGAGATAGTATGGAGGAGTGGCGTTGTTTATTTTGCCATTGCAGTGCTTGCTGCCCTGCTGCTCGTCCGGATTCTTGTCCTGCAGTACATACAGAGGGGCAAATGGTCGGATATGAGTGAGAAATATGTTTTTAAAACTGCTGAGGTACAGGCAAACAGAGGTGATATTCTTACGGATGACGGAAGGTTGCTTGCAAGCTCAGTACCCTATTATACGATTTATATGGATACGCGCAGTACGGGTATGTCAGCTTCGACATTCTCTTCCGGAATTACCGGGTTGTCAGCGGGGTTGGCTCACTATCTCGGAGAAAGGCCGGCATCGGGATGGAAATCCCTGATAATCAGTGCCAGAAGGAAGGGCGACAGGTATCTGCTCATCAAACGAAAGGTCGATTATGAAACGCTGAGGGCTCTTAAGAAGTTACCAATTTTCAGGGAAGGGAAATATAAGGGAGGTATGGTAGCGCAGGCCGAAAACAGAAGGATACTTCCGAATAATGACCTGGCGGCACGTACAATAGGTTACCTGAACCTTGGAAGCGAAGGCAATGAGGTAGGAGTGGAAGGTGCCTTCGACAGGGACCTGGCCGGGAAAAACGGGGTTGCTGTAATGCAAAGGCTGACGGGAGGCGACTGGATAACAGTTGATAACATGAGCAGCGTGGAATCCCTCGACGGTAATGATGTTGTGACAACACTCGATCTCGATCTTCAGGATGTTGCATCAACAGCGCTGCTGAACCAGCTTCGGAAACATAATGCTCATCACGGCTGTGCCGTTCTGATGGAGGTCGCCACCGGTGACGTCAAGGCGATAGCAAACCTTGAGCTGGGAAGTGACGGGGATTATCATGAATCATATAATTATGCTGTCGGGGAAAGTACGGAACCGGGTTCAACATTCAAGCTTCCTGTCCTGATGGCTGCCCTTGAGGATGGGGTCATAGATACCGGGGATATTGTCGATACCGGGACAGGAACTGTAAAATTCTATGACAAGATAATCAGGGATACAAAGGAAGAGGGAAATGGGAAAATAACTGTCAAACAGGTTTTTGAAAAATCTTCAAATGTGGGTACCTCAAAGCTGATTTATGAGCATTATAAAGATAATCCGAAAGAATTTGTGAACAGGCTTTATGCCATGAAGCTTAACGAGAGGCTGAATCTTCAGATCAAGGGAGAGGGAACACCACTTATACGCTACCCGGGCGATAAGCTGTGGTCGGGGTTGACCCTGCCAATGATGTCACACGGATATGAGGTCCAGATGACACCACTTCAGATACTTACCTTCTATAATGCAGTGGCAAATAACGGCAGGATGATGCGTCCGAGGTTCGTTACAGCTATAATGCGCAATGGTAACATACTTAAGACATTTGACTCTGAGGTTATCATTAATTCAATTGCATCGCGGTCAACAATCAGAAAGGCAAAGAAAATGATGGAAGGTGTTGTGGAACAGGGAACAGCAACCAATCTGAAAAATGCCAACTATAAAATTGCAGGCAAAACAGGAACTGCACAGATTGCAAAGAATAAATTAGGCTACCGGCAGGGAGTAAGGATATCTTACCAGGCCTCCTTTGTGGGGTATTTTCCAGCCGAGAATCCGTTGTATTCCTGCATAGTTGTTGTAAATGCCCCATCCAATGGGGTTTATTACGGAAATCTTGTTGCAGGCTCCGTGTTCAGGGAGATTTCCGATAAAGTTTATGCTACAAGGTTTTTTCGCGACTATAAGCCTGAAAATAATGAGAGTATCGCGTTATCTGCTCCCGAGGCAGGCAATGGCTACAGGGAAGATATAAATGAAGTTTTAAAAAATCTCAATATACGATATATCAGGTCGTCCGATGATGACTGGGTTGCTACGCGGGAAAGCGGAGATACAATAAGACTGGCCGGTGTCAGGATCCAGAAAGGGCTGGTACCTGATGTCAGGGGCATGAGCCTGAGGGATGCAATTTATCTTCTTGAAAACTCGGGCCTCAGGGTAAGCTATAATGGAAAAGGGAGAGTGCTTAGACAATCGCCGGAACATGGTGCAAGATATTATGAAGGCTCTGTAGTTTCACTGGATATGAACAGGTAATATGATGAAGCTTGAAGAATTATTGAATGGGATTAATATTATTTCAATCAGGGGAGACAGGAATATATCCGTTTCATCCGTTGGTTTTGATTCCCGGAATGTCACCGGGGGATCTCTGTTTGTAGCTGTCAGAGGATATAAAAGCGACGGGCATGATTTTATCGGGGCTGCCGTAACCGCAGGAGCTTCTGCGGTAATCTGCGAAACAATGCCTTCGAATACTGATAAAAATGTATGCTGGATCAAAACAGATGATTCTGCAAAAGCCCTGGGATATGCAGCTTCTAATTTTTATGGAAGGCCGTCATCCAGAATCACTCTTACGGGCGTGACCGGAACAAATGGAAAGACCACCGTGGCGACCCTTCTTTACAGGATGTTCATGCAACTGGGGTATAAATGCGGATTATTCTCAACCGTCTGCAATTATATTAACGGGAAAGAGCTCCCTGCAACTCATACCACCCCTGACCCGGTCCAGCTCAACAGGGTTTTGTCAGAGATGGTTGCAGAAGGATGCAGTTACGCCTTTATGGAGGTAAGCTCTCATTCCGCTGATCAGCAACGGATAGCCGGCCTGAAATTTAAAGGAGGGATCTTTACGAACCTTACCCACGATCATCTTGACTATCATAAAACGTTTGATAATTACCTGGCGGCCAAAAAAAGCTTCTTCGATTCCCTGGAAGCAGATTCATTCGCCCTGGTAAATATCGATGACAGGAACGGCAGGGTGATGTTGCAGAACTGTAAAGGCGGAAAATACACCTTTTCGATCAGAGGCATGGCCGATTACCGTTGTAAAATTATTGAACAGGGTTTTGAAGGTATGCACCTTAAGATTCAGGGAGAAGAAGTATGGACCAGGTTTATAGGGGAATTCAATGCATCGAACCTCCTTGCCGTATATGCGGCCTCCGAACTCCTGGGTGCAGCGAAAGAAGAGATCCTGACCATACTGAGCGATCTTCACCCGGTTACGGGCAGGCTTGAGGTAATACGATCGCCTGGCGGAATTTGCGGTATTGTAGATTATGCTCATACACCCGACGCACTTGTGAATGTAATAGATACAATAAACAAGATAAGGGAGGGCGCTGTGCAGCTTATAACTGTCGTGGGCGCCGGTGGTGACAGGGACAGGACGAAACGGCCCAAAATGGCTGCTATTTCAGCGGAAGGAAGTACCAGGGCCATACTCACCTCAGATAATCCCAGGACCGAAGATCCTGAAAAGATCCTCGATGATCTGGAGGCAGGCTTATCACCCGATCTGAAAAGGAAGACACTCAGAATAGCTGACAGGAGGGAGGCAATCCGGACTGCCGTAATGCTTGCCGCAAAAGGCGATATAATTCTGATCGCAGGTAAAGGTCATGAGAACTATCAGGAAATCATGGGTGTGAAGCACCACTTCGACGATATGGAGGAATTAAAAAATGCATTGTTGCTGAAATAAAAAGAGAGAAAATGCTGGTATACCTTTTTAAATACCTTGATACTGTACATATCCCCGGAGCCGGAGTTTTTCAGTTTATATCTTTCAGATCGGCGATGGCAATCATCACTTCCCTGATAATATCGCTTCTGATCGGGAAAAGAATAATACTCTTTCTCCAGAGGAAGCAGGTTGGAGAGATCGTCAGGGACCTGGGCCTGGAGGGACAGTATCAGAAGAAGGGTACCCCTTCCATGGGCGGAATCATTATTCTTGCTTCCATTATTATCCCGACACTCCTGTTTGCCAGACTTGAAAATGTATATGTCCTCCTGATGCTTCTTGCAACAGTCTGGTTAGGGGCAATAGGGTTTATCGATGACTATATAAAGGTATTTAAAAAGAATAAGGAAGGCCTGGCAGGAAGGTTTAAAATCGTCGGGCAGATCGGACTGGGGTTGATAGTGGGTCTGACACTTTTTTTCAGCAAGGATGTAATAATTGAGGAAAAGGTAAGCTTTGAGAATCTGACACCACGTGAAAAAATTGAACTTCTCGATCCGGATTATCCATATACATCACAATCTGTGATTTCAATGGAAAGAAAATCGACGAAAACTACAATTCCTTTTATTAAGAATAATGAATTTGACTATTCATGGCTTGTGTCATTTATTGATAAAGACCACAGGGAGCCATGGACCTGGCTGGCCTTTGTCCTTGTGGTCATACTTATTGTCACTTCAGTATCCAATGGCGCCAATCTGACTGACGGACTTGACGGGCTGGCAACAGGAACCTCGGCAATCGTCGGAAGTGCACTCGGGATACTGGCTTATGTCTCCAGTAACGTTATTTATGCTAACTATTTGAATATAATGTATATACCTAACTCCCAGGAGTTGGTCATTTTCGCCAGTGCATTTATGGGTGCCACAATCGGATTCCTCTGGTATAATTCCTATCCTGCCCAGGTCTTTATGGGCGATACCGGCAGTCTTGCCCTGGGAGGGATAATAGCCGTATTCGCAATTGTAATAAGGAAAGAGCTCCTGATACCTGTGCTGTGCGGGATATTCCTGGTGGAGAACCTGTCGGTTGTACTGCAGGTAGCATGGTTTAAGAGAACAAAAAGAAAGTATGGTGCCGGCAGGAGGATTTTTCTTATGGCCCCGCTGCATCATCATTATCAGAAAAAAGGTTACCCGGAACCGAAGATTGTCACCCGGTTCTGGATAGTGGCTATACTGCTTGCCATAATCAGCATTGTGACACTCAAGATAAGATAAAAGATGAAGAAAAAGTTAGTAATACTTGGTGCAGGAGAAAGTGGTGTGGGGTCGGCGGTACTCGCACAGAAACATGATTATGTTGTATATGTGTCCGATAACGGCCGGATAGATGAAAAATACAGGAAGATACTTGACGATCATCAGATAGCATGGGAGGAGGGAAGCCATAATGAAGAGCTCATCCTGAAGGCGGATGAAGTTATAAAGAGCCCGGGCATACCTGAAAAGGCGCCAATAGTGAAAAGAATAAGGGAAAAAGGCATACCAATAATATCTGAAATTGAGTTTGCAGGACGTTTTGCCTCCGGAACAAAGATTTGTATTACGGGCAGTAACGGCAAGACTACAGTCACAAATCTGATCTATCACATCCTTAATAAGGCAGGAAAAAATGTGGCAATGACGGGCAATGTCGGGAACAGCTTTGCTATGGCGGTTGCCGAAGGGTCATATGATTATTTTGTTATTGAGCTGAGTAGCTTCCAGCTCGACGGCATGTATGATTTTAAGGCTGATATAGCCATACTGATGAATATCACACCGGATCACCTTGACAGATATGAATATAAATTTCAAAATTACATTGATGCAAAATTCAGAATAACCCGCAACCAGACAAAATCCGATTTCCTGATCTACTGGGATGGCGATCCCATAATCAGGAAGGAACTTTTGGAGAAGCATTATGGGATGACCCTGCTGCCTTTTTCTGATGAGAGCAAAGAAGGCATGACCGCATATGTAGAAGACAACGAATTGATACTTGATTACCCGAAAAAAACCAAGCTTATGACTATTCATGAACTGGCCCTTAAAGGCCGCCACAATATCTATAATTCCATGGCAGCGGCGATTGCCGGAAAGGTATTGAATATCCGGAAGGATATAATCCGGGAAAGCCTTGCTGATTTTCAGGGGGTTGAGCACCGTCTTGAACCGGTCATTACGGTTTGCGGAATTAACTTCATTAACGATTCAAAAGCCACCAATGTAAATTCAACGTGGTACGCTCTTGAATGCATGGAGAATAAGATCATATGGATTGTCGGCGGAACAGATAAGGGCAATGACTATTCCGAACTCTTTGATGTTGTTAAGAAGAAGGTAAGGGCCATTGTTTGCCTGGGTAAGGATAACAGGAAAATTGTGGAGGCTTTTAAGGACAAGGTTCCTACGATTGTTGAGACATCCTCAATGGAAGAGGCTGTACGATCATCCTATTACCTTGCAAAGAAGGGGGAAACCGTTTTGCTCTCTCCCGCCTGCGCAAGCTTTGATCTTTTTAAGAACTATGAAGACAGGGGCCGTCAGTTTAAACAGGCAGTAAGAAACCTCTAATAAATAATCCGATGCAGCAGGGCTGGGTTACCAGAAAATTTAAAGGGGACAGGGTCATATGGGGCCTTGTAGTTCTCTTTATGTTCTACTCTCTTCTGGCAGTGTACAGCTCCTCGGCCGGTGTGGCCTTTATGAAATACGGTGGGAATACCACCTATTTTCTCAGGACCCAGTTTCTTATGCTGGTATTAAGCCTTATAATAATAGTTGTGGTACATTGGCTTCCTTACAGGATCTATTTCTCTATGGCGGGTCTGCTGCTTGTCTGTTCGGCCGGATTACTGGTCCTTACATTTGCATTCGGATCAAGGGTAAATGAAGCGACCCGCTGGCTTGTCATCCCGGGAACAGGCTTCAGGCTACAGACATCTGATGTGGCTAAGGTTGCCCTGGTTCTCTACCTGGCCAGATCACTTGCCAAATATCAGAATGATCTGAACAATTTCATGCTGGTTACCAGGAATTTCATACTGCCGGTCGGCATAATCTGCGGGCTGATACTACCGGAGAATCTTTCCACCGCTCTTATGATATTTGGCATCAGTATGATAATAATGTTCATAGGCAGGGTTCCCTTAAGGTTTCTTCTTACATACGTGGGACTTGGTGTTGCAGGCGTCATACTTTTTGCCCTGCTTCTTACGGTCATATCCAAAGACAACAGGGTTCAGGTATGGAAGAACAGGATCGAGCATTTTGTCACCGGATCTGCGGATTCAGATGGGGATTATCAGCTGAACCAGGCAAAGATTGCCATCTCTACCGGGGGGTTATTCGGAAAGGCTCCCGGGAAAAGCACCCAGAGAAATATGCTGCCCCAGTCTAACTCTGACTTTATTTTTGCAATTATAATTGAGGAATACGGTTTGTTGTTCGGGGCTCTTCCCCTCATACTGGCATATATGATATTGCTTTTCAGGGGGATCACCATCGCAAAAAAATGTGAGACTGCTTTCCCCGCCTATATGGTTATGGGGCTGATTGTAATGATTGTCATTCAGGCAATGCTGAATATGCTGGTGGCCGTCGGGTTATTTCCGGTTACCGGGCAGACATTGCCGATGGTGAGCTGGGGGAGGACATCGGTTCTGATGATGAGCTTCTCAATAGGTGCAATACTCAGCGTAAGCCGCGTTGTGAATGCAAGGATAAAGAAGGAAGAATTGCCCGAGGAGGAAATTACGGATGAAGGAGAAAAGATCTATGAGCCTGCAAAGACATAAGAGGGTAATTATCAGCGGAGGAGGAACAGGAGGCCATATCTTCCCTGCAATATCGGTAGCAAATGCCCTGAAGAGGAAAGATGCCGGTATAGATATCCTCTTTGTTGGCGCTGAAGGAAGAATGGAAATGGAAAGGGTACCTGAGGCAGGCTACAGAATTATCGGACTTCCCGTTGAAGGCTTGCGAAGGAAATTCACCCTGAGGAATATTTCTGTTCTGATCAGACTGATAAAAAGCCTGGTGATGGCAAAAAAAATCCTGAAAGAGTTCCGTCCTGATGTAGTTGTAGGCGTCGGAGGTTACGCCAGCGGTCCGGTGCTGAAGCAGGCGGGAAGAATGGGAATTCCATTCCTTATTCAGGAGCAGAACAGTTATGCCGGGGTTACAAACAGACTGCTGGCAGGAAAGGCTTCGGCAATTTGTGTTGCCTATGATGGAATGGAAAAATATTTCCCTGCAGATAAGATAATCAGGACAGGCAATCCGGTCAGGCATGAACTTGAAAACCTTGATAGCCTCAGGGATGAGGCAATGTCATTCTTCAAACTGAAGCATGATCTGCCCGTGGTCCTCGTTCTGGGCGGGTCACTCGGGGCAGCAAGTATTAACAAAAGCCTTTCAGATAATATCCATAAATTAAGAGATTCGGACTGCCAGTGGCTGTGGCAAACCGGGAAATACTACTATGATCAGGTAAGCGACCTGTTATCAGCCGGCCCGTATGAAAATATCTCGGCCATGGCATTTATTAACAGGATTGACCTTGCTTATGCGGCGGCTGATGTGATTGTTTCAAGAGCCGGTGCAGGGACTATCTCAGAACTATGCCTAGTGGGGAAACCCGTGATCCTGGTTCCTTCCCCTAATGTGGCGGAAGATCACCAGACATGTAATGCGAAAGCTCTCGCAGAAAAAGATGCTGCGGTACTTGTGCCGGACAGGGAGGCAGCAAATTCTCTTGCTGATGAGGCGATTAGCCTGATCTCGGACAGTGAGAAAAGAAAGAGGCTTTCCGGTAATATTTTAAGAATGGCAGACCGGAATGCCGATATAAAAATAGCAGATGAGGTAATAAGACTTGCAGGAAAATGAGAGATTTTCATAAAACAGAGGGAATTTATTTTGTAGGGATCGGCGGCATCGGCATGAGCGCCCTCGCTCTTTATTTCATAAAAGGAGGATATAAAGTTGCCGGGTATGACAGGACGGAAAGCAGAATTACAAAATCCCTGGTTGACCTGGGATGTCCTGTTACATATGATGATAATATCGGTTCCCTTCCGGAATTTTTCAGAGAACCGGCAGATCCTGAAAGTATCCTGGTGGTTTATACTCCTGCTATACCCTCCGCAAACAGGATCCTTTCCTGCTTCAGGGGAAAAGGCTTAAGACTGGTAAAAAGAGCGGAAATCCTGGGAGAGATCTCTCTTCACACAGATACCCTGGCTGTCGCCGGGACTCATGGTAAAACAACTGTTTCAACTATGATAGCACACCTGCTCAAGCAGTCGGCAGTAGACTGTTCCGCATTCCTGGGAGGCATATCCAAGAACTATGATTCAAATCTGATTCTCGGGGAAAGCAGGTACACCGTAATTGAAGCTGATGAGTTCGATCGTTCATTCCACTGGCTGAGGCCTTTCATGGCAGTTGTAACATCACTCGATGCCGATCATCTTGACATATATGGTGATCGCAGCACAATGGTTGAGGCGTATAATATCTTCTGCAGCAAGATAAGAAAAGGAGGCACACTGATTATTAACAAACGGATACAGCAGGAAATAACCGTACCGGAAGATGTAAGATGTTTTACATACGGACTCGGTCCCGGTGCAGACTTTCAATCATTTGACATAAAGCATGAGAATGATTACTATAGTTTCAGTATCAGAACACCGGAGACCGTCATTAAGGATCTGCATTTTGCTTACCCGGGGATTATCAATATAGAAAATATTACTGCAGCAATTGCAATAGCTCTTTTATGTGGTGTCAGAGAAAAGGAACTGAGAAAAGGGACGATGCTCTTTCAGGGGGTAAGAAGAAGATTCGATATCAGGATCAACCAGCCGGGTCTGGCTTATGTCGATGACTATGCTCATCATCCGGAAGAGATCAGGGCATGCATACGGTCATTAAAGGAATTTTTTGCAGGGAGAAAAATCACAGGGATCTTTCAGCCCCACCTTTTTTCACGCACCCGCGATCATGCTGAGGGATTTGCAGAGATCCTCGATCAGCTTGATGAAGTCATCCTTCTTCCAATTTACCCCGCACGGGAATTGCCTGTTGAAGGCGTGACATCCGGATTGATATTTAATAAAATGAAGCTTGCCGGGAAAAGGATGCTTAATAAGGAAGATATCCCGGCAGCGCTTGATGTTAAAAACCTCGATGTCCTTGTTACGATTGGGGCCGGGGATATTGATACGCTGGTAATTCCCATTGAGGAGGCACTTAAAAGGGAAAAGCTGAAATGAAGAAATTTTTGAAGATATTATCTCTAATTCCATTGATATATCTTATAGCAA
>VFSW01007575.1_pt1 | contig 15735 bp, 11 predicted proteins | sample 5358111 | NCBI WGS metagenome assembly VFSW01 (sample SAMN11554181, study PRJNA540505) | mine drainage metagenome | isolation source: sediment from site ElyBrook_90M | place: USA: Ely Copper Mine, Vershire, VT | collected 2017
CGCCTCCCCCGCCGCCTCCCGGGGCCCGGCGCCCACCACCAGAGGTGGGCCATCGCATCCTCGTTTACGACCGCCACACCGCGAACGAACGCGATCTCGCCGACTTTCGGAGGAACATCCGAACATTCAACGACGCACACCCGGAGAGCGCCCCGGTTCGCGCGCCAACAGGGCCCGTGACAGTCATCGTCGGGCTGAGCTCATGGGGGAATGGGGGCGATGCGACACGCGGCGGCGTGCAGCAGGCGACGCTCTTTCACGACGAAGGCACGAACCTTTGGATGACGGTGAAGGAGGGCCAGATTTGGGCGGCCGTCGGACAGCCGTACGGGCACCCTCTCGAGGGCATCTTTCGTTGGAAGCCGTAGGCACGAGGAAGAGTGGAGGAAAAGATGCGATTCGTCAGAACGGCGTCAGCGCTCGGCACAGTGACTGGTTGTGCGTTGGCTCTCATGCAGCTCGGTTGCAATCGACGAGCGAATGCAGCACCTGATGTGCTCGAGGCTTCGCCAGCCTCGGTCGCTCCGTCGAGCTCGCGAAGTTTTCCTCGCCCGAGGCCGCCCGAGATGGTCGATGCTTCGCCAGCCTCGGTCGCTCGGGACGACAGGCTCGAGCCATACGGCCCCGATCACTTGCCGCCGCCGCCCCCGCGACTCCCAGGAGAATGGATCGGGACCTTGCCGAACACGCCCGGCCTCGTGCTCGCCGGAAGATTCACGGTCATCGCCGCTCCGAGCCCCGAGCACCCTCATGGGGTCATCGCGGCCATCGGCTACGCGAAGGACGCCAAGGCAGGACGAGTCTACGTGGTGCGCGTGGACGTGGCGACAGGCAACGAGCTGAGCCGGCTGGACGTAGGCGCCTTGGGCGGGGTCATCACCAGCACGACCGGCCCGCACGCCTCGATCATCCTGGAAGCGCAGCAAGAGAGAGGCCTCGAGCTTGCGTGGGTGGACATCGAGGGGCACGCGGTCCGCGCGACCCGCATGCTGTCCGGCGCTGGCCTTGGCCCCGAGAACGAGATTCGTGCCTTCGAGGGTATCGACGACCGTATCGTCATCGCAACCAGAAGAATCATGCCAGCAGCCGACGGAAAGGAGACGGTGACCGTACATCTGCTCGACTCGGAGGGGCGGGTGCTTTGGATCCATCCCTTTCAGGGGGCCCTCTTCAGCCCGGGTGACGCCACGTTCGCCCGCATCGGCGATGAAGTCGTCTTGACGAATCTTGTGGGCCAGGAGGACGAAGACACCGAGCCCGTGGGCGCCTTCTTCTTGCACGGCGCGCCGCGCTGGCGCGAGGCCGTCCTCCCCTTGGGCCAGCTCTCCGTCGAGGAGGATGGGCGCGTTTACCAGTGGTCCTTGGAGGACCTGCGCTGGAGAAGTCTGAACCAGGACTTGCGGCTAGGGCCGGTTGAGGCGGTGCCGCCCAGGGGAACGCCGAGGCCGTGCTGGGGTTTGACGGGCAATGGCAGGTGGGACTGGGCGGTCGTCGGGGAGTACGAGGTCCAATCCATGTTTGCGTGCTGCGGCGACTTCGGCGGCGGCCTCTACATTTGCCGGCCTCCGCCCGAAGGGGAGGGAGACGCAGGAACGGCGGCTCGATAATCAAGGCCCCGTCGTGCGGCCCGGCGTGAGCTCCAGCGGGAGGAGCATCGACGCGAGCGGCCCCTGGTTCTTCGGCAGCTTCATCGAGCGCAGCCCCTGAAGGATGCACCCTGCCACGTCGCGAACTTCGAGGCCCACCTCTGCCGGAGACACACGAAGAACCTTGCCGCCGGCATCCACCTCGACCTTGAAGGCCATCTTCCCCGCGAGCGATGGCGTCTTCTCCAGGGCCTTTTTGTAGCAGTCATCGAGCGCCGGGGTAACGTCTCCGACGGCCTTCACCACGTCCTCGCCCCTCAACGGGCCGACGATCTGCGGGGGCGCCGAGATGCGGACCGTCGGGACCCCCGCGGGTGGAGACGCCTGGGGGCTCTCGAGCGTCCTCGCGCCGTCGCACGAATAAACGTCCATTTTGCCGGCGGTGTCGCGCAAGAGCCTTGCGCGCTCCGCGCCCGTCGTCGGCTGGCGCAGCCGGTCGGCGAGCTCCTTCGTACGGGGGCTCTTCGCCTGGTTTTCGATCCAGTCCTCCAAGCGGGCCAGACGTCCGGCGTCGTCGAGCTCGGCCAGCCGCGGGAACGCCGCGCTCGAGCACAGGTGCTGGAGGTCGCTCCGGTAATCGCCCTCTGCGGCGACGAGCTCGTACGACGCCACCATCGGGCAGGCGGCGATATGGAACGTCGTCGCTTCGCCCCGGAGGCGTTTGGCGCGATCGATCATCTTGGTCTCTGCGAGCGACGAGAAGAACTCGTTGCCCTCCGGAGTCGCGAGCTGGCCTCGCACCCACTGGGTGACCTTGGCCATGTCCCTCTCAATCGTCACCCCCGAGCGCTTCTCCGCGTCGCAGATGGTCTCGATGTCGCCCCGATACGTCGAACCGGCGAGCTTCCACGCGACGACGCCGCCCACGAGGGCGACGCCGACGATGCCCCACGTCCGCCACCCGAGGAGGGGCGCGCTGTCCATGAACGCCCGGGATAGCACCGGCCGCTCCGACCCGGGAGAGCGGCGAATACTTGGCCTCGCCGCGCGGCCCGGGCGATGGCTACGGCATGACGAGAGCAGGGACGAGGGCTTCGCGGCGGACCGGGGCGGGCGCGGCGCCCGAGAAGGAAGCGCAGGCGACGCAAGCGACGATCGAGCGGCGGATGGGTCGCGAGAGGCGCGGGCAAGGAGACGAGCTCGCGGCGATGCTCACCGAGGCGTTCTGCGAGGAGCGGCGCGCGAGCAACACGAGCGAGAGGCGCCGCGACCGCGACCCGACCGGGCTGCTCCGCTCTTGACGTAGGTCCTCCGAAGGAGCAAGCCGCCCCCATGGCGCGGTATTTGGTCACGGGCGGGGCAGGGTTCATCGGCTCGTCGATTGCGGAGGCGCTCATCGAGAAGGGCGAGAGCGTTCGCATTCTCGACGACTTTTCGACCGGCCGTCGCGACAACCTCGCGGGCTCGCTCGCGAAAGCCGAGCTCGTCGAAGGCACCATCCTCGACGCCGGGACCGTGGCGCGCGCGATGCGCGGCGTCGAGGTCGTCTTCCACGAGGCAGCCATCCCGAGCGTGGCAAGCTCCGTAAGAGACCCGCAGGCGACGATGCTCGTCGGCGTCCAGGGGACGACCGTCGTCCTCGACGTGGCCCGCGGCTCGGGCGTCCGGCGCGTGGTCTTCGCCGCGAGCTCCGCGGCGTACGGGGACACCCCGGACTTGCCCAAGGTCGAGACGATGGAGCCCCGGCCCTCGTCTCCGTATGCGGCCAGCAAGCTCGCTTGCGAGCACCTGATGCGCGTTTTCTCGTCCTTGTATGGCATCGAGACGGTGAGCCTCCGGTACTTCAACATCTTCGGGCCCCGGCAGGACCCGAAGAGCGAGTATGCGGCCGTCGTCCCGAAATTCATCGCCGCGGCGATCCGGCGCGAACGCCCGATCGTCTTCGGAGACGGCGGGCAGACGCGCGACTTCTGCTACGTCGAGAACGCCGTCCGCGTGAACCTCCTCGCCGCGGGCTCCGCTCGCAAGCTGTCCGGCCAAGTCGTCAACGTCGCTTGCGGCGAACGCACTTCGCTCAACGAGCTGCTCGAGCACGGGGGCCAGCTGTCCGGCGTGCGCCTCGACCCGGAATACCGCCCGTTCCGCCCCGGCGACGTGCGCTACTCGGTCGCCGACATCGGCGCCGCCCGCGAGCTCCTGCACTACGCGCCGACCGTCGACGTCCGCGAGGGACTGAAGCGCACCTACGAGGCGCTTCTTGCATTCACGAAGTGACTCGATTCAGAAGAGCGTGGCCGTCAGCCGCTTGTCGAGGGCATCGAAGGCGCCGTCGATCATCTCGTCGTAGACCTTCTGCTCGAAGTCTTGTCGCGACAGGCCCTCGCTCTTCGTCTTCCAGGGCTCGGCCGCTCGCCAGGCTTTCGTCTTGACCTCGTACGGCTCCCCCTCGGGGAGACGGAAGGTCGAGTCGAACGTGAAATGGACGCCCGCGAACACCGAGGGAGGCTTCGTGCTCACGGTGTTCACGTGCGACCATTCGGCGACGTAGTCGATGAGGACGGTCGGCACGCGCACCGGCGGGAGCGGCGCCGACTCGTCGATCGGCGCGCCTTGAGAGAGCGTGAGCACGTCCGCCGCGAAGGCATCTGCAAAGCTCTTCTCGAGGCTCGCCGCCACGCGCTGCTCGCGCGGGCGCATGGCGTCCGCCACGACGTAGCGCGAGGGCAGGGCGTCGGGCCCCGGATAGCGCGCGCTCTTCGTCACGCTCTCGTCCGCGTCGTCGATCTTCGACCGGACGAACCGGAAACGCACCTCGCACTCCGGCCCGCTCTTTTCGGCCCAAGCGAGGAGCCGTGCGAAGAACGCGCTCGTCGCCGCGTCGGGGTGCGCCTTCTGCGCCCAGGCATCCAGCGCGGCGCCGTAGAGGGCATGGCGCGTCGCCGCGAGCTCCGGGCCGACGATGTTCCCGGGGTACCGCCTCGCAAACGCGTCGAGCGCGGTGATCGTGCCGGCCTTCTTCGCATCGGCGAGCTTCGCGAGGAGCGCGCGGCGCACGGCCGCGTTGATCTCCGGCGCGATCGGAGACGCGGCGTGCGACCTCGCGAACGCTTGCAGCACGTCCACCCCGCCCGATGCTTCCGCCTCGCGCAGTTCTGCGCGAGGCAAGAGGACCGCCCGCACCTCTCCCGCGTGCCTGCGGCCGTGGACGAGGTACTGCTTGAAGGCCGCGATGCTGGCGCTGGCCGCGGCCGAGCGGAACATCGCGTCGTCGCTGAAGTCGTTCCGGGTCGTGCCGAGCCCGAGCCCGAGCACGCAGCCGAAGCCGAGGGCGATGGCCCAATCGAATCGCACCCACGCGGGCACCGACAGCTTCATCGCCTCGGTCGGCCCGACCGGGTTCGAGAGCGCCGTGTCGTGCAGAGGGTCCATCTCGGCGAGCGCGTGCATGTCGTCCTCGGCGACTGCGCGCAAAAGCTCCGCCTTCAGCGACGAGAGCGCGCTCTCCGCCCGCTCGAGCTCCGCTTCGCTCCGCGCGAGCACCGCAACCTCGCTCCCGTCGCGCAGGCGAAGCTCCAGCGCGAGCCGCGGGCTCGTGCGCCGATGCGTCGACTCGACCTCCGCCACCGGCCAGACCCGCAACACTGGCGTGCGCGCGTCGACGACGCACCCGGGGAAGAGGTAGGTCCCCGCGCGGTAGGGCAAACTGTCGAGCCTGCGGAGGAGCGCGAGGGCGTGCACCGCGGCGAAGGCTGCGACGCTGAAGAGGGCCGAATCGAGCAGGAGCAGACCCGGCCCGTGAAGGGCAAGCTGGCTCTTCGCGTCCCCGATTCCGGCCCGAAGCACGAGGACCGCAACGAGCGTGACCGCGGCGCCGCTCCCGAGGAGCCTCCAGGCGAGACCTCGAGACGCCGCGTGGAAGAGAAGCGGCGGCGGCGGGGCGGCGCCACGCGTCGCGGCCGCGAACCGGTCCTGCACCGGCCGGGGCAGGCGATAGAAATCGGTGCTCTTCGGCAGAGACACGGGTCGGGGGATCATACTCGCCGCGCGGGCGCAGTGTGGGGTCAATGGCGCGTCTTGGCTCTCGTGGCTGTCTCCGCGATCCTCCGCGTTTGACGCGATCCCGGTGGGACCTATAGAAGGCGGCGATGGGCCCTGTGGCGATGCTCACCCTCTTGTTCGCGGCTTTCGCCATGTTCGCGTGGTCGGCGAGCCGGCGATGGCAGCTCCTCCAGATCGGCCGCCCGGACCCTCGCGTCGATCACCTGCCTCAGCGCCTCCGCGGCACGTGGCGGTTCGCCTTTCGGCAAGAGAAGATGGACTACTACAACCCTGCGGGCATCGCCCATAAGCTCATCTTCGCAGGGTTCGTCGTCCTCCTCGTGCGGACGATCATCCTCTGGGGCCGCGGCTTCTACCCTCCGTTCGGCCTGTGGGTGCTCGGCCCGACCCAGCCGCTCGGCGTCGTCTACGAGTTCGTGAAAGACACCTTCGCGGTGCTCGTGGTCCTCGGGACGCTCGTCTTCTTCTACTACCGTCTCGTCGCCAAGCCGAAGCGCATGGCCCTCACCGCGGAGGGCCTGCTCATCATCGCCATCATCTTCACGATGATGATCGCCGACATGACCTACGACGGCGCGTCGTTGGCGCTCACCTCCCGGCAGGGGGCGCTCTGCCTCGCCGGTCCCGCCGCTCGGGCCGCGGCGCACGTCGCGGCTTCCGGCCAGTGCGCCGCGATCGGCACGATCACGGCGCCGTACGGCGTCGAGGCGTGGGAGGGCGCATGGTCGGCGTGGCCCTCGCCTGCGGGCTCGCTCTTCGCCGTGCTCCTCCACACGCTGTCGCCGGGGGCGCTCGTCTTCGTGGCCTATGCGGGCTTCTGGACGCACGCGACGCTGGTTCTGCTCTTTTTGAACTTGCTTCCGCACTCGAAACACTTCCACGTCATCACGGCTATCCCGAACGTCTTCGCGCGCAGTTTGGCGCCTGCCGGGCGCCTGGCGCCGATGGCCGAGAATGCAGAAAAGCTGATGGAGGCGTTCGGGGCCGCGTCCGAAGCGGTGGATCCGCTGGCCCTTCCCCTCGGCGTCGCGCGCATGGAGCATTTCACGTGGAAGTCGATCCTCGACTTTTACACGTGCACCGAGTGCGGGCGGTGCTCCGACAATTGCCCGGCGCATCGCACCGGCAAGATCCTCAGCCCCAAGCATCTCACGCTCGCCCTCCGCGACAACCTCTATTCCCGCGAGGAGGAGTTCATCCACCACACGAGCGCGCGCGACGCCGGCGACGGGGCGGCAGCCGCGACGCCGAACGGCGAGAAGAGCGACGCGAAGAAGGGCCTCCAGCCTCTCAATCTCGTGCCGGAGGTCATCCATCCGGACGTCCTCTGGGCGTGCACGACATGCCGGGCGTGCGAGGAACAGTGCCCCGTCCTCATTTCGTACGTCGACAAGATCGTCGACATGCGGCGGAGCCTCGTCATGGTTCGAAACGAGTTCCCGCACGAGCTCGGGCGGCCGTTCGCGGCGATGGAATCGAACGGCAACCCGTGGAACCTGCCGCGGGTCGATCGCGCCGCCTGGAGCGACGGCCTCGACGTGCCGACGATGAGCGAGAAGCCGGCGGCGGAGGTGCTCTTCTGGGTGGGCTGCGCGGCGAGCTACGACGATCGCGCCAAGAAGATCGCGCGCGCGACGGCCAAGCTCCTGAAACAGGCGGGGGTCGATTTCGCCATCCTCGGCAAGGAAGAAAACTGCACGGGGGATCCGGCGAGGCGCGCCGGCAACGAGCTCCTCTTCGCGACGCTCGCCGAGGGCAACGTCGTCACGATCAAGGGCTACGCGGATCAGGGCGGCGCGCGCACGATCGTCACGACCTGCCCGCACTGCTTCAACACACTGAAGAACGAGTATCCGGATTTCGGGTTGAAGGTCGAGGTCGTCCACCACACGGACTACCTCTTGGGCCTCCTCGCCGAGGGCAGGCTCGTCCCGCAAGCCGCCGCGCCCGGGCGCGTCGTCTACCACGATAGCTGCTACCTCGGCCGCTACAACGGGGTCTACGACCCGCCGCGCGAGATCCTGAAACGGATCCCGGGGCTCGAGCTCGTCGAGCCGGAGTACTGGACGAAGCAACGCGGGCTTTGCTGCGGCGCAGGCGGCGCGCAGATGTGGATGGAGGAGCAAAACCAGGATCGCGTAAGCGTCAAGCGCACGCTCCAGCTGGTCGACGCGCTCGACGTCGCGCCCGCGGCGGAGGAAAACGGCGCCGGCCCCGACGGCGCAAAGAGGACCATCGCGAGCGCCTGCCCATTTTGCATGACGATGCTGACCGACGGCCTCAAAAGCAAAAGCCTCGAGGGCGAGGTGCGGCAGCTCGACGTGGCGGAGATCCTCGAGCAGGCCTGCGCGGTGGGCGACGTCGAAAAGGGCGTGGAGGGCCCGATCGCGGTATAGTCGCCGTCGTGAGCCTTTGCCCCACTTGCAAGGCGCAAGCGGCGTCTCGCGCCGAGAACAAGGCGTACCCGTTCTGCTCTCCCCGGTGCCGGCAGATCGACCTCGGGAAGTGGCTCGACGGGGAGTACCGGATCGCCACGATCGACACGCCCGCCGAGACGGATGAATCCTCCGGCGCGACGCAACGTCCGACGGAGGAGAAATGAAAAGACTGTTCGCCGCCGCTCTCGCCGCGTCCGCCTTTCTCTGCTCGGCTCGCGCGGACGCCCAGGACGTCGAGCCCCCTCCGGCCGCTCCGCCTCCGCCGTCTCCCCCGTCCGGCGACGACAGGGGCGACAGCGGCCTGGGTCTCGAGTGGGTGTACCTCAACGCCGACGTGGGCGGTTCGTACATGGACATGCAGTCGTTCAGCGCGAGCACTTTCGCCCTGCAAACGACGAAGGCGGGAGGCACGGTCCTCGGCGTCGGGGCGGGGGTGCGCCTTCTCTTTCTCACGCTCGGAGCGCGCCTGCGCGACCAGATGCTCTCGTCGATCGGGGATCTGTGGGAGGTCGACGGCGAGGCCGCGTTCCACATGCGCATCTGGCGGATCGACCCGTACTTCGGCGCGCGCGCAGGCTACACGTGGCTCGGGTCGCTCAATGCGCAGTCGGTGTCGCTCGCGACGGGGAGCTCGCCGTCGGACGTGGCGGTGCACGGCTTCGACATCGGCCCGATGGTGGGGCTCGACATCTACCTGGCAAAGCTCGTCTCGATCGGCGTCGAAGGCGAGGCGGAGTTCGTATTCCTCAAGCGCCCTCCCGTTCCCCTCCCGCCGGGCATCACGCCTGCTATTGTCTCGATGCTGCCGACGCAACAGCAAACGCTCTACGAGAACTCCGGGTCAAGCGCGGGGCTCGGCGTCGTCGGCACGGCGCATCTCGGCATTCACTTCTGAGCGGGCGGCGGGATGGCCCTCGTGCGGTGGCTTCTCCCCGCCCTCGTGCCCGTGGGCCTCTTTCTCACGCTCGCACGTCGCTCGCGCACGGCGCGCGAGCACCCATGGCTCCTGGGGCTCACGTTCCTCCTCGGAGCGGTGGCCTCGTCGCTCTCGTCCTTCGCCGTCGATCGCGCCTCGAGCTTGACGGGCCTCGACGTCCGCGTCTTCGAGGCGGGCGAGCGGGGCGCCCTCGTCTTCGTCTTTCTCGTCGTGGCTCCCCTCCAGGAAGCCGGCAAAGCGGCGGCGGTCTGGCCTGCTTTCCTCGGGAAGGGAGGGTCGTCCTTCGACGGGATCCGCTTCGCGACGGCTTCGGCGCTCGGGTTCGCCGCAGTCGAGGCAGCGCTCGTCCTTCGCGCCCACCCGGGTGCCGTCTGGATCGCGCGCCTCGCCCTCGCGCTGCCGGCGCACGTCTTCTTCGCCGGCCTCTGGGGGCACGCGCTCGCGCGCGCCCGCCGCGCGAAGGCCGGCGTCCCCATTTTCCCCGCCGCGTTCGTCTCCGCCGTCGTCTTGCACGGGCTCTACCTTCACTTCGCGTTCGGGCGCGGTCCGGGCGCGCTCCTCGCCGTCGCGCCGCTCCTCGCCGTGATGTCCCTCGTCGCGTGGGTCGTACTGCGGGGCGCGGACCGCGACGGTCCCACTTCGTCGATCGCCTCGCCTGTCTCGAGCGGAAGGGCTTCGCGATTGCCCCACGTCCAGCCGCCCAGCCTCGCCGCGGTGAGGCGCGCGCTCCAGCGGGCCGACGAGCCCGTCAAGATCGGATGGGTCGTCTTCGGAGCGCTCGTCACGATCGGCGCGATGGTCGCCGGGCTCACGTCCGCGGTGGCTGCGGCCCACCTCCTTCACGTGGACCTGTCGGCGATCGACGAACGAAACGTCCTCTCCGCGTCGCCTGTGCTCCTCCTCGGCGTGGGGCTGCTCCTCTCTTTCCCGGTGAGCGGCTGGCTCGTCGCGCGCGGCGCGAAGGTGCACACCCTCCTCGAGCCGGCTCTGGCCGCCGTCCTCGCGCTCCTGGTGACCGTCATCGCCCTCGGGCTCACGGCCCCCGTCACGGTCGTCTTCGCGCTCGCGCTGTCGCCCGTCGCCTGGGTGCTCGCCTGCGTGGGCGCGTGGATGGGCAGCGAAGTGTGACGCAAGTCCCTCGCCGCCATGCCTTCCACCCATAGACGCGGCGCCGTCGTGATGAGCGCCCGCCCGTGGGTCTCTTGAACCGTCTCGTCCACGTCGATCGGCGAGGTTCCTTGCTTGACGCACGCGACGACGACCATCGCGGACCCGGTCTTGCGTCGCATTCCCCCCCGGAAATTCGTGGAAGAGCGCGCACGTCGCCTGGGAAGGCGTGCCGTCGTCGTTGACGGGCCAGGCGTCGTCGTCGAGGGGAGGCGGCGTCTTCGAGTCGTCCATGGCGACGAGCGGGAGGAACGCTGCCAAGAAGCGGAGAGGAGGGGCTCTCCCGGCGAGAGGCGAGGTACTCAAGCAGAGAGGCGCGGGTCTCAAGCGGAGGCACGAGGGTCTCGAGCAGAGGCACGAGGCCCTCAAGCTGAGAGGCGAGGTTCTCAAAGTGAGACCCGAGGTTCTCAAGCGGAGACACGAGGCCGTCGAGCAGAGAGGCCAGGCTCTCGGGCAGAGACCCGCGGTTCTCAAGCAAAGAGACGAGGTTCTCGAGCGGAAGGCTCGGGGGACGAGCGGGACGGGCGTGGGTCTCTACGAGGAGCCCGCGGGGATGAAGGCGACCGACGCAGTCCTCGGCGAGAAGGCTCGGGGGATGAGGGGGGTGAGGCCGGGTCTGTTTCTGACCGAGCGTGTGATAGTCTTGTTCGATGGGCTTTTGTCGGGGATCACGCCGCGGGTTCACGCTCGTGGAGCTCATGATGACCGTCGTGATCGTGGGCGTTCTCGCCACGCTCGCCAGCTACGGCGTAAGGCTGTACGTGGCCCACTCCAAGACCGCCGAGGCGACCAATGCGCTGGGCGCCATAGGCCAAGCCGTCTCTATCGCGTTCTACAAGGAGCGCATGTCGGGCAACGTCCTGGCCCTGGGCCAGTCCGCCGCGAGCACGCTGGGCGGCTCGAAGACGGGAGGCGGCTCCAAAGGGAAGGGGGCCGTCGTGACGCACGATCCGGGGCTCTGCGGCGACTCCACGCCCGTGCCCGCGTCCATCACGCAAATCCGGGGCAAAAAGTACCAGCCGAGCGCCGCGGATTACGAGAGCGGGGACGACTCGACCGGCTGGGCGTGCCTGGATTTCAGTATGGAAGACCCACAATACTACCAATACCAATACCAATACCTCGGAGGCCTGAGCGCCGGTCACCCGGGCGTGGTGTTGCCTCACGGGGGTTCGCCCAAAGGGCTGTCCCCGACTTCGGCCTGGGCTGCCGTGGCTCGCGGCGACCTCAATGGGAACGGCGTGACCTCGTGGTTCGTACTCAACGGCGCGATCGAAGGGGACGTCATCACGACGGCACCGTCCTTCAGCGTCGTTTCCGAGGACGAGTGACATGGCCGCCGCCGAGTACAGGCGCGTGTGCGATCTGCTCGAGCAGCGAGCCTCCGGCAGGGACGTGCGCGTGGACTCGCCCGGGGCGGACTTGCGTGGAGCCGACCTCCGGCAGGGGGATCTCGTCGGCGCGAACCTGCGCGACGCCAAGCTCGATCGCGCCACCCTCATAGGCGCGAAGCTGGCGGGCGCGTGCCTCGACGGCGCTTGTCTCGACGGGGCCAATCTCAACGGCGCGGATCTCTGCGGCGCCTCTCTCGTCGGGGCGAGCCTGTCCTCGGCGGTCGTTGTGGGCACACGGCTGGCCGGGGCAGATCTTCGCGGCGCGTGTCTGAAGGATCTGCAAGGGTTTGCATCCACCTATGCCGGGGCGCGCATCGACGTCGAGACCGTCCGGCGCTCGGAGATGACCGATCCCGACGTCATCCAACTCTGGCGGGCAGGCGTGGACATCGAGTCGCTCGACGGGCTTTCCCGGGCGGTGCGCCACGCCGTACGAGGGGGCGGCGCGGAGGAGGACGACGACCTCGGGCCGTCGAGCCGGCAGCTTGCGACGATCGAGGCGCAACTGCGACGAGCCCTCGTGAATGCCTCCGTGCCGCCGCCGTCGAACGGCGCCACGCGCGGGCTCCACGACCCGACGAATCCACGCATCTCGTTTGCGTCCGCGCCGCCGGAGCGGCCGAGCGACCGGCCCCCGGAGAGCCTTTCGCTCACGGCGAGCGTGCCCGATCTGCAGAGCCGGTTGAAGCCATGCAAGAGCCTTCACCCCGGCGGAAAGATCCTCGGTGTCGACCTCCGAGAGCTCGTCGGCAGCGGCAACGCGGGCAGCGTGTGGCGCGCGGTCGGCGTCGACGGTCGCCCCATGGTCGCCAAGATCTTCGATCCGCAGAAGGCGACGGCTTTGCCTGCGATGGCGCGCGGGGTGCGCGCCATGAACCACCTGGCGCTTCACGCCGGGGGCGCCCCGCCCCCCTCCATCGGGCGCTTCGAGTGCGTGAGCCTCAACGAGCTGGTGTTTACGACCGAGGCCGCCGTGGGCAATTTGCATGACGTCCCGATGCTTCGCTGGCCGATCCCCAGGATCGTGCGCCTCATGACCCAAATCGCGGAAGCCATCGCGTGGGCGCACGAGGCCGGGATCGTCCACAGGTGCCTCAAGCCCTCGAACGTCCTACTCCGGGACGACTTCAGCGCCGTCGTCGTGGACTTCGACATGGTGGACCTGCCGCGTCTCCGCAGCGAGCGACCGTCGGACATCGGCGGGTACGCAGCGTACGCGGCGCCCGAAGAGGTCTTCGACGTCGGTACGCAAAGCCCGACGGCCGACGTCTTCAGCCTCGGTCGTTTGCTCTATTTCTTGCTCACCGGCAAAGCACCCGACGAACCGCTGGTCGACGTCCCCCGGTTGGCTTCGATCGAGCGCGACCAGCCGGCAGGGCTCGTGCGCATCGTACGCAAGTGCACGATGCTCGACGCGGCGGCGCGCTACCAGCAGGTGAGCGCGCTCTTGACGGCCCTCGGACGCTACGACAAGCACGACGAAGTCGGGATCCAAGGCGCCGAGCGCAACTTTCTCGCGCGGAGCGTGAGCTCGATCGCGCCTCCGCTCAAGGCGCGAAGGCCCGAAAAGGTGGTGCCGGATGCACCGTCGCCCGTCGCGCTCCGGACGAACCGCGGCTGGCACGTCGACCCCGCCGCGCAGCGGGCGATCGGCGCGGCGGCGGGGGCCTTTGCGCTGCTCGCGTTCGGCCTCTTGTTGCTCGGACCGCGAGCCCCCGCGGGCGACACGCGCCGCGCGTTGAGCGACGTGGTGGCCGGCGCCCGTTCGATCGCGTGTTTCACGCTCTGGCGTCCGAAGCGGCCATCGCTGCACGGCCGGCTCGCCGCCGCCCTTGCCGTCGCCTGGTTGGTCGTTGTGGTCGACCCTGCGCGGCTCGTCACGCTTCGTGCGACGATCGACGTCCATTCGAGCGACCCGCGTGTCCGCGCAGACGCCGTTCGGCTCGTCGCGCGCGCCGGGAAGCTGGACATGCAGGGGATGGACTTGAGCGGCCTCGAGCTCGCCGACGCCGATCTGACGCTGGTCGACTTGCGCCACGCCAACCTCGTGCGCGCCGACCTCCGCGGTGCGGGGCTGCGCGAAGCGAAGCTGGCGGATGCCGACATGCTCGAGGCCGACCTCGACGACGCCGACCTCGCGCAATCGGACGCGCCCGAAGCACGCTCCTGGCTTACGACGTCTTGTTCCGCGGCCACGAGAATGCCTCCCGGATGGATCTGCTCGAGCTCCGGCCACCCCTCTCCGCAGCAAGAATCCGAGCGTTAGTATTTCAGCGTGGGGTGTTTAAATTAGAAGCGAAGGCGCGCCCGCGCCCCGACCCGATCAGGCTTGCGCGACGGCTTCCGCTTCGAGCTTTTGAAACAGCGGCCCGCGCTCGGGCCGCGTCCGCAATGGCTCGCAGAACTTCGTCGCGAGCTGTACGGCGGTCCCCTCCATGCGCTCGGCTTCGGCATTCAGCTCGACGATCCGCGCACGCGTCGCCTCTCGATCGCGATCGATGCCCTGCTCGTGGTGCGCCAGCGCCGCACGGAGCTCGCCGAGCTGGTAGTCGAGATCGCTCACCGTCCGCGTCTTGTCCTCCAAGCCGTCGTGCGCGGCACGTTCCCGCTTGCGCGCGGCGAGCCAGGCGTCGACCACGTCGGCGCAGCGGCGGTACGCCGCGGACATCTGGGCGTAGGGCTCCTGCATCCCCGACCGGCCTTCCCAGAACATCGCCTCCTTGAGCGCCTCCTCGTAAGCCGTGCGCGCTCGTCTCGCCTCGACCGCGAGGCGCTCCTCCTCCGCGTGCGCCGCCCGCACGTCGTCCTTCGCCTTCGACGAGTCGATCCCCAGCGCGTCGACCGCCGCGCCGAAGCGCTGCCGTCCATCGCGTCCCCGGGCGTCGATCTCCTCGATCTTGCGCTGCTCATGGCCGATGGCTTTGCGTGTCTCGGCGATCTGCGCCTGCACCTTGCGCAGCGCCTCGAGCGTTGCGTGCAAGTCCGGCGCGGCGCCGGCGCCGTTGGCCTTCGCGAGCATCTCCTCGAACACGTCGATGCGCTTCGCCCACTGGAGAGAGACGAGCTCGGGCATCGTCCGGATGGGGGCGCGCACGCTTGCGGCGTCGTGCTCCGGCTCGGGAGGCACGGCCACGGCCAGCGCCTGCGCGATCTGCGTGAGGTCGTGCTCCACGCGTCGGGCGTCGACGGGGCGAGCGCGCGGGTCCTTCTCGAGGAGCGCCGTGATGAGGGCCTCGAGCTGCTCGGGGACGTCGGGAGCGAGCGTCCGCGCGAGGGGCGGGGGCCTCTTCATGTGCGCGATGAGCATGCTCGCGGGGTCGGGCGCGTCGAACGGGAGCTTGCCCGTAGTCATTTCGAAAAAGATGATGCCTAGGGCATAGAGGTCCACGCTGGGCCCCGCCTCGCCGCCCGTGATCCGCTCGGGAGCCAGGTACTGCGGCGTCCCGAAGAGCTCCCCCGCGTTGGTGAGGCGTGTGTCGGCTTTGGACCGCGCGATCCCGAAGTCGAGGATCTTCACCAGGTCCGACCCGTCCGGCCTGCGGACGACGAACGTGTTCTCGGGCTTGAGGTCGCGGTGGACGACGCCGAGGTCGTGCGCGCGGGCGATTCCGCGCGACATCTGGATCATGATGGGCACTCCCCGGGCCAAGGGGAGCCTCCCGTGCTCGATCATCTGCGCGAGCGTGGTGCCCTCGAGGAGCTCCATGACCATGTAGGGAACGCCTTCGCTCGTCTCCCCTTGGTCGAAAATATCGATGACATTCGGGTGGGCGAGCGTCTGCGTGCTCTTGGCCTCCCTGCGAAACCGCTCGCGGACCGTGGGGTCCGACGCGAGCGCGGGGTTCATCACCTTGATCGCGCACGCGCGGTCGACGTGGCTCTGCGACGCGCGGTAGACCGTCGCCATCCCCCCTTCGCCGATGACCTTCTCCACCTTGTATCGGCCGGCGATCGTCGTGCCGATCAGCGCGTCCGGGATCTCGACGAGGCTCGCCCCGTCGAGGAAGCAGAACGTCGCGTCCGCCGGATAGCGGATCTTGCACTGGGAGCAGGCCTTCATGGGGGCGGTGAGGTGGGCCGACGGCGGACAGACAAAGGGGACCGTAACGCGCGGCATTTCGCAAGGGGGGAGGGGGAAGCCCGGGCTTTGCTCC
>VFSW01007576.1_pt1 | contig 15734 bp, 16 predicted proteins | sample 5358111 | NCBI WGS metagenome assembly VFSW01 (sample SAMN11554181, study PRJNA540505) | mine drainage metagenome | isolation source: sediment from site ElyBrook_90M | place: USA: Ely Copper Mine, Vershire, VT | collected 2017
GCCGTGTCGCTGATTGCATAAGAGGCAGTGGGGTCCAGAGTATAAATAGCCGTTGCTTGCGCGGCGGTGGCCACCGTTGTCGCCGTAACCGAAGTCGCCTGCGTCAGAACCGCAGAGGTATCTGCCGCAATGTTCGCGGCAGTGTCGGAGATCGCGTACACCGCTGTCGCTTTGCCGGCATGGATCAGATCGGCCTGGGCATCGGTGGCAGTGCCCGTTGCCGTTACCGCAGTCGCCTGCGTCAGAACCGCAGCCGCATCACCCGCCACCGCTGCCGCCGTGTCGCTGATGCTATAGGTGTATCTGGCAGCATCGGTCGCGCCGACCACCAGTGTCGCCTCAGCAGCCGTGATGCTGGCCAACAGGCCAGCAGCATCGGTCAGGCTGTAGGATGTGGCGCCAGAAACCACACCACTGGCCGCTGCAGCCAGGTTAGCGAGGGTATCGACAAGGATGTAGGGTCCAGAACCGGGGACATTGCTGACCGTTACCGTCGGCGTGCCCCCGCCCCCGCCCCCGCCACTCTCATTTGTTGCATGGGTGAGAACGACGGATGATGCTGCAGCAATATTGGCCGCGGTATCGGAGAGCGCGTAGGTGATGGTGGGGTTGATTGCCAGAAGCGCCAGCGCACCAGCGACCGTCGTGGTGATCGTGCCACCTCCAGTTTTTGTTACCGTGGTCATGCCGCTGAGATCACTTGCGCCAAGGGTGACGTTGGCGTTAGCTTCGACCAACAGAGTCGTGATTTCCAAAAGCTTTCCGGTCAGATTGACCGAATTGGACGTGCCGTCGCCAAGAATGACCAACTCGTCGGTACCAGCTATGGCTCCTGCAATGCTGGTAAAGCTGGCCGCCTGCGTCGTTGTGAGTGTCAACGTCGAATGCGTCGTGACGGTATTGAAGTTGATGATGGTGCCCAGAGTGAAATCGTCGGCGCCATAAACATTCAGGACATTGTTGGAAGCGGCGGCGCCAATCCAGCTTTCACCCGCCACCATCGTCACGTTGTCGGCGTTGATTGTGGTCGTCCCTGAGCCACGCACAATACTGTCGCCGCTCACCGGGGCAGTGGTGGTGCCGGTGAAGTTGACGACATTGTTGCCCGAGCCGGTGAGGTGAAGTGTCTCGCCTGCACCCGCACCGTTGAATTGGTAATTGACGATCGTGTTGGCATTACCAGACACCACGATACCGTGGGCGTCGTTTAACGCAGTCGTGGACTGCACGTCAATGAGGGCATTGCCACTGGTGGGCCCTTGTATTGTTACCGGGTTGGATGTGGCGTTGGCTGCACCGATGGTCACCGCACCAACGGTGTAAATGGGCGCGTTGCTGATGTTGCCAGGATTTGCGCTGTAAGAAAGCGCGTTGGCCACCTGACCTTCCCAGGCGGTTGCATAACTGCTCATCGGTGGACTGGTGGTCTGAGCAATCGCGTCCAGTATGGTGCTGATGGTTTGACCCCAGTTAGGCGAACCTGCCGCAGTCAATTGGCTGGCGATCCACGCAACTTCGGCCTGCCCAGTCGTGGTGGTTGCGTCGAGACCCATGTTCTTAACGATTGTGGTAGCCATGGCATTGGCGGTGACCCCAGTATTAACAAAATCACTGGTGACTACGTTGTTAACGAATGGGCTCAGGCCTTCGGGGCTGCTCGCGGCGACAACTGCCGTCAGAAGTGGGTTGCTTAGAGCCTCGCCGAACAAAGCATCTGCCATGCGAACAATTTCGGTCGTGTGGGAGGGAGGCGTCGTGTTGATTGAACCAATGGGCGCATTGCCGGTATTGAGGGGATTTTCGCTGTAAGCAAGGGCGTTGGTCACCTGACCCTCCCACGCCGTCGCAACTGCTCCATAGGTGCTGTCGCTGGTCAACTCAGCGAACAGATTGAGGATCGTTAGAATTGCCGCGCCCTTGGCATCGGGAGCAGTAGCATTCAGAACATCCACAATGTAGGCTTGTCCGTTGGCGGAGGTCGTACCGGTAAGTTCTAGATTGGTAGCCAGGGTCAAGGCCACCGAGGCGTTAGTGGCGTTACCAAAGTCAGATTGGTACACGTTGTTTACAAAAGAATTCAAACCGATGGTATTGGCGCTAGACAATATTTCTTGCGTGGTGGTGTAATCCAGAGACAAGCCATACAACGCACCGGAAAATCGGGTAATTTCGATGCTGTTGTTAGAGATATTGGCCAAGATCAATCCCTCAAATAAGCAACACTATGTTGTGCCGCACGAAGCGCATCCTGTTGTATCAATAGAACAAATCGTCCATTGATTGTTCTTGTCTCACGCTCCACCGTCATGCTCAGAAGCGACGAGCAACGCCCAAATTCCAGGCAGTATCGTGTCGGTGGTAACGGTGGGTGTTGTTTGTGTTCTTGAATCTGCAAATGACGGGATGGGGCTGAACCTCATTACAGGAGAAAAACGCTTCTGAGCGGCAAATCAAACAATACTCAGGTCGAGTATCGCTACAGGACCATGGAGTGTCTGTACGGTGACGCGCTTATTGGGACTTGTAGTTTATTACCGCTAGTAACAACCACTCTTTTCAGCTAGGGTCAGCCGCTTTGGTTTCGGGTTTAGCCTCAGGTTTCGAATCGTCCTTGGCGTCAGGCTTGCTCTTATCTTTTGCTTCGGGCTTGTCTTCGCCTTTGGAACCGGGCTTGGTTTCAACTTTGATTGGATCAAATATCCGGTACGCAAGCAGTTTGATGCGGTCATTCATTAGGAACCAGAGTAGCGCATAGCCCCACACGAATCCTGCCCAACCCCAGCCCAGGGGTGTCATAAACAGCCCGTAAACCGCGATCAGCGTCGCCACGATTTGCGTGCCGAGTACAGCTCCCAACAGAATCCGCGCGGGGCGTATGGACCAGAACGGGCCGCGCGTGCGAGTGAGGAAAATCGTCAGATGTCCTGCCACGGACAGCTTCAAATACATCAGCGTCTGAATGTGCGCGCGGTCGAGGTGAAACACGCGTTCACCGAGATAAAACAAACCGAAGGCTGCAACGACTCCGATGACGCCCAGCACCGAGGATATCCCCAGTACCATGCGCATGTTCCAGGCCTCGGGCTGATCCTTGTAATGCACATTGTCATAAGCGATGGACAGGATGGCCCCATCGTTAAGCAAGGCCAGCATCACGATCATCACCGCCGTCAACGGATAAAAGTTAAACACTACGATCGCCAACGTCATGAAGAACAGCACGCGCAGCGTTTCGGCGATGCGGTAGATCGCGTAGCTGTTCATGCGCTGGAAAATCTTCCGGCTCTCCTTGATCGCGTCGATGATCACCGACAGGCCCGGCGTCATCAACACGATGGCCGACGCCGCGCGCGCCACGTCCGTTGCGTCCGACACTGCGATGCCGCAGTCGGCCTTCTTTAGCGCCGGGGCGTCATTCACCCCGTCTCCGGTCATGCCGACGATGTGGCCCCGCTTTTGCAGGACGTCCACGATGTGGTACTTATGTTCAGGAAACACCTGGGCAAAGCCGTCGGCCTTCTCGATAGACTCGGCCACCTCTGGGATCTCATCTTTCTTCGAGTCGCCCAAGCTTGAGGCATCAAGAATATCGGTGCCCATGTTCAGCTTCTTGGCGGTTTCCTTAGCGATGGCCAGTGCATCGCCCGTAACCATCTTGACCTTCACGCCCATCGCCAGCGCAGTTGCGATGGTAGCCTTGGCATCTTCCCGTGGCGGATCAAACAAGGGCAACACGCCGACAAACTGCCATTGGCCGTCGCCCTCGGACCGCGCCACACCCAGCGAACGAAAACCGCTCGCCGCAAAGTCGTTGACGGCCTTGTCAACGGCGGACTTGACTTCACCGGCATTGGCCGCCAGTGCCAGGATTACCTGCGGCGCGCCCTTGGTTACCTTGAATTGCTTTCCGTCCGCGCCCTTGACGGTCGCTTCGGTGCGCTTGTGTACCGGGTCGAACGGCTGGAAATGCACCACCCGGTAATCCTTCAGGGCCTTGTCATCTTTCAGGCCGCCCAGCACGGCCAGGTCGATGGTGTCCTTGTCGTCCGCACGCGACGCCAGCGCGGCATCAAGGATCACTTGCTCGGCGGGAATATTGTTCACGCTGAACGGATCGCCCAGCGTCAGCTTGTTCTGGGTCAGGGTGCCGGTCTTGTCCGCACACAGCACGTCCACGCCGGCCAATTCCTCTATCGCCACCAGCCGGCTGACGATCGCTTGCTTCTTGGCGAGCAGGCGCGCGCCAACCGCCATCGTGACCGACAATACCGTGGGCATCGCCACCGGAATCGCAGCCACGGTCAGCACCAGGGCAAACTGCAAGGTGGTGAGGATCGGATCGCCGCGGTAAATTGCGACGGCAATGATCGCAGCCACCAGCACCACCGCGAGAATGATTAAGTAGTTGCCGATCTTCAAAACCGCCTTTTGAAAATGGCTGACGGTGTGCGCGTCCTGCACCAGTTCTGCGGTCTTGCCGAAGTAGGTGTTCGCACCCGTGGCGTACACCAGCGCGCTGCTCTCACCGCGGCGGATGATTGAACCGGAAAACACCGCGTCGCCAGGTTTGCGTGAGGCGGGCAAGGACTCTCCGGTCAGCGCGGACTGATCGACCGACATGGGATCGCCGTCGAGCAAGCGCGCATCCGCCGGCACAATGTCTCCCAGGCGCATACGGATGACATCGCCCGGAACCAGCTCGCGCGCCGCCGGGGTGACCCACTTCCCGTCACGGATCACCCGGGCCTTGACCGCCAGCTTGGCCTTAAGGGCCTCGATGGCATTACCCGCTGTGTGTTCCTCCCAAAATCCGACTACGGCGTTGGCCAAGAGCAGAACCAGGATGATGCCGAAGTCCGGCCAATGTCGGGCTACCGCCGAAAGGATCACTGCCGCTTCAATCATCCACGGGATCGGGCCCCAAAAATAGCTGAGGAACTTCAGGAACAGATTGGTCTTCTTTTCTTCGATCTCGTTGGGCCCATATTGGGTCAGCCGCTTTGCCGCCTCGGCTTGGGTGAGGCCTTCCGGCGACGAACAGAGTTTCTTCTCCACTTCCGCCAGGGGCAGCGATTTTAGATCGTCCTTAGTATCGGGTTTAGATTCATCCTTGGATTTGTCTTTCGGATCGGCCTTCGCATCGGATTTGTCATCGGACTTCGGTTCCGGAGCCTTAGGCTGGTCGCCATCGGTTTTCATAATGGGTACCTGCGTCTGTGCCCGGAATTTTGATGAAAAGATTGGGGTGTTGTGCGCGCACGTGCAGTAGCACCGCTGCCTTGATGGTGCCGGCGGTGTCGTCCGCAAGCAAAGGTGATAACCTCCAGCGACACCCAGCCGTCCACGCCAGCGGTGGCATCGTGGATTGGACGGAACAAATCGGCGGCCTTAATCAAGTCCTCCAGCGCAAGTTCAAAGAACAAGGCCTCGCTCGACTTGCCTTCATCCGCTTTTTTTCGAATGGCCTCGTCATAATGGTCAGCGCTGGTGATAGCGTGATCGAAGATCGTGGGATTGGACGTGAGCCCCGTCACCGAAAAATCATTGATATAGCGAGTGAGCGTGCCGCTCGTCAATAACGTGCGCGTAATGTTGTCTAGCCAGAGGCTTTGTCCCAAATTATGAAGCTGCTTTGGAACATTCATGTCGTCTCCTACTGAGCTTTACGTAAATAAATGACACCAAATCGGCAACTCAGCTTGTTTCGAGAACGCAGTAATAAGCTGCGGTCTGCGTTGCATGGATTTGAGGTGGTTGCGTGCGAAGGTTTCAACCACACCAGTAGTATTCAGGCAAATATTGGCCAGTTCGCGCTGCTTCATGTAGCCCTAGAGGTATTCGACCGGGCTGAGTTCAGGGGCGTATGCCGGCGGAGGTTCGAGCACAATGTGCCCATCAAGCGACTCAACGAATTTGGTGACGACACGATGGCGGTGCACTGGCAGTCCGTCCCAGATGATGAGCAGCTTTCCTGATAACGTGTAATCCATAAAACTTCCTGATTCATGGAAAACTATCCTTTGTAGAAAAGGGCCAGTCAGGCAGTTTCTGGTGCTTTTAGCACGGTTTTTGCGCTGTCCATGACCGCAACTGGTACCGGAATGCAGGACACCACTTTTTGGGTGACCTGACCTCCAGTGAGTACTTAAAACACGGTCAGGCAAACCGCCAAACAATTTGACTGTTTATTAAGCAGCCGCTTAATCCGGATGGCTTTGGTCTGCATCAATTTCCGCCTCGGCAGTTAGCCAGTCGTCTACGGGGTTTCCACTCATAGAACCTCGATGCTCCGCACGGTAATACGCAGCAACGGCGATCATTTCCTCGCGCTCAATCCCCTTGTCATCACTTTTTTGCATATGAAATCTTGAGTTTTTCATGGTTCATATCCCTTAGTTAGTTAAACCTGATGAGTCGATAATTAATGTGCATGACAAATTAGTCGGGGTCATGGTCGGTCATCATAAGTTTTACGGTGCCATATAGACAGTGCGCCATCGAACATAGAAATAGACTCGTCGCATACCCCCTCCTGTTACAAGCAGTTACAGATTGGTGCCCTGTAAAGCGCGTTAGCCTGTAGATAGACCTCCACCAAGCACAGCTTACCCAGCTTGCTGTAGATATCGCGGCAATTAGAGTAATGGTTAATAACAAGGCATTGTTCAACATGGTCGACCTAAAACTACGACAACGACTCAGACATAAGTTTCCACTTCATTGGTAAGTGGACACGATCTTCATCCTATCAAGATCGGCGTGCCAAATAGCCATGAGATGACGGTTACGATCAAAATCGCATCGGCGTTAAAACAGTATGTGGGCTGGCGCACAGTTCCTGACGCCATACGTTGGCATTCTTAGGATAATAAATAGGAGTACTGAAAATGGAACATACCTTACCCACATTACCCTACGCCTTGGATGCTCTCGTGCCGTACCTGTCTAAAGAAACATTCGAATACCACTACGGCAAGCATCACCAGGCCTATGTGACCAATCTCAACAAGTTGATCAAGGGCACTGAATTTGCCAACGCTACACTGGAGGGCATCATCAAGAAATCTTCCGGAGGTGTTTACAATGATGCTGCGCAAGTGTGGAACCACACCTTTTTCTGGAACTGCATGAAGCCGAACGGCGGTACGGCACCAACCGGCATGCTGGCCGAGGCCATAAACACGAAGTGGGGCAGTTACGACGAATTCAAGAAGGTCTTTCAGACCTCGGCCGTGGGCAACTTTGGTTCCGGCTGGACCTGGCTGGTGAAGAAGATCGATGGTTCGGTGGAGATCGTCAACATGGGCGCGGCCGGTACGCCGCTCACCACAGTCGACAAGGCGCTGTTGTGCGTAGACCTGTGGGAACACGCTTATTACATCGACTACCGCAACCTGCGCGCCAAGTTCGTTGAGAATTTCCTAGATCATTTGATCAACTGGGATTTTTCGGAAAAGAATTTCGCGTAATTTTACTATTATTCAGAGTTGTCAGCGGCCAAGTGTCCTTCACTGGCAGCAGTTTGGAAGCACCACGGAGAATAAACGGCCACGACCGGCCATCCGGCGCATTCCTGATAGCAACCTTTCAAATTGGTGTGATACACAGATCCGCGCGATTGTCGGTGCGGAATTTCTCAGCCACACATCAACCATATGTACGTTAGCGCACTGTGCAACCATATTTGCCAGCGTATTTTACTTTTCCGTTGATGACGTAGTGAACATTGATTTGTGAGTTAAACGGTGGACAACGCTTATACAGGAAGACATAAACCATGCATACTTTAGAGAATTACAAATTAATCGCCATTTCGCTCTTTCTTGCTGTTGGACTGGCTGCATGCAATAAGCCGGGTCCTGCAGAGACTGCAGGTAAAAAGTTTGACCAGGCGGTTGATGAATCCAGCAAGAAAATAGGTGAGGCGGCCGACAAAGCTGGTGGAAAAATGGCCGGGGAAAGCTCGAAAGCCGGAGTAGCCATCGATGATGCTGAAATTACGGCCAAGGTCAAAGCAGCTATTTTTGACGAACCTGGTCTCAAGACGCTGCAAATTAGTGTTGATACCGTAAAAGGTGTGGTGACATTGGGCGGAACGGTCGATTCGCTGCAGAGTAGTGACAAGGCCAAAGCTCTGGCGGCTGCGGTTTCTGGCGTAAAAGAAGTTGAAAATCGACTGGTGATAAAGCCGAACAAATAAGTTTGCGTTATTGCCAACTGCTTACGGGGTAGACCATGGAAATTCATGACGCATATAAACAAAAAATGGCGGCGCAGTTGAAGGAATGGAGCGCCCAGATTAATTTATTGGATGCCAAGGCGGAGAACGCTAAGGCTGACGTGAAGGTCAAGCTTGCTGAGAACCTTCATGAGTTGCGTGCCAAACAGAGTGCGGCGTACGAAAAAATGAAGGAACTGGATAAGGCCCGTGGCGAAGCATGGGGGCAGGTCAAAGAAACTGCTGACCGTATCTGGGAGGACCTTAAGACTGGCATAGCCGCTGCCCATTCCAAATTCAAATGAAGTATTGGTAGGTAACCATAAACAAAGGTTGAAGCTCGACAACTGGTGAGAGGTCCGTATCTCGCGTCAGCACAGCAAGTTGCGACTCGCACAAACCCAAGAAGATCTGAGAGATGACACGGACAATACGCAGACAAGAGGGGCTTTCCCTCGTAACCTTGATGATCCTGGTTCTGGTCGTGGCGGGCCTGCTATTCGCGGCCTACATCTGGGCCATGTTGAGCTGGAGCTACTCCAGCGGTGAGCGCGCCGGCTGGGTGCAGAAGCTGTCGAATAAGGGCTATGTGTGCAAAACCTGGGAAGGCGAGATGGCCTTGGTTTCGCTGCCCGGTACTATGCCCGAGAAATTCATCTTTACGGTGCGGGACGACAAAGCGGCGGAGAAGCTCCACTCTTTGATGGGCAAGCGCGTGTCGCTCCACTACGAGGAGCACATCTGGCTTCCCACGTCCTGTTTCGGAGAGACGGGCTATTTCGTGACGGACGCGAAGATCATCGATGAGACTCCGGCGCCACTGATCGTTCCAGGCAACACCGCTCCGCAGCCTCAACAGCAGCCAGAACCACGCAACTGATGGACGCGTTTGATTTCTAAAAGTATTTTACAATCTCAGGTATTCATCCCCTAACTGTTATGAGCGTATTGAGACATGGTGACTTGCCGATCAGACACAAACTTAAAATTTAATCAACTCGCAAAAAAATGGATGGCCCAATGCGTATTACCTTGAGTCGTCGATAATTTTAGAAATAACGATTAATTTGATGGAAACTAGTGGCCTCCATAAACAGGCTGCCATTGACCACGAAGCAGCAGCCAAACACCATCGCAAAGCAGCGGAATGTCACGACCAGAATAAGCTGAGTGATGCTAAGAGCAGCTCCAAGAGCGCGATGGATTCTTCCAATACGGCACAAAAACATACGGCAACTGCATGCGAGTGTTCAGCCAAGTAACTGCATGAAGGTGGATATCATAGTCTCTGCACCGTTTATAATTTTGACGAGAATGCCATGATTCCCTGCAAAATTGTTTGAGTCGAGGTGGAAACGATGACAAATGAGCTTCGTCAGCACGCGGAATCTGTATCCGACCGGCGCATGCTGCATGCCGCTGTATCTCCTGACTTTCTAGAGTCATCGCACGAATGGCGGCGACTTTTCTCGGAGGCTTGGGGTACATTTCTTCTCGTAGTTGTTGCGGCTGGCTCCGTCGTTGTTGGCGCCTGGAGTCATGGCGCAATATCACTGAGCATGATGGTCATCGCACCCGGCTTGATGGTCATGGCCATCATTTATTTCATGGGTGCCGTCGGCGGTGCGCACCTGAATCCGGCGGTCACACTTGCATTTGCGGTGCGCCGTAATTTCCCATGGAAACGGGTTCCTGGGTATATCCTTTCACAGTTCGTCGGAGGCATTGCTGCAGCCCTGTTTTTAGGGGCGATGTTCGGCTCAGTCGGTCTATTAGGGGCCACCGTTCCTGGAAATGGAATCGGCGATATCAAGGCGCTTGCCATGGAAGTATTGTTAACTACCGGCTTGGTCAGCACCATACTTGGTACTGCCTCAGGGGCGCGCAATATTGGCCCCAACGCAGCGCTCGCCGTTGGGGGTTACATCGCATTAGCCGGGCTTTGGGCGGCGCCAATCAGTGGCGCTTCGATGAATCCGGTCCGGTCTTTTGCGCCCGATCTAATACGCGGTAACTTGGGTACATGCTGGATTTACATAGTCGGTCCACTCATCGGTGCGATGATTGCCGTGGGATTCGAATGGATACTCAAAGGCAAACCCACCATCGCCGAGGCAATCGCTGCTCAGGGAGATCTCGACTAATACTGGGGCGACCCCATCTTACGGAGCTGTTGACCGAGGGTCGCTCTTGGTCAGCTCCTGATATATGCTGAGCTCAACCAAGGCAAGAACGGATTCAAAATACGGAATTGACTAGGTAATGCCGCGATGTTTCGCGATCGTGAACAGGATTGGCTTCGTGACAACGCAGAAAATCAAGCAGGTACTCGGCCTTGCAGCCGGGGGTACCAAGGTGTATGTCAGAAATCCAGATGGTGCGATAACTGAATTCTTCGCCTGCCGTGTGAATTTCCACTCGGTTGTGGGCGGGGTGATCGAATATTCTGGTTTCCGTTGTCTGCATTATGCCCATTTAGAGTTGCATCATTGCGCCATGCTGTCGTGACCGCTTTGTTACAGCGGGATGAAGCTTTTGTGACTGTATTCAGAATCAACGTGAGGAATACTAAGGAGACCAACTTGCTGTTATTCGTGCGTTATCGCACATTAGAGGGGTGAAAATGGTTCACCGGACTGGTGACTGCTCGATAAAGCGCCTTCTAATCATCCTTTCATGAAACCTCCTCAGTCATCGCGGCAAAGTTGAATCGATCTTTACCTGGTGTACGATACCGCACTGACCGGCGACAACATTAAGCACACCCTTCAAGCTCAGCCGGGAAACCTGCCAACTTAAATGAGGGCTATGAAAATGAACAAAGACCCAGTCAAATATGATTCAAAAGTCACAGCTGATTTACCGCAAATTCGTGTCCCCGTCGAAGGAATTAAAAGTGCAGCTGACCTGGCTTCGGAGCAGATCGATATAGATAAACTCAGCAAGTATGTTAAACAAGTGTTTGGGGAATTGGCGAATGCAGCGGGGCTTTCTGTTAAAGAGGTGCTCCATGTTGTTGAAAATATCCATGTGGAATTGGTTAAGGATGTGCCTGAGGATAATATCGCCATCAAGAAAGCCATTCAAGAAGCCATCAAGAAAATTTCACTTGCAGTCAATCTTGATACTGAGCAAATTACCCATGTATTCTCAGAAAAGAAAAACACCAATCTTGATGACATCATTAGCCGACTTCATGTAACAAGCCAGAATAAGAGAGGGAGCTTTGTAGGGTACTGAATGGATTGAGGCGGGGCTCTTCTAATCATCTCTGGTGGATCTCTGAGTACTTCCAGAGCGCTTGATCAAGTAACCGCATCGAAACGCCAGCATCCTTCGCCACAGATCGACAAAACCCTGTATAAGCCATCCAGAATTGGAAAGTGTATTGCTTAGGCACGTCAGTAGTCAGCGACCAGAGAGCGCGAAAGTCGAGGATTGGATACATGTTGTCAAACGCGAAGTGCAAAAATACAGAAACCGATAACCCTCAAGGAGATCGCAGATGAGTCTGGAATAAATCCCCATTATGTAAGCCGCAATCTGCGCTTCGCATTCCTGGCACCAGACATTGTAGAAACCATCCTTCAGGGAAAACAACCTGAGAATCTCATCTTTGACAGGATGGAAGGAATCATTCCGATGGACTGGAGCAAGCAACGAGTTATGTTCGGGTTTTCTGCACGCTGATCTCTGCAGTTCCCACCTCACCGCCTTACACTCCCACACAAAACCCGACACGTTCTAAAATACTTCTGGTTTCCTCACATACCCTGAAAAATCTTCACGCAGCTTCACGAATCCTTAAGGTACCGCCAAATCATGGGTCAGAGAAAAATGCATTACATGGGCTTATATAGAGAGGAATTCACCTTCTCCGGACGACAAAAAACCCCGCAATTTCAAGCAACGCTTTGAAATGTCGGGGCTTTTACAACAAGGCCCAATGCGGTTCTCTGAGCTGTAGACTCCGTGGCGGCGGTCGCAGTCCAGTGCTAACCCCTCTCCGCCACTAAGTTCCCTATAACAGGGAAAAATACAGGGAATTTATCGAATTTTGGGGAACATTTTCACCCGGGAGTTTCGTAATGCCGCGTGTACACTGGGTTTGCTGCCGACTTACGGAAAAATCCCCATCATCGGAACAGGGAAAAGCAGGGACATATCAGGGATATTGTATTACCCTCTTCCGGACTATTCAGGGAATTAGTTATTACCGATACACTTTGCCGTGTATAGTGAATTAATGTGTGCGCCCCTATGGCCCCACCGACCAAGTAAACTGATCGGTGATTCGTGTTGACTTGAACTGAGACCTCCGCGGTACAACACCAGGAGATCGCGTAAGTCAGCATTAGCATGGATCGGCAGAGCAACGTTAGCGCTTCAACATCTGCACACTACCCTATGATGAGCTGGCGCTTGTCCCCACCCAATGAAGGGGGCCTCCCACCCATTCCTGCTCTAAGCTCTGCTCCGGGAGGAGAAGAAACCATGAATCAGATGACGAACGCACCAAACGCGCTGCCTACCCTCGCCGAAATGCTCGTTGCTCCCTCGAGTGACTATATGTCTGCACGACAACTGGCATTTTTCCGCGCACGCCTCTGCCAGGAGCGCGATGCTCTGCTCACTGCTGCCAGCGAAACTACGCAACACCTTCAGGACTTCGAGAGCACTCCCGACCCTTCCGACCGCGCCTCTCTTGAAGAGGATCACACGCTTGAACTACGAGTGCGCGACCGGGAACGCAAGCTTTTGCACAAGATTGACGAAGCCCTTGCGCGAATCGAAAACGGTCGCTATGGCTGGTGTGAGGAGAGCGGAGAGGCGATTGGCATCGACCGGCTGCTTGCACGGCCAACCGCGACTTGCAGCGTGGAAGTCCAGGATCGATATGAGGCTATGAGAAAGAGACGTGGTGGATGAAAACCGAATTTCTTCATACTCCAGACCAGCCATACATTACTTTTAACTTTAACTCGGAGGTTTCTTGATGAACAAATTAGACACATCGCTGGTAAAAACGAGGATCCGCATGGTTTGCATAGCCGTGTGGTCAATAACGGTGCCTGTATTAGCCTTGGCGCAATCGGTTGCCACCGCCGCATCAGACCAATCTCCCACGACACAGCCGGTGCCTGATGGACATTTCTACTATGGCCCGGGCATGATGGAAGGTTGGGGTGCTGGCCATTATGGCCATGGCATGATGGCTGGGCTAGTTTGTGGATTGCTGTGGGTGCTGGCCATCGTAGGGATCGTAGGTGGTATTGCTTTCCTAGTGCATAGGGCGTGTGCTTGCAAGCATCGGCAGGGGTGTGGGAGTGGCGTGAAAGACAATGGAAACCCGTCCCTCAAGCTCTTGGACGATCGCTATGCGCGCAGCGAGATCGGGCGTGATGAATATCTCGAGAAGCGGAACGATCTGGAAAGAAAATGAACGGACATACAGGATAGCGTTGGTACCCTACTCAAACATTCCGCGATCGAACAATACAATATGACAGCTATCATTGATTTCAAAGGCGCATTTCACATCCATGTGGGTACGTGGGACGATATGGCCGAGCGAGCAAGTCTGGTGCGAATGTTAGTGTTTGTGAATGAGCAGTGTGTGCCGCCGGATTTGGAATGTGACTCGTTTGATGCAGTATCGCAACATATTCTTGCGGTCGACACAAATGGAAATGCCATCGGTACGGGCCGACTCCTGCCAGATGGGCATGTCGGCCGCATGGCAGTATTACCAGAGTGGCGTGGCAAAGGTGTTGGGGCTGCGTTGCTGAGGAAATTGATGGAATTCGCTCGAGAGAGTGGAGCGCAGCACCTTGCGCTGAATGCGCAAATACGGGCCGTACCCTTTTACACCCGATTCGGCTTCGTACCCGTGGGTAGTGAGTTTGTTGAGGCTGGCATATTACACCTCGCCATGATCCACGATCTGCGTGGATAAATCTGCCATCCGTGGCTTAGTGGTGTGTCCGTAAAATTGGAGGAAACCCACTATGCTATTGGTTTCGCAAGGAGCCTATCTTGGAAAGCATATCTAGGCTACAACCAATTAGCGCCGTGATCTCTAACCTTTTGTTCCAGCAGCCTATCCAAACCGACAGATGACCACCTGCGTCAGAAATACGAGCGGCTAATAGCACGGGCGATAGGCGTCTCGTAAAAGCAGTCGCTGCGTTTCAATAATTTGGTCGTTCGTTTTAATTAAAGTGACCATACTGTCCACTCTTGCCTTTTTTAAATCGTAATTCGCGCGCTCACGAGCACAGCCCTGGCCAAATGAAAGCAGATCGCTGAGCAGCGTTTGGTTGCTTATGCATTTCGATAGACTGTCGTTGGTATCTTGAAGCTCCTCCATAGCCTCAGGTAATTCGGTCGCGTATTTTTTTGAGTCAAACTGCTCAAGCACCTTGCTAATCCTCTGACCGATCTCTTCCCTTTCGGCTGCGGAAAGGCAAGAAGTGTTCAAAGAATTCTGTTCCCATGAATTTTCACCGGCAAGCGCGATGAAGGTGCCGAATGCGATTAGCAGCAGAGTTGATTTCATTGGGATGGCTTTAAGGTCGCTCCTAAAATCAGTATTAGACACATGAATGGGCATGACTGCCAGCATGCCTACGGCATTACAACACAATATGGTCTGATGGTATTGGACGGGTCATCAGCCATTGCTGCCGTTCAGATAGCTGATTATTTCCGTCGGCAATGTGCCGGTTTGTCGCGAGTGAGCTATGAATTGTGCCGGATGTCAGCATATTTCGCTTCCCACCCACGCAACTGTCCGCTCAGCCAGCCATATCCACCTTGTGAGACTTTTTATATCACTTGTACAAGCCATCTAATGTGCGATAACGCACTGAATTCTGTGGACTACCTTGCCATGATCTAAACTCATTATTCAGCATTCTTGCTCGGGTTCAATGAACCTTCCTGCGATTTACAAGCAAAGGAATACATTTATTGTGCAGGGTAGGCGTAAAAATATATGAGGTGATGCTCTTCGCTTCGTTCGCGTGATCACACCAGACCAAATATGCGCTTTAACAGAGGTCTGCCATGCCAAATGAAATTCATAATCATGCAATTTTCACTCCCGTTGCTGACACAGCCGGGAGCGTGACTGAGGAGCAACGCCAGGAGGGCCTGCTTAAAACCGAGGCCCTGCAGAGCGCAATTTTCAATAGTGCCAATTTTTCGAGTATTGCCACTGACGCGAAGGGTGTTATTCAAATCTTCAACGTTGGCGCAGAGCGGATGCTGGGTTACACCGCTGCCGAAGTGATGAACAAGATCACCCCGGCCGATATCTCCGATCCGCAGGAATTGATTGCTCGCGCGAAGTCGTTAAGCACTGAGCTAGGCACCTCAATTACCCCGGGCTTTGAGGCGCTGGTCTTCAAGGCGGCGCGCGGGATTGAGGATATTTACGAGCTGACCTACATCCGCAAGGATGGCAGCCGATTCCCGGCGGTGGTGTCGGTCACGGCACTGCGCGATGCTCAAA
>VFSW01007577.1_pt1 | contig 15734 bp, 19 predicted proteins | sample 5358111 | NCBI WGS metagenome assembly VFSW01 (sample SAMN11554181, study PRJNA540505) | mine drainage metagenome | isolation source: sediment from site ElyBrook_90M | place: USA: Ely Copper Mine, Vershire, VT | collected 2017
GGCGCCTCGGCGAGCGCAGCCAAATGCCGTAATCTTGCCCCATGGTCATTCCCGACCTCGATCCCGAGGCAGTCGCCCGAGTCCGACGCATGCTGCTCAGCTGGTATGAGACCCACCAGCGCGACCTGCCCTGGCGGCGCAGTCTTGACCCGTATTCCATCTGGGTCTCAGAGATCATGCTGCAACAGACCCGTGTTGCTGTCGTCATTGAGCGCTACAAGGCCTTTTTGGAACAGTTCCCAACGCTGCCTGCGCTGGCTGCCGCCCCGGAACAACAGGTACTCGCGCTCTGGAGCGGCTTGGGCTACTATCGCCGCGCTCGCATGTTGCACAGGGCGGCGCAGTTCGTCGCCGATCATCACCACGGCACCCTGCCCGCCACCGCCGAGGAGCTTCGCCTGCTGCCCGGCATCGGCGCCTACACCGCGGCGGCCATCGCCAGCATCGCTCATGGCCAGCGCATCGCCGTCGTAGATGGCAACGTCGAGCGCGTACTGTGCCGACTGCAGGGCTGGCCGGCGGGCGGACGCGCCGGTGGCGCCGCCGCAAGACGCAAGATCGAGACGCTGGCCTCTGCCCTGGTTCACCCTGCGCACCCGGGAGACTTCAACCAGGCGATGATGGAGCTGGGCGCCACGGTATGCCTGCCACGCAACCCGCTCTGCCTCACCTGCCCGCTGGCCGTCGATTGTTCCACACGTGGCGAGCACAAAACTCAGCCGCGTCCACCCATGCTCAGCAGAGAAGTGGCCTTTGCCCTTGCCGTTCGCAGCAACGGGGAACCCGGCCAGTATCCGCGCGAGGTGCTCCTGGAGCAGCGCGCTGCCACGCAAACGGTGATGCCAGGCATGTGGGAGCTGCCCTCCCTGCTGGAAACCGTCGTCCCGCCCACCGAACTCTGCATGGCGGTTCGTCACGCCATCATGCAGGTCAATTACTATGTGCGCGTTCGCAACGTTCCCCACGGCGAGGTGCAATCTCTGCCCATGACGGAGGGCGAGCGCCGCTGGGTACCGCTGGATGAAGCCGCGTCCATGGCCCTCACCGGACTCACGCGCAAGGTGCTCACCCGCGCCCACCTGCTGCCGCCCTCGCCCGGCAGGACCGTTGCCCGCCATGCCCGCGCCGAAGTAGTCTGAACCCTTGCGGCACTCCCTCACGCGCCGCTACCGCCTGCTGCCTACTGGAGAACCTATGCGCCCTGCATCTCTCACTGTTCTTGCCTGCGGCATCCTCGCTGCCGGTCTGGCCTATGCCCAGCAGGCCGCGACCGTTCCGCCAGTTCCCGGCCTGCCGCCCGCCGCACGCGCCGCCGCCGACTCCATCGATCCGGAGAAGATCCGCGCCCATGTCCGCTTCCTCTCCCTCGATCTGCTCGAGGGCCGAGGGCCCGGCACCCGCGGCGGCGAACTGGCCGCCCAGTACATTGCCACGCAGTTCGCCCTCGACGGCCTGCAGCCTGCAGGCGACAATGGAACCTACTTCCAGCAGGTGCCGCTCTTCGCTGTCCACACTGTTGCAGATAAGTCCCGCTTTGCCTTCGTGCCCGCCAGCGGCCCGCCCGTCGATCTCGTCTATGGCTCTCAGATCGTCTCAAAAGACGAGACCGGCCAGACCACGGCCGACATCGATGCTCCCATCGTCTTCCTCGGCTATGGTATTCATGCGCCCGAGTACCGATGGGACGACTACGCAGGTCCAGACGGCAAGGATATCGATCTGAAGGGCAAAATCGCCCTGGTCATCGTCAATGAACCCCCTTCCGATGACGTCAACTTCTTCAAGGGCAAGGCCCTCACCTACTATGGCCGCTGGACTTACAAATACGAAGAGGCCGCGCGCCGCGGCGCCATTGGAGTGCTCATCATCCACCGCACAGATCTGGCCAGCTATCCGTGGGACGTGGTGCGCAACTCCGAGGCCATCGAAAAGAGCTACCTGGTCGCCGACCCCACGGCAACCTTACGCGCCGCTGCGTGGATTCAGCACCCCGTCGCCCAGCTCCTCTTCACCCTGGCCGGACAAGGCGATCTCGATCAGGCCATTGACCGCGCAGGAAAGCGCGGCTTCCATGCCATCGATCTCAACGTCCGCTTGAAGGCCCACGTCGAGAGCCGCGTCCGCCAATACACCAGCGCCAACGTCGTAGGCCGCGTGCCCGGCGCAAGCCACGCCGGCAACGCCGTCCTCTACACCGCTCATTATGACCACCTCGGCATCGATCCCGACGCCAAGGGCGACAACATTTACAACGGCGCTGCAGACAACGGCACCGGCTGCGGCATCCTGCTGGAACTCGCCCGCGCCTATGCGCACTCCACCCAGCCGCCGCCCCACGATGTCTACTTCGCCTCGGTCACCGCCGAGGAGCAGGGTCTGCTGGGCTCGCAGTACCTGGGCATGAAGCCGCCCGTCCCTGCCAGCCAGTTCACGCTCGACCTCAACTACGACATGCTGCTGCCCATCGGCATTCCGCTCTCCGCAGACCTGCTCGGCGCCGACCGCATCACCTTCTGGCCCACCGTCCAGACGGTCGCCAAGGCCTTTGATCTGAAGCTGCTGCCTGACCCCCAACCCATGGCCGGTCACTACTACCGCTCCGACCACTTCTCCCTGGCTCGCGTCGGCATTCCCTCATTTTCAGTGGATCAGGGCGAGCTCTTCGAGGGCCACGACGAAGCCTGGGGACACGCGCAGGCAGTGGACTACGTCGCCCATCACTACCACCAGCCCTCCGATGAGTACCGGGCCGACTTCGACTTCCGCGGTAACGCCAAACTGGCCCGCTTTGGCTTTGTGCTCGGCTGGCTGGCTAGCCAGCAGCCCAGATCGATCCAATGGCAGCCAGGCGACGAGTTTGAGCCCGCCCGCAAAGCCAGCGAACCAGCTCCACTGAATTAATTCCGATTCCGCCATCGGGGCGTGCCCTCCCGCGCCCCATGCCTCGCATTGTCAATGCTGCGCACCCGCCATCTTCCGCGAACTCTTTCATTCCAAAACGGAAACTCCTCGCGCGGTTTTGCCAATGATTTCCCTCCCCTGGCGCACAATGAATAGAGAGAAAAGAGAGAGGAATGGCATCTTCACACAGGGAATCGATAGCGCTGCTGCGCCTAGGCCGTTGCACTGCTCTTTCTCCAGGGCATGGCGTTCTTCTACAACCCGCCAGCCCTCGCTGCGCAGTGTCAGGTATGTCCCCAGTTCAAAATGTCAGGTATTTTGCCGGTCCGTACCAGGGCACCCCCCTACCCCCCCCACAATATTTGCAGTTTTCCACAGAAGGTTTGCGTGAAATCTCACCGGTCAAAGAGGACCGTAGCAGTCCGAGTGCACAGATTCAAACGCAAAGCTGAGCTCAGAACAAGGAATCCAACTGGGCACCGGCAGGCGCCTGCCCCGGGAGTTCGCAAGACACCTCGGGCCACGATCCTGATTTTTGATCGCTTCTACAGCACCATGCCCGCGAAGCGGAACGCGCAGTCCTTCAGTAGTAGTCCGCGCAGCTTAGGTAATAGCCGCATTGGATGCAGACCAGCTTGCACCGGTGCCCCGTCAGCCGGTGAGAACACGTCGGGCACACCTGGCAGTGGTGATCCACGGGCAAATCCGCCTCAGCCGCGCAGGTCGCACCACTTTGTGGGAAATCCGCGGCAAAATCGGGGTCGAGGGCTTGGGGCCGCTGCGGCAACATGGGTGAGAGATTAGCATAGAGAAGTGGGCACCCTGCCCCGTTGCATCTCGGCAGGTGCCGCAAGCATCAACTCTTTAGCGCCGCCCGCGCATCCCCTTGGGCGGCTCGACCCATCACTCGAGAACCCCCGGATTCCGGAACAACCCAAGGAGGGAATATGGCAAGCAAGGCAAGTGCGGTTTGGACTGGTTCACTGAAGGAAGGCAAAGGCACGATCTCCACGGCAACTGGCGTACTCAGCCACGCAAATTACTCCTTCGCCACGCGGTTTGAAGGGGCCGCCAGCGGCACCACCCCCGAGGAGCTCATTGCTGCGGCTCACGCAAGCTGCTTCTCGATGGCCCTGGGCGCGCAGCTCGGCGAAGCCGGGCTGACGCCTTCCAAGATCGAGACCCACGCCGCCGTCACCCTGGCCAAGACCGACGCCGGCTTTGCCGTGACGAAGATCGCGCTGACTACCACCGCCAGCGTGCCCGGCGCCACAAAGGAAGCTTTTGACAAGGCTGCAGGCAACGCCAAAGTGGGCTGCCCAATCTCCAAGCTCTTCGCCAACAACACTGAGGTTAGCCTGGACGCCAAGCTGGTCTAACGCCTCACACGGCGAATGCCCTGGCTCTGTTCCATGCCGTCCCATCCGCGTTGCGCTGACTCTTAGCGCGGCCGGATGGGATGTGTATTTTGCGGCCCGGCAAATTGCCTTGACAACGCAGACGGCCCTGCGCCACAGTCAATTCCGCACCGCATCTTCCTCTACGACTTCCCTCTTCGCGCCGTGACTGATTTGGCTGCAAAGGAGCCAATGCCATGCATCATCTCCACTTCAACCATTGGGCCGTGCTTTTTGTCGCTCTCATCCTCTGGTTCATGGGAGCCGCCTGGTACTCGCCCGCACTCTTCGCAAGACCCTGGATGGCTCTGCTCGGCCTGAAGAGAGATCCCAGCAAGCGCGGCAGCATGGTTTTCGGTATGTTCGCATCGCTCGCCGGAGACCTTCTCCTCACCTTTGCGCTCGCCCACGTCGTTCTGTGGTCTGGAGCGCCGACCTTTGCCTGGGGCGCGCTGGTCGGCTTCATCTGCTGGCTGGGCTTCTTTGCCGCGCCCAACTTTCCGCAGGGAATCTATGAGAGCCGCCCGTTCAAGCTCTTCGCCATCAACTCCGGCTATTGGCTGATGGGCCTCCTGCTTGCAGGCGGCATTCTCGCAGCCTGGCGCTGAATCCCCTTGCCTTACGCTCTAAAATCGAAGCATGAGCAAAACCGTTATCGCCACAGCGTCGGCTCCCGCCGCTATCGGCCCTTACTCGCAGGCCATCCGTACCGGCAATCTCGTCTTTACCGCCGGCCAGATCGCCCTTGACCCTGCTTCGGGGCAGGTTGTGCCCGGCGGCATCGCCGAGCAGACCACCCGTGTGCTTGAAAATCTCAAGGCGATTCTGGAAGCCGCCGGCTCCAGCCTGGCACAGACCGTCAAAGCCACCGTCTTCCTCAGGGACTTCAACGATTTCACCGCCATGAACGCGATTTACGGAGCGTATCTGGCCCCCGCTGGCGTCACCCCGCCCGCGCGCACCACCGTGGAAGCCGCTCGACTGCCCAAAGACGTCCTGGTTGAAATCGAACTGGTCGCAGAGGTCTAATTGCGCATTGCAGGAGGTCAAAATCGATGAGTGATGCAACGAGCAAAGTCGTCCGCACCGAGGCCGAGTGGCGCGCCCAACTCTCCCCGGAGCAATACCATGTTTTGCGCGAAAAGGGCACCGAGCGCCCCTTTACGGGGCCGCTCACTGAGAATCACGAGACTGGCAACTACCACTGCGCCGGCTGCGGAACGCTCCTGTTTCTCTCCGGCGCCAAGTTCGACTCGCACTGCGGCTGGCCCAGCTTCATGCTGCCTGCCGATTCGGCCGCCGTCGAAGAGCACGAAGACCGCACCTTCGGCATGAGACGCATTGAGGTCACCTGCGCCCGATGCGGCGGCCATCTGGGCCACGTATTTCCCGATGGCCCCCACCCTACCGGCCTGCGCTACTGCATCAACTCCGCCTCGCTCACCTTCGAGCGCGCAAAGTAACCCTAGCAACGGCGCACAGGCGGGTTACTCTGTCTCCATGCTTTGTCCCCGGCTATTTACTTGCCCCTGCTTTCCCCGGACCTGGATAAGAGTTGTTCTTCTACTGGCCTGCCTGGGCGGTGTGCAGACCTTCGCGCAACTTCCCGCTGCGACGGAAGACCTTGCGCTCGACCAGAAGATCCAGGCCATCGCGCAGGCGCATCACGGTCAAGTCGCTCTCTACGCCCAGAATCTCCACACCGGCCAGACCGCGTCTCTCCAGCCCGACCTGCCGGTACAAACAGCCTCCGTCATCAAGCTTGGCATCCTGCTGGACGCAGCTGAGCAGATTCGTGCCGGCCAAGCTTCGCTCGCCGACCGTCTCACCCTCACCAAGCCCAATCAGGTTCCGGGTTCCGGTGTCCTCGGCGAACTTACACCACCCATCTCGCTTACCCTTGGGGACACTCTGACTCTGATGGTCATCCTCAGCGACAACACGGCTACCAACATGGCGATCGACCGGCTTGGCCTCGCCCACATCAATGCCACGCTCCACGCCGCCAGCCTCACCCAAACCGTCCTCTACAAGAAGGTCTATGTCCCCGCTACCGGGCTCATGCCCTCCGACCAGGCCCGCTTTGGCCTGGGGAAAACCACTCCGCGTGAGATGGCCTCCATCATGGAGCGCCTGGCCACCTGCCATCTTGCCCTGGATCATTCTGCCGCGCTCCCAGGCGACCGCCCAATCTGCGGCGCAATCCTCCACATGCTGCGCAACCAGCAGGACCGCGACAGCCTGCCGCGTTACCTTGAATCGCTGGACACCAGCGAGCATGGCTCCGCCATTGCCAACAAGACCGGCGCGCTCGATCAGGTGCGCAACGACGTCGCCCTGATCGCCGCCAAAGGCGGGCCGATTGTCATCGCAGCGTTTACTTTTCAGAATGCCGACCAGCGCTGGACCGGCGACAACGAGGCGGAGCAGACGCTGGGTAAACTGGCCCGGGCCATCGTTGACCGCTGGTCCCCGGACGGCCTGGATGCTGGCGCTTTCCCCTGGGACAATGCCATGCCGCCCGCCTTGACCATCAAGCCGTGAGACTCTTCCGCCCACAACAAAGCCCCATCCGAGGATGGGGCTTTGGGAAAGTGCGTGAAACTAAGTCGCTTCGCCGGCCTTATGCCTTGGCGATCTTGCCTGCCTTGATGCAGCTCGTGCAAACGCGAATCCGCTTCGCCGAGCCATTCACCAGTGCCTTCACCGCCTGCAGGTTCACGTTCCAGCGCCGCCGCGTCACGTTGTGCGCGTGCGAAATATTATTGCCAAACTGCGGGCCTTTGCCGCAAACATCGCATACCTGTGCCATCGCTAAACTCCAGAATCTTTGGTGTTTCGTGCTGCCGTTGTCGCCTTGGGCGCTTGATTTGCCGCACCCGTACCGGTCCATTTTGCCGGATCGGCGATGGGGGGATATAAAGACACATTGCCCCTCGGCTTGCCGAACTCTTAGTATACCCCTAAATGCGCCTCCGGGCCAAGCCGGACTGGCCGTTCCCAGTCATCAGCACATCCATTCGGAAGATGCGGAGGTGGGCAGATACCGCCGCCACTCGTCGCCTTCGGCAATCTGCTTCAGGCGGGCAAACCGCTTTCGCATCAGCCGCCGGATATGAGGCGCCATCAGCCATCGTCCCGCCAACCAGCCCAGCCACCCCAGCGGCATGGCAAATCGCACTTCATCCCGCAACAACACCGAACCGTCCCCCCGATCCACAAACTGATGGTCATGCTCGAACCACGCAAACCGTCCTGCAATCATGCGATCCCGAAAGAACACCGGCGGCTCAAACCGCTCGATCAGGCTTTCATGCATATGGGGCAACCCCAGTTGCCACCCCACCCAACGCACCGTGTCGTCGCCTCTGACCAGTCCGCGCGTCCGTCCCCGCACCGGTCGCATCTTCAGCACATCTTCCACGATCTCCAGGTTCGTCGAAAGCAGAAAGCAGCGCTCGATGGGCGCCTGCACCCGGACTTCATCCCTGAGCAAGAGTCTCTTTCCCATATCCATCGGATTCCTGAACCGCCATCGCACAGCCCGCTTCGAGCCCACTGGATGCCTGGCCGATGCCGGATACATCGATCTTCACAGACAGTTCGACCCACCGAACAGTTCGTTTCGCGCCTCACGAATAAAAAGGGCTAGTAAGTTTTATATGCCTGATTGAACTTTGGCCTGGGCATCGAATGGATATACGCCGAGACGTCATATGCCTGCTGCGGAGTGAGCAGGTTCGGGTGGTTCTGCGGCATATTATGAATCACAAATGCGGCCATTTTGGCGGGCTTATTCATGCCTGCCCCATCGTTATACGAGTCGGGCCCCCAAACGGGCGGCATGACGGGCGGCACTCCTGCTCCATCGCCGCCATGGCATGCGGCGCATTGCGCTCTATAGACCGTTTTGCCCTTGATCGGATTCCCCGTGAGAGCGACCAGTTTCACCAATCCACGTCCCTTGTAGGGCCTGCCCTTTACCTCATCCTTTGAGAGCGAATCGATATAGGCCATGAGTGCCTGCATTTCTGCGCCGCCTTCGGGCGGCGGGCTGCCGGCCTCGCTTCGCGTGAAGCACTCCTGAATCCTGTTCTGAAGGGTAATGACGTGGCCTGCCCGCTCGCTGAACATCGGAAATAGTCCGGGCAGACCTATCATTGGCGACGCATAGTCAACGGTGCCGCTCTGGAGATGACAATCGCTACACGAAAGCTTGTTGCCCACATATTCATGGGCATATTTCGGTGTCTCATCGAAGATCAGCTTGCCCTGCCGGATCAGTTCCGCGCTCTGCTGCGCCACGTTTGCCTGCGGCGCGCCCGCGGGCTGGGAGTTGCTTGTAACCCCATGATTGCTGGAGCAACCTGAGACGATCATGCCAAGCAGGGCTGCGGCTGCGGGAAAAACTGCCCTGGTAAATATCCTGTATCGCGCTGCATCCATATGAAAGGCTCCTAATGAGACGAGTTGGCTATCGAGCGGAATCCATACTGGTGATAGATCGCTTGCGCCGCGGGAGTCTGCAGAAACCGCAGCCACTGCGCCGCAGCATCTGGATGGGGTGCATCTGCCATCACGCCCGCGGCATAAATCGCGGTCGTATTCTGACCTGCCGGAATCGGCACACCTTGAATGGGATTGCGAATGCTCTGCTGGAATCGCACCTCAGAGGACCAGGTCACGCCCGCATCCGCCTGCCCGCTCATGATCCGCATTGGCGTTTGTCGATGGTGAATCTCTGTAAGGACAGTCGTGCCGCTCTTTACCTTTTCCTGATAGACGGCCTGATAAAGTTGCTCACCACCGGATTTTCGGAGCGAATCCGCGATCTGATTGGCAACGCCTTCCCATTGCGGATTGGGCATAGACAGTCGAAGGCCAGTCCGAGCCAGGTCCTTCAATGACTTAATACCCTTGGGATTTCCAGCGAGGACCATAATCTCCAGATCATTCGTCGCGTACGACACAACATTCTTCACCTGCCCGCTCTGCTGCATTTTGTGCAGGACTCGCGCACCGGCCTCGTATACATCCGGCTGTATTTGAATTGTGAGATTGCCGAGTGTGATGGAATTGTCCGCGCCGATCTGCTTCCTCAAAATACCGGGCGGAAGCGTTTCATAGAAGATATGACCCCGTAGTTCAGGATGCGCGATTTCGAATGAGGGAATCAACTGCGGAAGTACGAAGAACTGATTTCCGCCGATAAAGATCACCAACTTCGCATTGCAGGGATTTCCGTGCAGATCGGGAACATTGTCTACGTCGGGCACATGAAAGGTGTATCCCTGCTGCGGCGCAGGATCATTGGCTCCTTTGCTCCAAGGAGGAATTGCTTGTGACAATGCGACCGATGCACAGGCAAAGGTGAACAAAACTCGTAGAGATTTTAGACTCACCTGCATAGCAAATGCCTTCCTCGTACTAAATGGTGATGTAGGTAAAGCGCCCCTCGGCCTGCAAGAGCGCAATCGCGGCGACCATTGCGGCAACAACCATGACGCCGGGGACCGTATGCGCAAGCATCTCCTGCACAACATCCTCCGGAGCCAGCGACAACTTTCTGAGGCGGATGAGCGCACGCGCCTGCATCTCCGTTGCGGTGTGGCAGCTCAAGAACTGAACACCTCGCGCCTGCAATGTCTGCATGCTTACGTCCTGATACACGGAGGTTTCGTTGTTTGGGTCCGTGGAGGCCGGTCCGTTCTCAGACACAGGTTTGCTCTTGTAGAAGATATTGCTCGCGGCTGGCTTTCCAGTTGCGGGATCGATAACCTTCATCCATTCCCCGATTTGATACTTGTTCCAGATGTAGTCGTCATAATTCAGCAAGTTGGCAGGCCCGTGCATGGCTGCGGCGATTTTGATCTGTTCTCTTGGTAAACCAAAGCCATATTCCAGGCCGTTCAGCGAGTTCTTGACGTGGGTAAGAAAGTTGCCTCCGGCGATTTCCACCACATCATAGACTTGCTTGATTCTGGCGGGATTGTTGACGAGAGCGTGGAATTCGGCAGGTTTCCAGTCCGAGGTCTTCCATACCAGTTGGCCCTCTGCCGCTCGTGCTGCTCCTCCCAACAAGCCAAGTGCGGTGGCACCGGCAGCCGCGCCGGAGACAAACGACCTACGAGTTACGTTTTCCATTTGCATCCTCCTGGGAAATATCTTTGATGGAGTCATGGTCGAGGTTCTGCGACTCTTCTCCAAGGTTTTCAAGAAACTTGAATTTAGGGCGCTCGCAGCGTTCGCGAAATGTCTTGGAGCGCATTCTCCAAAGCATGAACAACAGCAAAATGAAGGTGATGATCCCGACCAGCCAGGCGATCATGGCATCCCCTCCATATGGGCAGCCGAAGAGGGCTGCGCTTGTTGTGTTGGCGCGGCGGCGCCCTGATAAAAAGAGCGCATGTAGAAGGTCACAGCTTGAATCTCGGCGGACGTAAGCAGGGGCCATGCGGGCATCCCACTACCGGGCACACCGTTGCGAATCACTCTTCGCGCACCATTGAAGGACACCTGCATCTGGCGGAAATTTGCAGGGGGAGGCAGGTAGTTAGCGGCATCCGGACCATCTCCCGCGCCGCTATCCCCGTGACACCGCGCGCAATGCGTAGTAAAAACTCGTTGCCCCGCCAACATCAGCGTTTGCGCGGGTGCCAGTTGCTCATTGGCGCGCAGATCGGGCGCACTTCCCATGGTGAGGACGTAATCCGCAACCGCCTTGAACTCATCAGCCGGCAAGTTGTTCCATGCGGGCATTGAGGTTCCCGGCATCCCTTGAGCCAGCGTCTTCCAGACCGCCGCAGGCTCCAGGCGAAAATCGGCCAGATCGAATGCGGCCGGCCGCAATGCCCGGCCACCGGGCGTCAGCCCACGTCCATCTTCGCCATGGCATCCTGAGCAGTTTGCCAGATACACAGCGCTGCCTTCTGCGAGATCGGCAGCCGACGGTGCCATTTGCGCCATGTGCTCAGCATCGATGTGTGTGGTGGGCAGCGTCTGCCCCGCACGAACCTGCAGTGCGGAACGGCCCAGAGTGTTGAGATACGCAATTAGATCCCGCGCATCCTCAGTTGGGCGATCCACGCTGCCCTGAAACATCCAGCGGTAACTGGGCATCATTGAATCCGGCACAACATAACGCGGGTTATAGAGGTGCACAAGCTGCCAGTCTTTCGGGCGCTTGCTTGCCTCACGCGCAAGGTCCGGCCCTATCCGGCGCGTGCCCCACATCTGGGGATACTGGTTTTGCGTTTCCCAAGCCTGAGTTGGAGACCCAAAGCGCCATTCATCTGCGGGCGTAAAGCGTACCTGCTCCGTATGGCAGTAGGCGCAGCCATTGCGCGCATAAATCTGCTGTCCGTGCAGTTCCTGCGGCGTCAATGCGAGATGCGCGCCGGGAGGCGTGGTCCGTGCGATCGCTTCATGCAGACGGATCGCGGGATAGACACCGAGAGCGACGAAAGAAACAACGAAAAAGAAAAGGCCGGCGCCAAAGGTAGCCCCATAGGCGGTGCTGATCCACACATCCGCTTTGCTATCACCGGGAGCGCGGTGGTCCATTCCGGAGTCGCCACAAGGGATAACGACCAAGCTGTTCCTCGGTCCGACAAAGAAGCTGACGGCATAGACCGCAAACCCGGCGAGGAGCAGGACGCCATCCACGCTGCGAAAGATCCAATAAGGACGCGATGCGCGGACTGAATCGATCCAGGGAAGATGCTGCTGCCACATGCTGGCTTGAACAAGCCCGGCGCCGGTCAGGTCCAGCACCATTAGCGCAAGACCTATCACCAGCAGCCAGTAAGACCAGGCCAGAGTACGCCTGCTGAAGCGAACGTTGGGCAGCCTCTGCCAAATATGTGCCAGGGCACCCATGGCCGCAAATGACGCGAAGCCGATCATGGCTAGATGAGAGTGGCCGATCACCCAATCCGTGAAGTGGATGAAGCTGTTGAACGCCATGACCGCTTGCACCGAACCCTGGATGCTTACAACCAGATAAAGGACAACGCTGGTCCACACAAAGCGGAGCGGAATGTCGCGGGCAACAAGTCCCTCGGATGCCAGCACAATCGAAAGCAGAAGATTCGTGACCACGATGATCACGTCAACACCTTGATAGATGGAAGCCACTTCCGACGCGTGCTGCGCGCTCATCGGCAGCGAAGAGTAAACATAGTGATGAATCCCGTTAAGGGGATAAACCAGGAACAATAGCCAAAAGCCAATCATCGAATAGAAGTGGCTGAAGATCGGCTTTCTGGTAACGGCGGGAATCACAAAGTAGGCGATAGCCGTGGCAAACGGAGTGACAAAGATACCTACAGCATCATGAATCCATAGGCCGCTGAACGACGCACCCATGGCTCCAGGGAGGATGTGAGGCAGAACGTTGCCGACCGGATAGGCAAGTGCGGTGAAGGTGATGCCCCCCACCAGATACCAACCTGCGACATAGAGCTCCGAAGCTCCGCATTTCCAGAATGGCAGTCCGAATTGGACAATGAGCAGGAGAAGCGCAACCTCTATCACCGCGGCGATACCCAGAGGAAACTCCGCCCACTCGAGCGGCTGACTTGAGCCGGCAAGCACCAGGCTCCAGCCGCCCAGGACCGCCACAGCATTCCATGTCCAGAACATGATCCAGCCCAGACGCGTGCTAGTAATGAAGCGCTGGGTCAGAATGGGCACGGCATAGTACAGGAACGCGATGAAGGCGTTGCCCAGCCATGCGTAGAGAATGCCCTGCGTGTGGTCATAGCGCAGCCGGCCCCACGTATCCCACCCATGTGCATCCAGAAAGGATGGCGCATGAAACTTGAGGGAAACCAAAAGACCAAACATCGCCGACAGAAGCAGTCCGGCAAACGACGCGTAGGTGTGTGCGCGAATCAACTCGTACGCGATTGGCAAAGAATTGCGGGCCTCTTTCATGCAACTCCAGGCTTCATGCTGGCCGACAAGCGGCGGCAGTTGACTGAAAGTCCGCTGGTATTGGTTACAGGGGGATCCAGGAAGCGCACGATCAAGAAAGAGAGCATGAGTGCGAGCAGCAATAGGGCCAGAACAAATATGCTTTGTCCCACGCGAAGAGGCAGAAAAGTTGAGCGCAACGGCGATGCTTCAGCGGCTCTCCTCATGCTCCTCCTCGCTTCTGACGATCTTCCCATGCAACGCACCAGATACAGCATCGTGCATCCGAACGGTGGACGTCTAAGCATTTTTTCTTATGCCCCATTAGTTTTCGACTTTGGCGAGGCGCCGCCATCGGCACCTCCGATCTCGAGAATGGTATGAAAGTCGTGGGGACCGCAGAGAAGTTCGAGCGAGCACTGTGTCGTCTGAGAAGCAGTTCACCCGGCAAGCAAGCCAACAATCCAGCCGGTAGTTGCCTTCACCCAGGCAGTGCGTCCTTCCAGGCATGACGAGTGGGCACATGGAGGTACAAAGCAGAGCGGACGCCCTGCCAAAGAGTTAGTGTGTGATGTAAGTGGTGGCCAGGGACGGGATTGAACAAAAACGCCGCGCTGATTCTAGGAAGCTTATTGATTTTTAACGACTCTCAAAACGCTCCAACCGCAGAAAACGCGCCATCCACACACGTATTACACACGCGGGGTTTAGCTACCCTTGCGCGATTCTTCGTATGAGAATGTTCCGAGGATGAGGAGCGCAACGCCGATAACCATTTCGATCCTAGAGGCATTATCCCAGCCAGCCGACCCGCGCAGCGTGTCGAAGATCTTACTCACGCCCGCATCAAATCCCGAAAATCCATAAGCGGTTAATCCGCCTCCCGCAACGGCCATCACAATGGAAATCCATTTCATATAGGCCGTTCTCCTTTGGTCGCGGTGGCAAAGAGCCTATGCCCTCGTCTGCGTATCTCCTCCAGCTCCTTCTGTAGATGATCTACGGCATCATCGAGTTCAGTGGGGTTTACACAATCGGCGCTAATGTAGCTGTTCGGATCACCTTTGATGGACGAGGAAAACTTCACAAAGATCCGTGCCATCGGCGGCCCAGGCAGGCCACTCCCATCATCCTTTTCAAAAGAAAGATCGAAGTGAAGGTTGCTCATAAACAATACCCCCTGCTTCATTCGTTGTGGATAGCGAATCCCTTGCAATTCTACGCCAGTGTGGTTTAGTGAAGCTGGGTTCGTTCTTTGAAAACTTGGGGCACTAACCACCAAAATGACAGAAAACGGCCCGAGTATGCACCCGAACGGGCTGCCAATTGAGGAGACTGTTTCTCATATTAGAGGAGGAATCAAGGCATACGCGGTACTGACGAAGGACTGTTTAAAAGACCATCCACATTGGAAGAATGAAACGGATGGTATTGAAGATCCTTCGGAGATGAAGGCAAACCTTATGCTTTGCTATCGCCATCTCGAAGATGCCGCAATGCGATTAGGGAAGGTATTACAGGCGAAAAACGGCGGGAAGTCGGTCTACGACAAATAAACTAATCGCCCCAAGCTTTCAGCGAATGACCACTAATGGCGACGGTTGGATCACAACCCATGTCACCACACCACCAACACACACTTATCACACACACGAGATTTTCAGACTGCCAGCTAAATCCAGCAGAACCAATAGATAGGAGTGGTGGCCAGGGACGGGATTGAACCGCCGACGCCGGCCTTTTCAGGGCCGCGCTCTACCACTGAGCTACCTGGCCTCAGTGCAGACTTTTCGTTGCATTCTCCTGCGCGGAGTTCGGCGCTGCCGGAGAGGGGTGGGTGGGTCCACGAACCGTGCGCTTCTACAACTGTGTCAGTATATCAACTCAGTTGGCGCAAGCCAAACTCGCCCTAGGTGATCCAGCATTAATGGCTTCCAGGCACTTCAAACCACTCCGCTGGTTCCGGGACCTCTGGATCCTCGAATCTGCAACTCTCTCTGCGGCTTTCACACGGCAATCCCGGCGGACACGCCGTACACTGGAAAGCAATCATGCGACACGTTCTTCGGTCTGCACGCCTTCTCGTCTGCTTTGGTTTGGCCTTTACGGCATGCTCTCATCCCCACACCCAAAGCATTTCGGAGGCGGAAACGCGCGCGGCGCGACTCTTCCTCTCTTATCAGAGCCAGGGGCCGCTGGCGTTGCAGGCTTTTCTAGCGCAGTTTCCCAAGGGTGCCGACCTGCACATGCATCTTTCGGGAGCCGTGTACGCCGAGACCTTCCTTCGTGACGCCGCCGAGGATGGGTTGTGTGTGGATAAGGGGGCGCTGAAGTTCTCCAAGCCTCCATGTATAGGACAAGCGATTCCGGCCAGGGAGTTGTCCGGGAACATCTCTTCGGAGGACCAGGATCTCTACGACCGGCTGATTGATGCCTTTTCAATGCGCAGTTACGTACCGACGCGGTCGTTCAGCGGGCACGACCAGTTTTTCTCCACCTTTGCGCGCTTTGGCGGGTTGG